>JAAUXT010145335.1_pt1 | contig 27284 bp, 37 predicted proteins | sample 7278171 | NCBI WGS metagenome assembly JAAUXT01 (sample SAMN14350112, study PRJNA611818) | marine sediment metagenome | isolation source: surface marine sediment (1.8m) | place: French Polynesia: Moorea | collected 2018-08
CTCAGCTCACAGTAGGAATTCAGACTTCATCTTTTAATATGTTGTGGCCTGGGTTGTACCCCAGCTTGTATCAAAAAATGGTTGAAATCGGCCCAGTAGTTTTTGAGATATAAGACCAAATGTGGTGTGGGAGGTTCGAATCACCGCGACCTCCATGGAGGTATTTTTCCTGTTGGTTCTGTTTTCTGCGATTGATTTTGCATTTGTGAGCCTTTCCACGCTTTTTTCCCTCACCTCCAGTGAAAGATTTGATCCAGTCGATCTTCATGGGGACGCGGCAGTAGACTCCGGGCTTGTTTCTCGACGCGCAGCCGATCCCCCAACTGACGACCCCTTGTTGGACGTAGTATCCACCCGGGGTCCGACACACCAGAGGTCCACCGCTGTCGCCCTGCAACACAGCCCGCTTCGTCGGTGTGTGCGCGTTAACGGGTAGATTGTGCGCGCGTGGTGTGTGTGCGTGTGCGTGTGCGTGCGTGCGTGAACGGGCAGTGTGCGCGCGTGTTATGTGTGTGCGCGTGCATGTTTGTATGGTGTGTGGTGAACACGCGAGTGTGCGAATGACGTGTGTGTTTGTATACGTGTGTGTGTGAGTGTGCATGGCAGTGTGCGCGCGTGGTGTGTGTATGTGTGTATGTGTGCGCGTGGTGTGTGTGTGTGTGTGTGTGTGTGTGTGTGTGTGTGTGTGTGGATGTGTGGGTGGGAGTGTGGCACATAGTGAAACTGTAGAGACATTTGCACCTTCACCACAGTGGAAGAGGACCTGGAACGAACCTGGCAGGCGTCCTTTCCGCCAGCAGCGAAGCCGGCGCAAATCATGTCGTCCGAGATTTCGTTGTAGTACATGGACGGACGTCTGCACGTGGACTGCGCGATCAGTGGCACATCCACCTGGTTCAACACCTGATCATTGCCAGTGTCTGGAATGAGCAAAGTGAGCATTGCCAAATTCATCTGAGTCAACTGTTCAGTGCATCTTAAGTGCACCCACGGTCGTTGACCCCCCTCCTGAAAAAAGTCCTTTTTGTGTTCACAATGAGAGCCAAAAGGGTCCAAATTGTACAGGGTGAAACGGTCACTGTCGTGAATGTTTGGAACAATCCAAACACGCCAGCCGCTTTCCCACTGGTCTTTGGACAAAATTTTCCAGCACTGGCTTGCTGTGGTCGTCTCTGTCATTGGCTAAACGTTTTGTTCACCGCCCGACATTGGACCACTTGTCACCAGTTTCCAGGAAGTTGAGCCTGAATGGACGGACTCTCTTGAGATGTTGTGAAGACACTGGCGATCAACACGTCGTCGTTGAAATCAGTTGGGTCCAGCAACGACGCACACTGCGTGCGCATGCACACAGTGCACCCGTGGCGATCATTGGCTTGAGCGATCAACCCACCCACCCTCAACGTGGACAGACACGCGCGTGCGATCCTTGTGTGCGTGCTCTCGAGACACCACACAGGCACACAAACAGAACTATCCACCCTCAACATGAACAGCTCCAAAATCATCAACAGTTGGGGTTTCTGTGTCCATGACTTTGCCATTGTATCAATGGAACCTCAACGCCCTCAAGTCTGTCCTGCAGTAGGACACGCGTGAGCACAACCAGAATGGCTGGCGCGCTCCCACATGGACAGTCACGTGCGCGAGAGATCCCTGTGTGCGTGCAACTGACAAACCACACGTGTACGCGCATGCGCCTTCCCGTACTTCTGGTGTCGCCCCAGCCGGTGACTGTGCACGTGGTTCCGGCCGCCAGGTCCCTGCGCGGGAGACAGACGGGCGACACGGCGCGCGTGTAGCGGAGGCGTCCGTCCAGCTTGATGAGCGCGATGTCGTTCTCCATGTTGTTGCCCACGTCGTACTGAGGGTGGATCTCGATCCGCTGCGCATCGAACATCTGCTCGAACCCGTCGTCCTGCTCAAACTGGTGATCCCCCGCCACGACTTTGAAGGCGGACACGGGGCTGCCAGTCCTGAAATCAAGAGATCCACAAAAATTCTTCTTATCCTTTGGGTTTGGTTGAGTTTGGGTTGGTTCGCAATGGGGAGTTTTAGCAGTAGGCTCCATACCCGCAAAACGTGCACGTGACACGTAGCTTGCAGATACAAATCCCCTTTTGGGAAGAGTCCACAGTTGACTTGACAGCAATTTCTTGAGGATATTTTTGTTTTTCTTTGAGTTACAGTATCCAGTTTTCAAAAGGGCTCTCAAACCTAAGTTTATTTTCAAAAAAAATGTGAATCTTTGTTTTCACTTCTGTGGACTCTTCCAGAACGGGGGAGTTGCATCTGCAAGCTATGTGTTACGTGTACGTTTGGTGGCTACGGAGCCTGCTGCTAAAACTCTCAATTAACCTGTTGGAGACCTACACGCAGTGAGCGGCGGTGAGAATCCACTCCCGAGAGATGATGGATCCTCCGCAACTGTGGAAACCGTTGCGCACAATGGAAATCTGAAGCACAAAACCGCAAGCGTCACTCAATTCTCACTTCTGGTGCAGCATTTGAATTTGTCGCTGCCCTGATCAACGCGAGTCGTGGGTGTTTGGGAAAGGGTTGAGATTTGCCTGCCAAGGCCAGCTGTGCGGCGTCGCCTCCTCTCCGCCCACGATCCTCGATTGCTGAGGCCTGATCGTCTGGACTCCGCAATCACTGCCTGTGGCGGAACAACGGACTAGATCAAACTGAACAACATGCTGCAGACACATCTGAGATGCACAACCACATTCACTGAAAGCAAAGACTGGCACACGAGTTGAAAACCCTGCGCGAAAAAAATTGCCATTCAGAACCACGCCTTGGTTTGGTTGTAACCACACTGGCAAAGTGGTACAAAATGCATGTTGATCCAGGTTGTGTTTTGCAAACTGCCGACTGCATGGGATCACTGTATGCAGCGCAGAACTTTCTGACGGAATGCCGCCGAGTCGTGTGTCTCACTATCCACACAAAATGCGCAGTGTTGCAACTGAATTTTTTACATCTGCACTGTGTGTAAATTCAGGTATGTTTGGCCTTTTTCGGTTGCAATCAGCAAATGTTCTGTTTTTATAATGAGACTGATGTTGCATCTCACAATTTTGCCAGTTTCCCTGGCCAGTTTGTGCTCATGTCGAGACTGCTGTGAGAGCGTCGATCTTACCACTTCGTTTGGAACCAATTCTTTTCTTACCACTTGAAGGGGAGTTGTCTTCAGCGGTATCAGCCGATTTTGCGACAAAATCCACAGAAAATCCTTCTGCGTTGATGCTTTCGTCCGTTTTCAGTTTGATCAATGCAGTGTTTCTGAAACACAAAACAAAAGTATAGTTTCAAACAACGAAAGCATCTACAGATGAATGCGGTATCAAGCTGAATTTGATCAGTTCTACGAGTGAAAATTGTTGAGAAAGTTTTGGTGGAACCAGGGTCGGGGTACTGCATGACTGGGTTCTTGCTGGGACGAGGATTGTGGTGACATTTTGTTGAAGTGTTTATCAAATGGCCAGTGACACAACAGGGCAAACAAACAACGTTGCAGTGATGAAGTGAGGGGATCCTCGACGAATTATTTTTTCGCTGTTGAATTTGGCGCATGAATGGAGACCAATTCAGGTGCGCACAGACATCGTTGTTTGAACTTGGCGGCGCACGAACAGTGACCACTTCAAATCACGTGTGCGCGCAGACAACCCGTCTGACCACCATCAACAGTGCGTGTGCACGTGCACGGTATTTTACCCCGAGAGCTCCATGGTGAAGGGTCTCATCTGTCCACAGTACGTCCGCTTGATGGCGCCCGTGTCAGGTCCGTCGTACACGTCGAGAGCGTCGTACTGACAGTTGCGTCCGTCCTCGATGTCCATCTTGTTGAATCGCAACTCCAACTTCTGAACGAAAGGAACAAGCGGACAATTTTTTACGTCAGCCGGTCAGTGACGAATTTCACTCTCATAGACAGTGCTAGAACTCCCCCCCTCAACTGACATCGCATTTGAGTGGCAGTGGAACAGACATTTGCTCTCAAGTGCTTGGTGCATGGGCCTCACTCACCGCAGCATCGCTGGGCAGCACGATTTTCCAGCTGCACACGGCCTGGTTCTCGTACTTGCCCTCGCCGTCAGAGGGCGACTGGAGCTGCCCCTCGAGTCCCGACACGACCAGCGGCTGGTCGGGGCCGCAGGCGGAAAACTGCTGCGGGGACGCCAAGACCGGAGCGGCCGGAGCGACGTCATCTGTAAAACAGGATTGTAGCTTCAGCGTTTGGTTTCGTGTGCGCACACTCCAATCAGAAGCATTCATCTGGTGGAGTCACTGACGTGGGGATGTGTGCGAGACTTGTCTATCACTCATGGGTGACACAATTTGTGATGGTGGGACGTCAAGCCTGTTGGGCACGCTCTGCAGGTCTTTGTTTCAACAAGTGTGACCATCTTGAAGAAATGTCACGTGAGATCACGCGTCACGTGTGTGTGTGTGTGTGTGTGTGTGTGTGTGTGTGTGTGTGTGTGGTGTGTACGCACCCGACGAGTCGACGATGGCGTAGGTCGCCCTGAAGCCGTTGCGCCTCTCGGACTCGTCCGTGCGCAGCACGATGGTCAGCTCGTTGCTCGACGTTTGGCGCGGCTGGGGCAGCGAGTCGCCGCAGTAGAGCTCCGAGTTCTCCGCAGTCGTCCCGTCGTACAGGTGCAGCGCGTCGTAGATGCAGCTCGGGCCCTCTTCGATCTCACTCGTCTCGAACGTCACGCTCACGCTCTGTCCAGTGCAGAAAAACGTCGCTTGTACAGTGCATATGTTTTGAGGTTGAAGGCCGAGTGTTGGTGAAAGACGCTGTTTTACGTGACTGGTGTGTGTGATTGAACAACTTGACGTGGGGACACCGATAAAACACCTGCAATTCTAGCACACCTGTCGTGACACGACTCACCTTTCCCTCTGGGGCGACGACTCTCCACTCGCACCTCGCGTCGTTCGGGTAGCCGTCGCCTCCGAACCCGGGGCTCGTGATGGTGCCGCTGGTCTCCGTCAGCTCGACGCCCCTCCAGGAGCAGGGGTCGTCGCCGCCTGCCGAGGCCCCGCCCGCCGCACCGCCCCCGCCGCCGCCGCCCGACCGCTCCTCGAAGCGCAGGCGGAACCCCCGTCGAACCTCACTCCGATCCGTCGTGAATTTCACCAGAATCTGCGAGATGCGCATGCGTGCGCGTGAGTAGTGATGGTACCCGTTACACAGTTTTGAGGAGCAACTTCGAGAGAGGTGTGCACTGTGTAACGGGTCCCATTACAACTCGCGTGTCCAGTTTGCTTGAGTCCCCAGCTGCGGACCCAGGCATTGGTCGAGCAGGGCGACGCCGCCCATGGGGAGAGATTTTTTCACTTTGAGCAATGAGACGCGCAAAAATTAACCAAATGCAACGCAGCTGCAAACAGCAGTTTGATCACAGGGAGAATACTCGCATTTTTCCGGGGCTCAGGAAGGGTCTCGGGCCGTGGCGACGTCCTGATTCGACACTTGGCTTCGCATTGGGAATTGACTGCAAAAGCGCGTCAGACCACAGTGCGGTTGTCCACCCGCGAACATTTTTTGAAACTTTATGACGTTGTTCCCACCACGAGGGATCGGGCTCAAAAATTGTGATCACGAGCCGGAAGGACCAGTTTCGCGGGCGGATCTTGCTAAAGAGTGATTCCAAGCCCCCACCCCCTGCCATGTGGACCCTGCCCTGACAGAGTTACCGTTCCGGGAGCGAAGTGCAGCACCCTGTTCTGGACGTTCCCGCAGATGACGTGGTCGGTGGGGCCCGAGCCGTCGGAGGGCGCCACCTCCAGCTTCAGCGAGTCGTACTCACAGTCGGGCGCAGGCTCGATGTTCGCCGTCACCACCGTGACAGTCGCTCCCTGAAATCCATCACAATACATGTGCGCAGATTGACGTGCTCTGGTGCGAGGAACTTTTGCGAGTCGTGAAAGGAAGGAACAAGGTCAAGTCAGCACGCTGACACTTGTGCGTCTTGAGGACACAATTCACACACACACACACACACACACACACACACACAATCACACACACAACCACACACACACACACACAGAACCTGTTTATATTCTGGGTCAATGTTGCAATTTCTGGGAAGAGAAGATCATTGCTGTCAGAGGAGCGACTGAAAGCGGGAGTGTTTGTGTGAAGGTCCTCACATTGTTGCTCGGAACCTGGATGGACCAGGCGCAGTCGAGGTCGTTGGTGTAGCGTCCGCTCGCCCAGCCGGGACTCTTGATCTCACCGGACGCAGCGACGATGTGACGCACGGCCGCGCACGGGTCAACTTCTCGCTCTGAAGAGGAAGAGCTGCTCTGAAGGGTCGGGTCAACAAAACACGGTCAAGCCATCCAAATACGAGGATGTATCAACTGAATGTGGCACTGTGCATGTTCAGTGTGTTTATCAACAGACATGCGTGGTTGATTTGAGACAATATCTGACTAGCCAATTCTTTTGTCCTCCTTGGTGCAGACTGGCCAACTGACTTCCTCGCTGAACATGCAGAGTGCCACTTTCAGTTGATGCATCCTCGTACAAAGGAGTTATTTTCGCCATGATTCTCTTTTTCTGCGTGGTGCGGTCAACGCGCGTCCGCGACTTTGGTACCTGTTTTGATTTCCAGAGGATTTGTTTCTGGAATACTCAACCAACAGAATTGAACGCGTCCAGACGTCGGACAGATTCTCTGGGGTGCGAGTTGTCAGTCGACCCAGACTTGCACGGCAAGGAACCTCGTACTCGTACCTTCTTTGCGCTTTGCTGCTGATGGGCCACTCCCGGGTTGAGCGCCGGTCCTGAGGTTGAGGTACGAGTTGTAGAGTGAGCGCAGGAGATGCTGCCTGCGCTGCTGCTTGGCGTCTCCGGTTGTGTGGGGCGCGTCCACGGTTTGTCGCAGGTGGGAGCGGGCGCGGTGGTGGTGATGGTGCAGGTGCAGAGGTGGGGACCTCACGTGCACGTGCGGCCTGTTGTGGGTGTTGAGACACGTGTGTTTTTCATGAAACTAAAGAGACATGCCAAGTGTCGTCAACTTTTGTCGCATCAATGGTAGGGATCACAATTGCCAAATTCTTTCCGAAAACTTCTCATCGAGAACTCCTTTTAAATCGTTCACATGGTGTGCCAAGGATCACTGCAAGCTCTTCTCTGTTCCCGAGACAACCCTCAACGACCTCGTACCTGGATGTGGTTTGAGCCACTTGTCACTGACCTTGCTGCTGCAGCGAGAAAACACGACCCGAGAATCAGCGGCAGCAGGTTCTTCATTGTCCAAATGATCTGAAAGCGCGATTCAGAATTCTGAAGCGAAACGTTGTTGATGCACACGAAAAACGTGTGGTCGACCCTGTTTATCCACTTGAAAATCTGGTTGGAGAAATGATGATGATCATGACCGAGCGCCATGTTCAAATTCTCACTCCATCTGTCAGGATGTGTTCCGGAGATAGATTGCGTGGCTGAAGTCTCTCACCTGCATCCTGGTTCTCTCCTCGCGATAAAGATGTTTTGAATCAACTGTAAAATTAGTCCTTGTGGTTGTTACAACGGTCTTCGCCTGCAGAATTCAGATGGTGAAAGGGACCAATGTGCACTGATCGAACTTGATGACACAACGCTTGTGTGACCCACATGGGACCAGGTCACAGCGACTGCGTGTCGCACATTCGTGTACAGACCGATTCCAGACGGAGTTTCAGAGAGAAATGGCATAGTTTGCTTTGGTTGTTGGTGTCTTTGTTTCAAAACCTGATCAAACTTGAATGCTGAGCTTGTTGATGTTTCAAAGTTTTCAACGTTTATTTCAACAAGAAAATCTTTTCTTGCACTGACATCACGCAAGATTGTATGGTGTTCCGCAGAGATGCGAAGAAAGACTTCGTTCTGCATCACTCAAAACAGTTGCGTACTCGCACTTTCGCGGGACTGAAATACGGGGGGCAGCCTGCTGTCCTTCATTCTGTCCAAGTTTGCAAAGTCTTTGGAGAGTGCGCAAAATTGTGAAGCTCTCATAGTCTGTCATGCTTGGAACCAATGACGTTTGCCGCTCAATATTTGGTGAGATTCCATCCTGTGAAGCTGTGTCATGATGTGACGCGGTGGACCGTGTTTCCCGTTGGTTCACGCGTTCCCGCTCTACGGAGCGTGTTGGAGTGCACCTGAAAAACAGACCATGTCACTTTGTCACCACAATTGCCAAGCAAGCTGGGTTTTTTTTTTTGTGGCAGTTTGTGCTCAAAGATCGACGAACAGTGGAACGCACCGCCGGTTTCATCGTTGATCCAGGGAATGTATCTCGCTACCCTGGCGTAGATCCCCGGGCGCTTGGCTTCCCCGCACCCGCGGCCCCAGCTGGTCACCCCGTACAACACGTACTGACCGTTTCGTCGGCACACCAAGGGCCCTCCGCTGTCGCCCTGCGGCAAGCGAAACACACGACAGTGTCAGACAGCGGACTTTCATGAGGAAAACAACCGTGGCTGCACAGATGTTGCTTTGACCAGCTGCTTCAGTCAATCGGTTGTCACAGCGCTCGAAGTCTGGGAACCATGCGCGCCCTTGTTTCCATGACAGGAAGACAGAATCGCAGTTGTTCTCGCACCTGACAGCTGTCCTTGCCACCCTCGGGAAATCCGGCGCACAACATGTTGTCCTTAAAGCTGTTGCCGTACCAGTCCCACCTCTTGCAGAGACTTCGTACAAGGATTGGGATTCTCGCGTACAGTAGTTTGCCGTCTCCTCCCACCGGAGTTGTACCTGAAGAAAAAGAACAATACGATAGGGATCACTCTTCGTGTGTGTGTGTCTGTCTGTGTGTAGGGGTGGGTGGGAGTGCGTGTGTGTGCGTGTGTGTGAGTGCGTGTGTATGGGCGGGTTTTGGCGAATGAATGAGTGAGCTCTGTGTGTGAGTGTGTGCGTGCGTGTTCTGCCTCTGTGTGTACGCGCGCATGCGCTGCCTGCGACGACTCCTCCTTTTCTGACCTTCCGTTGTGCCCCAGCCGTGGATGACGCAGATCATGTCCTCCGTCTCCTCTGCGCGCGGGAGACACGCCGGCTGCGCGCCCACCGTGTACGTGATCGGAGTGCGCAGGCGCAGCAGCGCGATGTCGTTCTCGTACGTGCGCGTGTTGAAGTTCGGGTGCGGGATCACCCGGGAGATGCGGTAGACTTCCTATAACAACGGGGTACATTTGCTGTAACGACGAGGTACATTTGCTGTAACGACGAGGTACACTTGCTGTAACGACGAGGTACACTTGGTGTGATGACATGGTACAACTGCTGTCGCAAAGGGGCAACGACGGAGTACGCTTGTTGTGGCTGTGACTACTTGATATGAGACGTGCAAGAGAAGAGGAAATTTCAACACACTGAACCAAGCACCGTATTCTTGCCATGGTCGCGCTTTTGTGTGGGACCAGCTCTCATTGGTCTCCATAAAGCGTCTGGTTTCTTTGCTTGGTGAGAAAGGCCGGTGTTTTTTGCAGAAATGCGTCGTTGCTCTTGCCTCTTGAGGCTCGCCCGGGATCTTCCTGTCGTATTCCCCGACGATCACCCCGACTTCATTCGCTGTCTTCACGTCGTTCGGGTCGTTCACGTTGATTCTGAAAAGATTGTGACGTTCGTTGTTCCTCGCAGAATTGTCAAGTTTCTCCAAGCAAAGCAACCTGTGCAAATCATTGTCTGCGCCTGTGCAGATTCAACAGCAATTTCCTTCAGGGAACAGTGTGCAATGTTGTTTCCCGCTGCTCTTCGACAATTTCGAGGTGGTATCAGCGTTCCAGACCCGCGAAAATTTCTGCACGAGTCTCGTACATTTCATCAGGGTTTCGCTGGGTTGTGTGAAGCTTTATTAACTCACATGCAATGGGCTGCTGTCACGATCCAGTACTTGGAGATGATGGTTCCACCGCAGAAGTGAGCGAAGTAGTTTCCGTTCAGAAGCCCGAACGACACGAGCCACGGGTACGCGTGTCGCGTCGCGATCGTGCCCCCGACGATCTTGGCGAGTTTCTGTTCGATTTTGGGTATGCCGCACGGGGGTTCGTCTGGAATGTGGAGGTGGATTGAGAAAACTGACTCGTTCACTTTTCTCAGAAGCTGCGTCATGCTTGATGGTTGGTTCGTTTGAGTTGAGCAATGACTTTACGTTTCAACGTCGGCAGTGTGTGTGGCAGCAACACCACGTTGATCTGTCCTGTTGTTTTTCTGCTGAACACAACGGATTGTTCCTAACACTGGGCCACGAGAACAGTGAACAAATTCTCGTGTTGCACGAATGGCGGGCGTAAGAAAGAATCAAGGAAAAGTAAAGGCACAGGAAAAGACAAGATTTGGAACCAACAACAGCAAAAAGCGGAGAACTAGCCAAGTCTTGCGTTCTCAAAATGATGTGTCCAGATGCATGGTGATGTGATGGTTTGTTGTTTGTGGTTGAGAACATTTGTTTTCTTTTGATCCTTGTGTTGTTCCTTGTGTGCATGTGGGGCCTTTGGAGCGAGCCTTTTGTGCAGTGGCACAAGGTAAGAGACAGTAGTGATCACCTTGATCACTGATTGTGGGTGATGATCACGGCTGAGATTTGTTCCTGATCAAGGCTGACCTTTGTACAAAATTATCTCCAATGGAGATCCTCCCCACCAATGACAACCTTAACAGTCTACGTTGTTTCGCAATAGGAATGACGACAAAGCTGTGATTCAAGAAACAAACCAGGAGGAATGTGAACCTGGTTGAACTTGAATCTATCAGTCAAGGTGAAAGTGTGATTGAAATGTTCTTACTTGCAGCAACTGCATGGGGTAAAATCAAAACCAATTGACATTGTAAAAAAAACCACATTCTGAAACAATTTTTGGTGTTTTTGCGATGCTTTGTTGGTGCTTGATCGAGGTATTTTTCTTTGCGGGAGTCTGAGCCACGCACCTTCCCCTCCGACCTGCGTCTTGTCCTTGGCCGCGTACACGGCGACGAAGCCGGCGTGGTTGACGCTGTTGTCGGTGGTGAAGGTCACGTACAGCTGGTTGGAGGACGCCTCGACGGGGACCGGCAGGTCGGCGCCGCAGTGGCGCGAGATGAGTGGCGCCGTCTCGTCCGCGCCGTCGTACACGCTGACGCGGTCGTAGACGCAGCCGACCTCCGAGCCCGGCTCCAGCGCGAAGGAGCGGAACTCGAGCGCCGCGAACTGCGGGGGGAATAACAGAGGAATTCAGTGTGGAGGCTGACTCCAGCCGGTGGGGTCTGGCACTCTGGCACTCTATGCGAACGTCGTCGGACTGGACTGTTCCACATGGGAATCATGGGTTGCGTCCAAACCCCCCAAATCGCGCTGCTGAAGTTCGCGCGGTGCTTGGACAGTGAAAGCAACCAGTTTCTGCTGAAAATCCACATCATTCGCGTGATTTGCGTTGCGTTGCGTTGAATCAGTCCAAAAGAACCATCAGGAACGGGAGTCGAGTCGAATCCCACAGTCGGTTGGAATCACACAGTGCACCGTTCACAACACAGTTGTTCTCGAGAAACTGTGATATCCCTCCATGGGGTCCTTATTTGATGACACAAAACAGAGTCGTTGTGTGCAACGTTTTGCAAGTTATTTTCAATCCAGCCGTACCTGGTCGGTGGGCACGGTGATCCTCCAGTGGCACTCGGCCCTGTTGAGGTACTTGCCGTCGGGGCCGGACGGGGAGCGGATCTCGCCCTCGTTGTCGCTCAGCACCTTCGGTCGGCTCATCGCGGTGCACCCTGGGTAGCTTTTGTCTTCCTCTCCTGCCAAATGCGAATTTCGATTTGTTTGAGGAAGTCTGTAACAGAAACTGAGTTTGTTCTTTGTATTCTGGTCCGAACGAATTCCCCGTTGAGGGTTGAGTGAGAGTGAGGTCCAGACAAAGAAAGACGAACACGAGCGTGAACGATGGGAAACGCTCTTCAACTATCGAACTGGCACAACAGAACAGACAACTGCGCCATTGCCCCCCCCCCCCACGTCAGACAAGGGATCTGCCTTCAGAACAGGCGGTTCACGCCCCGAGGAACAGCGGTCACTGAGAGGAACTCACGTTTTCGTTGGAACGTGACTCGCGCCTGGAAGCCCGGGTAGTTGTTGGTGGTGTCGGTGACGAACTGGATGAACATGTACTTGCCGGTGGAGACGGCCCTCGCTTCCGACACCTGCCCGCAGAACCGCCCGATCAGCTGACCTCTGCAAGCGATGACAGACGAGTGTGTCATTGTCTTGGTGGGTTGAGCGCGGTCTTTGTGTGTGTGTGTGTGTGTGTGTGTGTGTGTGTGTATGTGTGTGTGCAACTGGGCTTAGAGGGGCAGTTGAGGATAACAAACAAAGTGAATGGGGACTCATTTCTGGTCGTTTTTGGATTGGTTTATCCCTACAAACCAAAACTGACCAGAAATGTTTATTTTGTCAACAATTCACCAGAAATTATTTTTCGGACCAATTTTGACAAAAACATTGGTAAAGTGTCAAACATTGCGCGCTTTTCAGGAGCAGTCTTCTTGTCTTCTTCTTTCGTGGTTCAAAAAGACCAACAGAAGGACGAAACTCGTACTTGTGGTTTTGTCCGTCGTAAACGGCCACGTAGTCGTAGCGACACTCGTTTCCCTCCAGGTGCAGTGCGCTGAACGCCAGGGTGATCACCTGCAGTGCAAAGTCCCATTCGTTTGGATACATCTCTGGTCACTGTGTTTTTACCACGTCGTGACAGCAGACAGGGTTTCCACAATCAACAGGAAAAAAATAGTCCGACTGAAATAACAGCTTTGAGACCTTTTGGCAGAAAAAGGCTTGTTTGATGTAGCAAACCATTCTTGTGGGGCCAGAATATATTCTTCACATGAGAACACATGGCAGGGTTTCGCACGCGTGGGTGTGGAAGGACAAGCCAGAGTTTCTGCCTTGCCACATCAACGGTGCAGTTTCACCTGGTTGTGATCGGCCATGACAGTCCAGGTGCAGTGGGCAGAGTTCGGGTAGCGGTTGTTTCCCCCGAAGTTCGGAGACGAGATGACGGTGCCAGACGTCGTCACGTTCTGCGGGGAGCAGTAGCTCGCCGCGGCCTCTGCAACGAAGCTGGGTTTGAGCGACGTGACATCCATCGCAGGAACCCTTCACACAGATCTCGTGAGCAAAGACAGTTGCAGTTGCCTTTGCAAAAACGTTCCCTGAACACCCCCCCCCCCAAATAACATTGTCAAATTGTTGAGAATTTTGTTTGGGTGCGCCACCTTGATTGTCAATGATATCGTAGTTGATGCTGAATCCTGGTTTCGTGTCCGTCGCGTCGGACCGGAAGACGAGGAGCAGGTCACTTCCGGTGGACACGATGTCGTCGGGCTGCCCGGTGCCGCACAGCTTGGACAGCAGGATCGCCTGCTCGTTCTCGCCGTCGTGTACGGACAGCGAATCGTAGCGACACGACGACTGCGACTCGAGCGAGAAGTGAGCGAACCGAAGCCGGATCGTCTGGAGCAAAAATGTGGTTGCCATGGAGACAATCTCTTTGATGGCTCCAGGAGACAGTAGGCCAAAGAGCCTGAACCATCATCGATTGAGGTCAGCTGTCTGAGCCATTGATGTCAGGAGACCCAAACCCTCGCTGTTTTTTTTTACCTGAAGCACGCATTCAGGGGAAACAAATCAGGGGCCAGAGGACCAGGTTCAATTTGATATTCAGGATAAGCTGCCGTCCACAAAGAACTGGCGACCAAGTGAACTGGCAAGAATGAAGCAGTGAAAAGATTTTCCCGAAGGATGAAAAAATTTGTTGACGTAAGACAAATATTTGCTGACCGCCACCGGTTTCACTGACCTCACCCGCCCAGGCCTGAATCCACCACTTGCAGTTGGCGTTGTTGGGGTAATCGTTGGGGTAGTTCGGGGACAGGATGTTTCCAGACCTCGTGTTCCCCACAATCGCCGTCCCTTGACAAGCATCTGCAACAAAAGCGTCATTTTCCACATTCAAGTGACCTTTCTGACTGCATTTATTTTTGTTGTCAAGGCTTTGCCTCGAGAACAGAAAGCTGGTGCGATGCTTCAGTTTCTGTAACAGCAAGTTGCTCTCTTCAGCTTCCATTGCGGCCAAGTAAGTTTTGGTCTTGGTCGACAACACCAACAGAGCAGAAGCACCAGCAACCTCGTGCACGAAACTGTCTCGGGTGCAAGAGGGGTCCACAGGTCCCGTAACCCTCTTGTGTGGGGTGATACTTGCCGTTGGGGTCGACGTTCGTGGCGGCGGGGTCGTCGATGAACTGGTAGGAGAGGACGAACCCCCGGTAGGTGGAGCTGACGTCGGTGTGGAAGGTGAGTTCGAGCGTGCGTCCCGCCGACTGCACCGTCCGAACGGCGTTCGCGTCCAGCTGGCCGCAGTACTGAGCGACGGGAAAAATGCGCGTCAATAGGGAGGTTTAGCACAGCCTAAATATTCACGCAAGCAGTGCCCTAACTGACAGGTAACCAAATTTCAAGAATGACTTCGTTTGGCTGTTCATGAGTGGCGGTTCTCTCGAGCTTCATGCACGGCACATAGGCAGAGACCGGATGAGTCTGCTGAACCTCCCAGTTGCACAGGTGAGCGCAACTTGATTGGTGATTGAGAGTTTGACTTTATTCGTTTCACGGTGGGGGGACACCTGGGTCAAGAGATTGGGGTTCAGACCAGACTGACCCTTGTGAACGACCCACCGGAGGTTCAGGTAAATATTCTTGACCATCGCCGTCGACAATTCTGCGGCTTTCCTCCTGTCATTGACATTTGATCGTGTGGATACATAGTCGAAAGTGACTGCAGGGGTTGTTTACCTTCTCCCTTCTTCCAACGACAGAATTGTCGAACACGAGGAGATAGTCGTATTGACACTCAGCTTCTGATTCAATGGTCATCGATTGCAAAGTCACCGACACAACCTGCAAGAAATCAAAACGTGGTCTCAAAGAAAAGAACGCAAAACAGGGTCAAAAAACACAAAATGTTTGTCCACACTCGGGGTTTGGAAACCTCTCCGATTGGCGCCTCCAGCGTCATTTGACAGTCGAGGTTGTTGGCGTATTTGCCGTCTGGTCCGACGGGAGAGGCGACGCGTCCGGTCGGTCCCTGCGTGACCACTCCTCCGTCACAGATGTCAATCGCTGCAATCAGGCGAAATTCCTAGTTTTCAGAAGAACGTTACACGTTACACGCCAGGAGACCCAGTCATCCACCAAACCTGGGTTCCTTTTCAGGGGGCCGCTTGGCCTTTCAGGTTGGACCTGAACCCCAGAGACACATACATGTGTCTGAAGGTGTCTGGGAGGTTTCAACCTGAAATGGCCAGACACTGACTGACCCAGGCCCTGAGTGGCCCGGGTCTTGAAAAATCCCGTCTCTCGTAACACTCAGCAACACGTCTGGAGGCCAGCAAAGGGATGTTCGTTCTTCTCAAGTTTGATCCTGATGGACTCACCTCCTGTTCGGTCATTGTTGTTGTTTTGGTTGTTGTCGACATTGTTGACGGTTCTGTCACTGACGACTTGGTAGGAAATCATGAACCCATCGCCGGAAATGCTGTTGTCTGAGGAGAACCTCAGTCGCAGTGAGTTTCCTGCAAGGCGCATGGATAAAGAACGCGTCAGATGGATATTTGTCCACAGCGCACAGGTCAGGCACGTTTTCTTTCACCCACGCACGCAGGATTGGGTGTTGACGAGTCATCGATCCGGTGCAATGCAACAAAGAAGCCGGACATCAGACAGACTGAGATTTAGTTGTGCCACGTGACATGAACCGGTGCGTGAAAAAAAACCCAGAATACACAGACACAAGGAAGCAATTCTTCGATCACGGTCAAGGGGTCTGAATCAAATTTGCGTCCTTGGAGCAGCATTGTACTGGACGTAAAACCGCACCGATCTACCATTTCTCCACAGCATTTTTCAGCTCGTGTCTGATGGATGGACGGAACCGGGCGAATACCTGTTGACTCGATGCTCCTGTGATCATTGGGTACGTCATCCAAGGCCCCGCAGAACTTGTGTTCAGTACCACCGTCCACTATGGTGAGGTTGTCGTAGCTGCAGGCGATGTCTTCCTCCAAGTCCAGGACCAGGATGCTCACGCGTATTCTCTTGAGAAGAGTGATGTACATCATTCTTTTTGTTTGAAATAAATCCACTTTCTTTGCACTCGTTTTGTTTTGTAGACGATTCTATTTCCTCACTCGCAGTTTGCACGATCTTTCGAATCATGGTGGTCAGATCCCATCCGCTATTCAGCTGCATCCATGCAATTCTGAGCGCTCCGTCAGAAACAGACCAAGAGCAGGAAATTTGAGAGAAACTAAGGCCGGGTTTATTGTGTCCACGCACAAGAACCACCCCCTACACACACACACACACACACACACACACACACACACACACACACACACAGGGAACGCTCACCGGTGAATCCCTGCAGTGCACCAGAGGGCACTGGTGATCCAGGACCACTGGACGGGCCAGGTGCTGCGTGGGGTCCCGATGCTTATTGTTCGGTGGTGAAATCGAACCGTACCCAATTACCGTATTGGCGGGTGCGGTGAGGGTCATGCGGCAGTTGGTGTTGTGAGGGTACTTCCCGTCGGACCCGATCGGGGACCTGATCCGTCCCGTCCGGCCCAGCTGAGAGTTCCCGCTGTTGCAGATGTCGACTGAAAACACGAAAATCAGTTCGTACACTTCTGTGTCGGAAGCGGATTTGGACAAATGTCAGTGCATGGGACAAAACACGTGTTTTTACCAACCAGCATCAGTGTCAATCTGTCTCTTGGATGTGGCCTGAAAGAAATGGAAAGCAATGTTCGTTCAAACCACACACTTGTTTTGACTGCACCAAAATCCCGACGTTGGCATTGGGTTGTGGCTATAGATCAGCAGAATTTTCTGTGAAACCCCACCTGATCAGTGTCTTCTTCTCCCGTCAGTTCTCGGTACAGAGCGTCCACCAACTCGTCCAGTCCCTCATCTTGATCAGTCACGCTTTTTTCTGACTTGTCTTTCACAACACTGAAAACCAAAAGGAAAATGTTTGAGACCTCAGTTTTGTTTTCGAGCGCAGGTGCACAAAGAGTATTGAGTGCAAAGACATGCTTGTGTTCGCTCGCACCTTTTACACAGGACTAGATTTCCACCCATCCATAAGAAAAGGGCCAGGTTGAACAAACTCATCTTGAAGGTCAGCCTGAAATAACACACAGAGCACAAAATTGCGTTTCAGGAGCCATCACCTGTAGTTTGCCCAGCAATACGTATTTCAATTTCAAAGTTCTCGAAAATGTCAGGAGGCTGAATTGATGTGTCAGTCTTGTGTGACTTTGACTCAACGCTTGTTCACTGCATGTGCACGGAAAATGCAGACGCAGGGAACATGCAGGCAAGCATTTGCCCAATTTCTAAGTTTTACCACACACGTGCACACATATACACACACACCACACACACGCACACACAGGCACACACACGCACACACACGCACACACACGCACACAACGAGACACACTCTGTTTGGTGGTTTATTTTGAAGACCAAAATCCCATACTCGTTATCAATGGTAAAGACCAAACGGGACAAAACAGATGTTTCAGCTTTCTGTCAAAATATAACCAACTATTTCAATCTGCTTTCCCGTTGTGGTGTTGGTTTGTGGGACAATGTCTTTTTCAGACCAGAAACAATGACGATAATTTTGTTCAGGTTACGACACGGTAATTCACAAAGTAGAGCTCAACCATTGTGTTTTGTCAGGCAAAATTCTGCACAAATGCTCTGTCCAATAGAGTCCAAAAGAAAATCATATCAGATCTCCCTTTCTTTGCCTCCAAACGCGGACTCTGCATATTGCATGCAGGATTGCCAACAAAGGGTCAGAACATCTCCATTCATGGCACGAGTCCTGTACGAGTTGAACACCTGAAGTGTCTGAACACCTGGAATGTGTCTGAACAAATTCACACATGTATTTGAAAAGGTTTCCTTTTCCTCCCTTTCCTGCAACAAGTGCATGTCAGTGCGAAAATACTCGTATACAGTTCAATATCACTTGTGCTGTGCTGTTTTCCGTCTTTGCTCACGATCCTTGTGTTGTCAGCGGATTCTTTGAATGGCAAGTGCAGAAATCTCTGTTTGTAAACAGTGCGGACATAACTTACCTACTTTTCCTTCAAAGGAAGAACACAAAGTACATGTCTTCACAAATGCAATACTTGTCTGGTGCATTACTCTGCTTGAATCTCTTTTTGTATTCAACCTGCGGTTCTCGTAAAGTTCGCAGCAAGTGGTGCATCGGATGCTGTTTGCCCTTTTCCGCTGCGGCTCAGTGATCAGTGATGCCAGATATCAGAATGCTGAAAGGCCCAGGTTAATCTCCAGCCGTGTGCCAGCGTCTGCGGAATTGAGGTGCGAAATCCCCGTGACGATCGCTTTGGTGAATGGGCACCAAAAGAAAAACATTTGCTGGGAGCTTGCTTTGGCTCAGGTTCATTTTCAGATTTTCTCCATGCATGGGAGCTTTTTTGGTTGCGGCCGTGAATGAAGTGAGATGGGTCCATGGGGCCCTGGGAGCCAAGGTCCTCTCACTTCAGCACTCTCTTGGTTTTGTGCCAAAGCGAAAATGTTCCATTGTCCAGCAAAGTGATCAGGTCTCTCTTGAGAATGACGCTGGATCCGTTGCCGCAACCTTTCCGTTTTGTTGCTCAAAAGATTTCAAACAATTTGCTCCCGACCCCTTTAGATCAAGGAAGATTGCCCCGCTGCCCTTCCCACCCGGAAAAGATGCGGTGACGGGGTTTCGCCCACTCATTCAAATTTCCAAACGATTGTTCTTCGGCAAACAACGGAGCGCACTGGGATGGGTGACCTTTTCAAACAGCTGAGAGAACTCAAGTGGTGTTTACTGAAAATGCAAACGACGGTGGTGGTGGATCCAGCAGGAGGCCAAGTCGCTCCTCCCCTGGCCTCGAAGTTCCGCTTAAATAAATTGTGGCACCCTCATTTTCCTGAATTTTTTTTCTCAAAACTTGAGCCTTCAATCGATCGGGGCTCCAGCTTGGTCAACCAAAGCCTGTACCTGATCTTGAAACCAGCTCGCAACTTTTGATTTGTGATTTGAATTGAGGATCTTGAGTTTTGGAGGCACAGAAATTTCATTCGTTGTTCGTTGTCAATCCAGTGGGAATGTCTGTTGACTTTGCAGCAAAACGTCCTGCAAGAATGAACCGCAGAAAGCCTGCTTGATTTTGTCAATGTTCTTGCATGGAGGGACAAATTTTGATTTTCGTGGTGGCAGCGGTCAAGGCTCGTTGTGTTCAGCTTGGGCAAAGGGCATGCACAGAACAAAACAAAACACGCTGTTTACCAATCAACCCGGAATTTATTATGGCGACTTTCAGCACTCGAGGGTTCAGGAGAAGACGCTTATCGTCTGGAGTTCCATCATGACCCGCGTGCGTCATCAATTTTCAAGACATTTTGGTCGAACAAAGTGATGTGTGATCAAAGAGGGGGCCATTTTTCGGTGCAGAAGTTCAAAGTTGGAACAACAATGACGGTGCAAACAGGAGACTATGACCGCAGCGCTCGATGAAGAAGTCGTCTCCGTGCGTCGGCGGAACCGGAACCGGAAGTCCTCAGGCCCAGAAGCCGCCGCGGCGCCACCACCAGTTGCGACGGGGGCGCCTCCTGCGGCCGAGACGCCGGACGCGCTTCGCGTAGTCGCGGTTCGTCCGCACCGGCATCGGCATTGCCTGCGAAATTAGACGACGATATGATTTTGTTTTCAACAAGCAACGAGGCCTTATTCAGCCCAGACAAAAAAGTTCAGCCTTTTTGCACTGCAACACAATTTCAAGAGTATCGTTCTCTTTCTCCTTCGTCAGTGCACAGGAAGAGCGCCTTGTATGTGTGTGTGTGTGTGCGTGTGCGTGTGTGTACGTGTGTGTGCATTTGGAACAACGGAAAGCCAAACGCAAATTGCTGAGACAAGTTGCGTCGAACGTCTTGAGACGACAAAAATTGAGGCGGGGGAACTCACGGTCGGGTGGCACCTGGAGATGTCCACATCGGTCTGGATCTCGGGCTCTCGGAACTCGTTTTCGTAGACGTACATCTCGTCCAATTGGGGGATCGCCTTGTGGACGCACACGTGACCATCCGGGCACGTCGCGTTCGCCAAGACACCGCCGAACCCGTTCATGACGCGGCAAATCACCAGCTGCAATGACGCGCGCCTTGCACTATCGCGCTGTCAGAACGTTGCGCAGGTAGCACCAAGATCACTTGAGAAATAGGCCCAGTCTCAACTGGTATCACTTGGAAGAAGGAAGGCCAAGTCTCTTGGTTTTGGATACACTGGGTTCAATTGGCTAAGTTTTCGAAATTCGGACCATTCAAAGAGACCGGTTGTGCTTGAACTGATCCAGATGGAAATACTGGCAAGTCTGCTCAGCCGAATTTTGGCTGAATCGAGGAAACAAAAGGCCTGCATGTCATGCAGCCGAGGTGTTTGGCTTGGAGTGATGGACAAAACGAATGGAACTGCACCTGACAGTATTTTCCTTGGAAGCCTCCTGATTCGTTGAAGGGTCTGAAGATCATGTCTCTGCGGGAGTAGTCGTTCGGAGAGAGGAGCATGCACGCTTCACCCGCCGGACACGGCAGCTCCGGACTCGACTCGATCGGGTTGTCCACCTTCAGTCTCTGACACGGAACTTTCTGCAAAGGGTCAAAAATGCCAAAGCTGGCTGGGAGTGGAAATCATTTTGTTGTTGAGTCCAATGCAGCTGTAGTGTAGGCAAATCGGAGAACAGAGAACTGATGGTTGTGATCGAAGGGCATCATGAAAGTAGCCCTTTCTTGACCGAAGGCGACCAGTTGAATGCTCCTCGTTTTTCTTGTTCAGCGATGATATTTAGTTTTGACACTTTCTTGTTGACACTTGTGATACTTTTTCACACCACGAGTCGAAAGAAAAAGGTTCTGGCCACAAACCTCGCAAATGAAGCGGTTGACTTGGACGGGCGTCCCGTCGTCCCAGAGTCGCCTCGGCACCGGCTCCTTCTCGGGCGTCTCCCGACACTCGTGCTGCATGGGGCACGGGGCGCTGAAGAACTGAGTCCCGTTCAGGAACTCCCCTCGGCAGACGACCGGCTCAGGCGGGAGCTGAAAAGTATGACAGTGCCTCAATAGGGGGTTCACTCCATTTTACACAGGCGAGCTCACTGAGGGTGGCCCTGTGTGCGTGGGTTGTTGCAGTTGCGATCACCCCTGAACAGTACTCGGGTGAAGTGACCACTGTTTTCCTTGTATATATTCAAAAGAAAAAGACTCCGTTGGTTGTGAGTTGGCACGTATACGTTTGTAACCCGGTTGCATGACCACAAAAATCTTCTTTTTGGCTCTTTTGAATCCTTGTGTGTGTGTGTGTGTGTGTGTGTGTGTGTGTGTGTGTGTGTGTCGCTTCTGTGGGTGTTTTTTTTCTGAAAATGTGCGTCGCGCTGCTTTTGACACTCACCCGATGGAAGTTTCCGCTCCAGGAGACGGAGACGCTCCCGGCGCCGGTGGACCACGCCCAGTGGCCCGAGCGCGCCCCGCCGCCGCCGCCGCCCCGCTGCAACGCAGAATCACACACTGCCCTCAAGTTTACATCTCACGAATAAATTCAGCGGGTCAGAAACACGCGTGGTTTTTGCTAAACCTGATTTCGATTGCTGACTTACGTGAGGATGAGCCCAACTGGAATGCAGAAACGCTGCGACCAGAACCAAGCAAATTTCAGTCCTCATCATCGTTGGTCTCAGTGCAGAGTAGCTTTCCGTGAAACAGCAAGAAACGAGCAGCACCCAGCAGCAGAAATGCAATCCTTGTGGAACCGAGAAAGCCGAAGTTCTTCCGAGTTTCAGAACTTCTTTCCGCTCGGAAAGTTGGGTTGAGAAAACGCTGCGTTCTCGAGGCATTCTTCTTAAATCTCTCGGAGTCTCCCTTTTGTGGAGGGTCACAGATAGTGCGAGCCATAAAATTCGATTGATCCACACTTTTGTCACCTGATTCGAGAAACTTTCATGAGGGTCTGTAAAGTTTGGTGCTGGACCATTTCTTTCGAGTCAATGGACATGAATTCGTCCTTTCACACAATTTGCTTCTGACACAACCACACAGAAAAGAACAAGAGACGGATCCAAGAGTCACAGATTCAAATGTCTTGATCTCTCTCCAACAAGAGTTGTGCTTGGTTTTGGTTCACTTTTTGCGCACATTTTTATTTTGTACGGTACCGTTGTACGAGTACGGTGTGGCGGATCAAGTTGCCCTGCCGGTTTTTGCACCAGTTGTGACGAAATCGCAAAACAGGGTCACGTGTGTCGAATTAAAGAGTTTCGCTGTCGAACAGCCCAATGTGTCACAAGCAAAAACCAGAATTGTTGGACAAAGCTGGACATGTATCCATCCATTCACGTGTGCACGGTGCATCTTGTGATGAACAACAAAAAGCTCAAATGTGTTGGACCCTCATCGTGAACGCATTGCCGCAACCGAGCGTACATCACCCAAGTCAGCAGCCACGAGGCTTTCGCTTCCAAGACAACGTGTGGACAGTGTTTCCGTGAAAAGACATCTTCGCAAGTGAGCCCAAACGTTCACCTTTTTTTAATTTCACAGATAACGCGACGAAACACCAAGACGTTATTTGGAGAAAATAACCAGCACAATTTATTTGTATCTTTGAAGAGTGCGCTACGAAGGTCAAGTTCGCTGAACACGAAAATTGACGCTTGCCTTTCCGGCCGTTGTTAGCAAACCAAGAGGCTCTTTCCAACCTCTCAATCTGCAGAAACATACACAAATGTTGAATGTGACCTTCCTGCATCGCCGAATGCATCTGGAACATCTACAATCCTCCCATCTCTTTGCACTTGTTGAGCCACTCCCGGGAAATGATGAGACGCTGAATCTGCGCGGTTCCTTCGTAAATCTGCGAAAGAAACAGACACGGAGGAATGAAACTCGTGCGGCGCCAGTTCCGACAGGGCGCTACACTCCGTTGCTTTGGTTGGTCACACTCTGACGTGCAGACTTGGCAACACATCGTTGTTGTGCATCTTTTATGTCTGGAGTGGCTGACAAAAGCATATTGCCTCTGTCAGTCCAAACTGACACCAATTCCGGCTGTGGTACTTTGGTCGAGGGGTGGGACACCCACAGGGTCTCAACTCATGTTGCGCTTGATTTCAGGGAAGGTTTTCTTGATTGAGTGGGTCAGCCCCCCCCCCCCCCAGCTGATATTTTTTTTCACCTGAAAAATTTTGGCATCCCGCATGAGCTTCTCTGCTGGATACTCCGAGTTGTAACCGGCGCCACCCATCACCTGCACGTGAAAATAAGTTGGTCAAGGACGACTCAAATACGAGTGAGTGCACGTTGCAAGTTGCCAGCAATGTCTTCAAAAGTCAAACAAATAAGTCTTCGCAAGTTTGAAATCATCATCATCTCTTTGCCGAGAACATGATCGCTCACACTATCCTATCAAAACATGATTTTGCTCCTTGCAGTATTCACCCGAGTAAATTATCGCGCCCAGAACAAGATCCACTCCAACATTTTCTTTATTTTCTGATGCTGAGGTCAAGTAAAAACATCCATGAAAGGATGCACCCTTTCTTTTGATGATCAAGGCACAAAGATGCATGAAAACACGGGTCAATACAGCACATCGAAACGAAGACTCTCTTGTGTGTCAAAAAAAGCCTTGTACCTGGACACAGTCGGTGGCGCACTTGTTGGCGATGTCTCCGGCGAAGCACTTGGCGATGGAGGCGTAGTAGGTGTTGCGGCGGCCCTGGTCGATCTCCCAGGCGGAGCGCTGCACGCAGAGTCGCGCCGCCTCCACGTTCATCGCCATGTCCGCCAGCATGAAGGAGACGGCCTGGTGCTGCGGGGCGAGACGGGGGCGTCACACAGAGCAGTACGAGGCTGATCCCAAAACTCCTTTTCGCTATCTGCGGTCACTTGCGAGTGCAGAGGGTTTATTCACGTAACCATTGAAGGCAAATGGTCTGTGTCGGCACACAGGAATGTCAACATGACGGTCGACACAGCGAAAAGGAGTTTTGGGATCAGCCTCGTACACACAGCAACAGCGACAATGCGGAATTTTCGCAACCTTCACATGCGCGGCCCCAACTGGCGGATCAACGGCACAGATAACTGAGAAAAACAGTGACCAAATGATGCCTGTGTCACCGATTAGGCAATTGAGGCACGTCGAAAAAGGAGCGGACGTTTTCGCTGAAACTCCAAAATGTACGTCGCTTGAGGTGTACGTTGCACCAACGCCAACGTCGAAAAGAGCATCTGAATCTGTGGTGCTGGCCAATCACACAACAGCGCTCGACGTTGACGTTGAGGTTGGCGTTTCTCACACCATTTTTTCGACAAATCTGTTGGTTGTAACAAAGCGGGCTTTCGGATTGATTGCGCCTCCCTCACCTTGATGATCTTCTCGCCGAACGTCGACCTCTCGAGCGCGTACTTGGTCGCTTCGTCGAGGCAGCGCTGCGCGAGCCCGACGGCGCCCGACGCCACCGGCGGCCGCGTCCGATCGAACGCGCCCATCGCGATCTTGAAGCCGAAGCCCTCGCTTCCCAACAAATTCTGCAAAAGAGCGACAGCTGCACCTCCCGGAGATGGGAGTCCGAAGCGGCTCGAGGACGATTCAAAATGTCAAGAAAGCAGTGTGGTGTTGCTGGTTGTATTTCAGCAGACACCCCACAGAGAAAGTAGCGTTCAAAGTGTCGCTCTGTCTGTGTGGGACAAAAAGTCTTGTGTCTGGTGCGAAGTTCAGAAAAGTTTGCCAACCTCCGCTGGAATGACAACGTCTTCAAACGTGATGCCTCTCGTGTCTGAACATCGCTGCCCCATGTTGATCTCCTGAAACAACGGATCCAAAAGGCTCAAAGTTATCTGCCCATGAAGTGATGCTCAGTGTGCGGGGTTTTGTGTGCACGAGAGAGAAATCAAATTCTAATCGTGAACGCTGAAAACAAACCAAATAGGAGGACAGAAAGTTCTGATTTCCATTCCAGCCTCAAAGATCACAAAGTGTCGTCATTCTACGATGGCTCCACATACTCAGAGTCCCGAGTGACACTGTCTCTGACCTTCCTGCCCGGCGTCACGCCAGGTCTGTCCGCCTCCACGATGAACCCACTGAAGGCCTTTCCCGGCGACGCCTTGGGGTCCGAGTCGGTCCTCGCCAGCACGAAGTACCAGTTGGCGACGCCTCCGTTCGTGATCCACATCTTGCTGCCGTTGAGCACGTACTCGTTGCCCTTCTTCTCTGCTTTAGTGCGGATCCCCGCGACGTCGGAACCGGCCCCGGGCTCCGTGACGCCGTACGCCTGCACGCAGTGGTCATCGGGTGATTCAAAGCGACAAGACTCGTATTCAGTGCCAAAGATACTCATCTGATTGTGCAAAGACATGGATGGTGGAATACTCACACACATCAACGGTTCTTCAATCATCCTCCCCAGGAATTTTTTCTTCTGTTCTTCCGTTCCGGCAAGGATAACCGGCATTTCCTGCAAGAATGGTGCAAGATTTGTTTTGCCCAGAAATTCATCTTTTGTCATTATCATTGTCTCACCAGTGAAGAAATCAACCATGTCATGTTTTTGGGCAGCTCTCTTCCGATAGAGGACCTTACTGGCTGAAAGTTTGTTGGCACAAACTGGAAAGCAAGAACGTCAGTGTGTGGCGGTGGTGGGTTTGGGGAGGCCGTTTGGCAACGAGCCTCGACTGTTCGCTTACACCGAGTCCATTTCCCTCGAGCGCGGTCTGCATACCGGTGCAGCCGTACGCCAACTCCTCCGTGATCGTGCATGACTCCTGGTTGTTGAGACCCAATCCGCCTGCAAGACACGAGTGACAGTGTGGGCTTTTCCGCAACTGTCACTTGTTGCAAGCAAACACGGACTGTCCTTTCAGAATCTCTGCGTCGGCCTGCTGTTCAAAGCACCGATTACAAACAAGGAACAAACACCAGTTGCGTACCGTACTTCGGGTCGATGTGCAAGTTCAACAAGCCCAGACTGTGCGCCTTCCTGACGATATCCCAGGGAAACTGAAACGGAAAACACAATTGCGACTCTCCAGCAAACTGGTTGTTTTCGTAATCATTGCCTTAAAACTGCTCCAACACTTGACCCACTGCATGTCCTCAGTGTGCACTTGTGTGGCCACACTTCCAGATGGGCCACATGAATCGGATCTTGTCAACAAAACAGTGCTTGAGTTTCTTGATCGCAGCTTATCTGCGTGGCCAACCACAACAACGGCTGACCACCAGGACAGAGTCACACACGAGCTTGATCAATGTATGCGCGGAACCACACACGCACGCACACACGACGCTGCTGACCCATGCTCACCTCTCCCGTCTGATCGTGGTGCGCAGCCACTGGAATGATTTCCTCTCGGGCAAATTTCCGAGCGAGATTCTGATACTCTCGGCATTCGTTCGACAGCTCTGCAAAGATACGAAATGAAGTGTCGTTGATCTCACACCTTCGCAAATTTGCACTCACTGCACGACAAAGTGAAATGCAAGATCTCACTTTGATCAAAGGCCTGATTTGGTTCAGAAAAGGGGATTGAAGATAAAAGGTCGCATAAATTCTGTTCCGAGTGAAAAGTGGTACTTTTCCGCAGAATGCTGGATTTGTGCCTGTTCGTGGCTTGCAGTGGCAAAAGTAATTTTTGAATAAAAATGTTGCAACTGGAGAACACCAAAATTTTGCATTCCAACAGTTTTCAAACGTGGTGTTTGACGTTTTGAGCGTTCTTCGTGAACGTGTGTAGCGCCTCACCAAACGATAGTCCTCCACTGCGCGACCCTGCAGTCTCGGAGTGTGGAGCGGCGGTGCACAGGGAACGGACACTTCTGTGCAACGCCACTGTCAACCGCGCCAGGGACGTCGTCTGAAAACACACCAAAAACTTACCGGACCAGCCTCATTTTATGACACAACATTTGGGGTTGGGTAGTACTTTGACGGATGCAGCTTACGAGCGAAAGTCCAAAACGACCCGTAGGTCTGGTTCTTCATGTTCGTGCACCCTCCGTCACAACTAACATGAAACTAGACTTTCAAGTAGACAATCAGCCGCGGGCAGCGTACATAGGCAGGACAGCACTTGTCCCAATCCACCAATGCCCCAGTCAGCAATGTGTCCGAGATACCGCTA
>JAAUXT010146383.1_pt1 | contig 27278 bp, 29 predicted proteins | sample 7278171 | NCBI WGS metagenome assembly JAAUXT01 (sample SAMN14350112, study PRJNA611818) | marine sediment metagenome | isolation source: surface marine sediment (1.8m) | place: French Polynesia: Moorea | collected 2018-08
ACAGGAAAATATTTTCAAAACCTCATGCATCATCTACCACCAATACCTTCTACTATTACTAGAATAAAAATTGCTGTGCAGTGCACAACACATTTTGATCCAAAAATCCCAAAAATCACATTTTGACTTTCAGCCAACAAAAAACCAGTAACAAATGTTACCATAGCAACCAATCACCAATTCTAAAATTTAGCCTGAGCAATTCTCTACATTTTCTCAATATACTTCCTTCAGCAGATATGAACCATTTCTGAGCTTTTTAGCCATTTATACAGCCATACCCAAATTTCACAATGTCAGCCATATTGGTTTTTTGGCCATAGAAACACACAAAATCAAAAATTTGTTCTATTGACACTTCATGCATCAACTACAGCCTGAAAGTGAATGAACAAACCAAACATGACAAAAATCGAACAAATAGAACACTTTCAAACTTGTGTTCACACATTTTGCCTCTTGATACCTACAGGTGATTTTCACCACCATACATTATAAAATTTATGGTTCAAATCACCTAAAAACAGGCTGCCGCGCACACACACATACACACACAGACACACACACACACACATGTGCGTTTTGAAGTAAACCCAAATGACGTGTCACCACACAACCAAGCTCTCGCACCTCTTAGGTGGCATTGAAGAATTTATTTTTGCCAACATGATGCCCACATGAACACAATCTCATTACAATGGTCGCTGTTCACACACAGTGAAACTGAAGTTGTCTTTTCATCTGGATGATCTTTTATGTAGGGACCAACGGGAGAGTGAAGTGGCATGGACCAATTCAGTAGACATTTGGCATGAGGATCATTGATCCAGCAGATCATAAAGAATGTGTGCAAGGTGGTGAAAGAGTACCAGTTCCATGAAAAGATAAGGACCCCAAACACAGAAGCCATGGAGTGCAGTAAGTTCCCGGATGAAGAAGGGTGAAGTGAGAGTGCCGCTGCTCAGAGCGGAGAGCTGATTCTCCTCTATTGTCGTGTGGAAGAGTTCGCATCTTCCCATGCGAGCTGTCCAGCTTTTGGCAAGGAGCTGAGTACCTGGAGGAGCTACTTCTGCAGAGCTATACCAAGCTGAAGCTGCTCCCTGGGACAGCACCTCACACTGGTCTATAAAAGTTGCAAACACAATGCCCCTGCCAGGAGAGTTTCTCTCTACTAGAGTGATAATAAACAGAAGTATGCACACCTGTCTTATTCACTCCAGGGCAGCTGAGCCAGAACCCGAGGCTGCAGAACCGCGGTGCCGCAAGCTGCGGTGTAGTGTACGGGGCGCCCACCTGGGGCTGACCGCACTGTTGTGTGCGGTTGGGGTCCCGGTTGGACCTCGCCTCACACCCGCCGCTGCTTGTGGCACCGCAGTCAGTAGTAGTCTCAGGCTGGCTGGACAACCTCAGTGAAGCAAGACTCAAGCTCAAACTAGGCTAAGTTTATTCTGGGGCATCATGTGTTTGTGGCTTTTATCTGGCAGTACAAGGCTGGCCTGGTGCACAGCTTCAGCTTCATGTAGCTCCACTGAAGCAGCTTCACCAGGTACTCAGCACCTCGCCCGAAAGCTGGATTACGCGCGTGGGAAGAGCCAACTCTTCCACAAGACAGCACACAGCACTATGGTGCTCAGACTGAAGACCAAACTGCCGGACACACCCTTTGCTCCCAATTTTTGCTGACCTGCGGTTTTGTTTTGATCTGGAATGGCGTCAGCTCAGTGTGAGATCGTGTTCAGTCTATATCATAGTCATTGTCTGGTCCTGATTGTCAGAGACCATGTCAACTTCTGCATACTCGGTAACATCAGGAGCTCCAAGATTCCGATCTCCTCCCTCTCTGTCTGCGGGGTGATCATCAGGTTCAATGTAGATATTCTCATCATATACAGTGACGTCAGGAGCTCCCAGATCTGGGGCTCCGCCCTCCCTGTCTGCATAGTGATCATAGGGCTCATTGTAGATGGGGTCAGCGTGGTCAACTTCATCTGAACTGGATATATGAGCCCCACCTCTCTCCAGAAGCTCAATTCTCTCAGCCCTGTCACCACCTCCCTCTCTTGTTTTTTTCACTTTTCTCTTTGTCTTTCTGGAAACACAAAAATGTGACCTTTGCATCAGCTATAACTTTAGCAGGCTCTTGGTGTTTTTTTTTTTCCATTTCATTTTCTATTCCCAACAAATTATCCTGCCTCATGGATCAATCAAAACAAAAATCCAACAGATACAATTTTGGTGCCCAATAAACGTACCTTCCAACTGCAAAACCAATCACACAAGCTGCAAACAAAACAGTGACAACTCCAGCACCAACAGAGGCCCACTTCAACACATCTGAAACACAGGCATTTCATTCAACAACTGCAGTGGCACAAACTGCAAGAAACACTTGAGTATTACATTTGTAAGTTTTTTCTGAGTTGTACCTCCAATGTTCCTGGTTGATGCAAAACAAATCCAGGATCAAACTCAGAATGTGGTGTGTGCTGATTTCAGATATTGAGAGTCAAAATGACAACCTACCATACCACTGGGCAGAAGGCTTGCTGCAGGGAACCACAGGAGTCCAGGTCCCATTGGCAGCACACCAGCTGGTGCCTCCCCCTATGTAGCCATCCACGCATGCGTACTTCACCTGATCTCCTGCATGATGGGGAGCGACATTTCCTGACCTCACAGCAAAGGGCATCCCTCCTGGCTCTGGACAATCACCTGGCAAACAATATGCTTTGAACAAAAACTCATTGGATTGAAGAAAAAAGCTGAAGAAAAGAACACAACAATGAAAAAATATTGTCTGATTGGCACACTTTTGGTCTCATGATGGTAATCCAGTTCAATAAAAACATATTTCAGACTCATCAAGCAGGTGCAACTGACCATGATTGACAGCAGTAGACATGGTACAGTTGTTCAGGGGTGTCCAGGTCCCATCAGCCACACACCAGGTGGCACCACCACCTGTGTACCCCCTGGCACATACATACACCACCTGGTCCCCTGCATGGTAGGGACCAACAGCTCCAATTCTTGTGGCATGAGGCTTCCCTCCTGGTTCTGGACAATCACCTGGGACACAACATGGACATTTCCTCAGGAGGAAGAATTGTGAGGTTGTGATGGTATGAAAACAGAAAGTGAACTTTGCTTGCAAGAAAACACAAACCATGATCTGAACACTGCAGGTTGTACCAAGATCCTGTTTCTTCACCACACACTGGGACAGCAGGTGGTACCAACTCTTCTTCTGTAGGGTCTGGATCCCTCCAGTGAACAGTGTTGAATGTCTCCTCTGCCTTCAACCAGCACAGAGAAGTGCAGTTCCATTTGAACTGACTTGGACCAAATGCCAGCTGCAATGGTCTGGGCAGGTTGACAAACAAATTTGAATGCACAGTTGTCAGATTGGTGTCATAAAGATTGAGGAATCTTAGTGAATACAGCCCACTGAAGCTCTTGTTGTTTAAACTGGATAATTCCTTGTTTTCTTGCAGACTCAGTTCAAACAAAGAAAAGAGTCCTTGAAATATATCAGGTGCAACCACTTTGAGTTTGTTGTTTGACAAAAGCAAATACACCAAAGAATTCACTGCTGCAAAAGATCCAGGATTGATTGTGGAAATCAAGTTGTAACGCAAGTCCAGGAAAGTACAGTGTTCTAATGCAGGGAAATCTCCTGCAGATAGGGATGTGATCTGGTTATGTTCAAGATGAATCCCTGTGGCATTCCTTGGTATGTCTCTGGGTATCTGAGTCAGGTTCCAATAGTTTCTGTAAAAGTTTCTGGTCACTTGATCATATTCATTTATGCAGTATCTAAATCTCGTGCACTCTGATCTTGTTGTTGGCAGCCCACAGAGCCAAACAGCTGAAAATTTACAACAAACCAACATGATTCATCCACACTGACCTTGTTAGAGCAAAGCTGCGTTCAACTTTTTTTGTGAAAAAAATAATTGTATGCTGGTATTCTTTCAGTTTATGGGCAACCATTGCACGTTTTTGACACTGTGATGTTGCATCTTGCAATTATATAATTGGTTACTGCGAGGAAAATTTTGTCGCAAGCCTGCAAGGCCTCATACAATAAACATAATTTGTAGCTTTTGCACGCGACCAAAGAGAAACATGACCACAATGGGAAAGGCCCACAGAAATGACGTCGGTTGGCAGAAATGCATTGCGGATCTGCATCATCTGTGTCAGAGCTCTGAATATACCTGCAGATTTGAAAGAACTGTGGATTGTTCTCTTTTTCAATCGCAGGCCACACCCAGCATGGCGCAGGGACATACCTACCCAGCAGCAGACAGCGGGAAACAGTCATGATGCTGATACACGATGACTCCAAGCGACAAATTTTTGCTTTTGTCACGGCACGTCGTTTGTTGCTGTGAATCTGAAATTGTGTTCGCAGAAATCTCCCATTTCGCCTGAAGTGATATCAAAAGCGTCACATGTATGCATGGTGGTGGGTGCGAGCTCTTACCTCGCACAATGAAGGCAAACGAATGCTGTTGTTGTGAGTGAGTTTCCACACCTCAACAGTCTGCTCTCACACAATTTTGCACACGCACCCCCCCCCAACACCCACACTTTTTATGCACACGTGATTCCGCCCCTCCCCCTACATCCCGCGAGTGTAACAACGCACCCAGACTTGTGGTCTGTTTCTTCATAAAAATACCTATCACAACCCTCACCTTCAAACCACACTCGCAGCAGATACAGAAATCACTGTCCTGAGTTGATGTTGCTTGCTCCGTTGTCCACCTGTGCCAATCTCAAGGTAAACGTTTCCGTTTTCTGTTAACAAGGTGTTGTGTCCTCAGAAAGAAGCGAGAAAATACATGAATGCTATGGCAGTGTATCTGGGACAAAGACATCTTTGAAGGGCTGTATGTTTATACATGAGCGCGGCATTCCACGTGACCACGCATGCGTAACGCGTGACTGCGTTTTTACGCTGTCGTCTCCACCAGCACAAAATACGGCAGACACCTGGCAATAATTTCACGCCAGCATTGTGTCCAGTATCCCATCAATGTCCAGAGAAATGTTCCATTTGGTTCGCGGTCCAGAATTGCAATGGTCTGCCTGATATTTCACACAATTGAACTGAGTTCATGGCTGTCTCCCCCACCGATTGCGCAGTGCATTTCCCCTCATTTCCCTGTGGTTCCCTGAACTTTTTGCGAACTTTGCCAAGCCAAATTTGAAAGAAGGAAGCTCTTCTCTCATTGGCTCCTCAATTGATGTTAAAAGCTCTGCGATTGGTCATGGTCATAATCTCAGCCAATCACAGCCCTCTATTTCAAATTTCAAGCAGTTTCCTAAGTCCAAATTTCTCCAGGAGATCCGTATACTCCCACATTACTGGTGGGAGAAAAAAAATCCCCAGACGGATAGCACTGCCATACCGTATTAAGTTTGAGATTTTGACCTCTGCTTGTTGAAAAGTCCGTGTGTGCATATGTGTGCGTGTGTGTGTGCGTGTGTGCATGTGTGTGCGTGTGTGCGTGTGCGCGCGTGTGTGTTTGTGCGTGCGTGTTGTGGGAACTCCAAACACCGTTGAAGTCAACACGCATTCGTAGGCTGTTCACGAATTCTCCGCTGCGCCATTACGTCGAGACCGTTGGCGTGAAGTTGACCTGCAGTGGGAAATTCGTGGACAGCCTTCGTAAAACACACACAAGCTCGTGTATTCTTGTATGCCAAGTTTTTCTCGACAACACAAAAATAAGAACTGCAACAAAACACCCCTTTCTCAACAACTGAACACACACAAATGTTTTTGCGACATATTTACCCAATCACACAGCCAAAGTATTGTACAACATTAGAAAAAAAAAAATTGGTCAAAACTCCAATTGACATGTTCAATTCTGGAAAGAAGCCAGCTTGCCAAAAATAGTGCATCAAAAGAGAGAGAGAAAGAATCATCCCATGTTTGTTTCAGAGGTAATTTTTGGAAAAAGAAGTCCACCTTCCCTTCTTGCTGATGTGAAATACAACAAACAACATCAGACAATTTTATGCTGGATCTGACATCCCTCCGGCAAAATATATCTCTCCGTGTAAATGTTTCTACACAAACCTTTTTACAGCAAATAGACTATTGAGGTGCCAAAAACAATTCAATGGTATCATTCATGTTTTTTGTGAAGAAAAGCTCTTTCCTACCATGGTCACCAAGCTATTTTTCTTTGAGTATTTTTGAGCCAGTTTCAATGCCACCTCAGGTTGTTTTCCCTGGTTATTTGTCATGCAGATGCAGGTGGTGGGTGAACACTTTCAGGCTTCATTCAAAAAGACATGCCAAAACATACTCAAACACTGGCCCAAACTCCATTGTTAGGTTTCTCTTTGAAGTCAAAGTTGGTTGTGAATTCAGTGTTGCAATTTTCTTGTGTTCAGGCTGTATCAGGGCCATTGTCTGGTGCAGGGTCCTGATTGTCAGGGGCCATGTTAGGTTCTGCATATTCTGTGACCCCAGCATCTCCCAGATATTGAGCTCCTCCCTCTGCATCAGGGTGGTGTTCATAGGGCTCATTGTAGATGTGATCAGCCAGGTCTTCTTCATCTGAACTTGATACAGGAGCCTCACCTCTTTCCATAAGTGGGAGCTCCTCATTTGCTTGGTTTCTCCTCTGTCTTGTCTTTCTGGAAAACACAACACTCAACTCCTTACAAACAAGTGAAAAAGGACAACATTTTGCGATTGTTTGGGAGCAAAGGGCGTGTCCAAAATTGAAGGAGAGAAATAGTAATTGTCATATTTTTCTGGAAAACACCCCAATTTTCAGCAGGATGCATACAAATGACGGGGTATGTCCCTGTCCTTTTCTGATTGTACAAATTGAATGTTGTACCAAGAAACCAGCCATCAAATCCAGGCAACAAAAACACTTCTTGCTCACTTTTTGTGTATTCAGTTGAATTAGCAACACAAAAAGCATGTACAAACAAGAACAAAAACTTGGCATTTTTGAAAAGAAGAAGCTCACCTTCCAGCTACAAATCCAGTTACACAACCTAGAAGCAAGACAGCCATCCCAATTCCAACCCCTGCAAATGCCCATTTCAGAACACCTGAAAAACAACACAACAACACAATGCCTTCAACAACTGGTGCAATATCAAAGACACTGCCACAAAGTTGAAGTAAATCCTGTTTTTTCCTGAAGTTGTGGCTACAGCTTCTGAAAAAGACTGACATCAGCATGTATATACAGCATGTTTGTCAAACAGAAAGTATATTGAAGAAAAATGGTCAAATACAGGCAGTAAATGAAACCAATCAGTAAAACACACCATGTTCGTGCAAACTGCAGTCACTCAGGGATGTCCAAGTTCCATCAGCCACACACCAGGTGGCGCCTCCACCCATATATTCCCGTGCGCATGCGTACACAACCTGGTCCCCTGCATGGTAGGGACCAACTGCTCCAAACCTGGTAGTGTTGGGCCTACCTCCGGGCTCAGCACAATTACCTGGGAGGAAAACTTGGACTATAATACAAATATTTTGTATTGAGGACATGGAAAGAGAAATGTTTGACAGAAACACATCAAGTGAAAAGTTACAAACCCATCTCTGTGCATTGTAGTTCTCTCCAACTTGTGAACTTGGTCACCCATCTTTCCTGATTGTTCATGCTCCAGTTTGAATTGTTTCCACACAGAGGAAATCCAGTTGGGTATTGACCACATTTGTAACAGCCTTTCACTCTTGGATCCATCCAGACAACAGTGTGGAATCTTTCCTCTGCCTTCAACCAACACAAAGAACTGCAGTTCCATTGAACTTTAGTTGGACCCAATCCAAGTTCCAAGGGTCTGGGTAGGTGAATAAAATAGTCTGAAGAGAGAGTTGTGAAATTATTGTTGTACATGTTGAGTGATTTCAATGAAGATAAGCCACCGAAACTGTTTCTGTTCAAAGAAGATATATAATTTCCTTGAAGGTTCAGTTTGACCAAAGAAACAAGTCCATTGAACGAATCAGGTTCAATTGTTGTGAGTTTGTTGTCTGCTAAATTTAATGCAACCAAAGAATTAAGACTGTAAAAAGTCCCAGGATATATTGTAGAAATCAAGTTGTTGCCCAAGTCCAGCTCTCTGCAGTTCTTCAAGGCAACAAAGTCTCCTGCAGATAGGACAGTGATTTTGTTGTGGCTGAGGCTCACAATGACAGTTTCCTTTGGAATGTCACTGGGCACCTCAGTAAGGTCCCAGTGCTCTCTGTAAAACTTCGTGTAAAATCTCCTGGCCCCATCCCAGATTACATCTACAATGCCAAAATTGCCACTGACATAACAAGCGAAATGTACAGCATCACCTCTTTCGTAACTACAATTGAAAGGATGCCGAGTGCAACGTCTCCATGGGCGTATCCGTGGAAACAGTTCTTTTATCAGAGACTTTGGTCGTTCCGCTGCAATTTGGTTGGTTTCCGCAGCGCTGTGTATGGTCAATCCTGCACCAGCTTTCCACAAGCTTCTGTCCCCAGAAGAATTCACCCTGAAGATTTCTTTTATTGAGTAAGGAAAGAAAAGTGCTTCTTTTTCTGTTTGTTCAGAGCTCCACCACGTTCCTTGTGGAGAAAGCTTGCATTGTCTGTTTAGGTGTTGCTTCACAAGTTTCTGTGGTCTTGAAGAATGAATCTTTTCAACAGACCCAGGAAAGTGCTTTCCAAGGAAGATGTACAGGAGACAGGGGAGTAACACTCTAAGTGTCTGTACCAAAGTCACTTTCAACATGGCGTATTTCTGCTGTTTCACAGATACGGAATTCACATCACCTGAAGACAAACAAACAAAACAACTCTGGAAATCCCACCTCTGGAAATTTCATATTCAATACAGGATTGGCGCTGAACCAACAAATGCGGAAATCAAGGCAATTTTTATCGAACCTGATGCTTCACAAACCTCGTGTTCCGGTTACAGAAAACGTGGCGTTCAAGAAAAGAGGGCGTCACTGAAATCACGACTATTACTGCTTCGTGCGATGTTGTCGTTCCTTTCCTCACAATATTCATGTAAATTGGTGTTCCCTTTAAATTCGTGTACATAAAAGGAAGGTATTGTGCACTTGGGCTCGCTATATTTGGGTCGGGGTATGACAGACCCGTTTGGGTATCAGACCGGGAAGTTCGATATTTGGATTGTGTTTCTGTGTCTGCGTGTGATCTCCCGTTTTGGTGATGCTCCTTGTGGGACCGCAGTTTATTTCCAAAAGATACTGGTCCTTTTCAACAGTGTGCACACGTCTGTTACTTGTGCACTAACTTTGCGTCTTCCAACTTGATGCAACATAGGTATTGAAAATCAATATGAATCGAATGTGCAATTCAAGAATGTTTTCAATTAAAATGCAGAAACTATTCTTCTCTACAACATTCTTGGTCTTTCTCCATTTGCCCTTTTCAGAGTGTCTCCAAAATATTTCTCATGAGACAATGTTGCAGGTCTCAGTGGGTGGGGTCAGGGGGTGGGGTCAGGGGGTGGGGTCAGTGGCAGTTCAAGTTTTAGGAAAAGACCCCAGAAATGACAGCAAATATTTGGGACCCGATTTGATTTGGCATCTTCTCTGCTGTTGGAGACTGGAACCCGTCAGTCACACCCTGAATCTTTTGAAGCTGGTGGCACTTTTTGTGGCGCATGACAGGACAAAATAACATTGATCATCTTAAACAAAATGACAAAACATATTCACAGTTGTTTCTTGGCTTTTTTGCAGGAATCCCAATAGTTTGTCAAGAGCATCGGTTGACATTCCTGTGACATTTTCATGCATTTCATGTTGCATTTCAGGATGATTTTTTGAGCTGCTTGACCATTCTGTCCCATCAGATTATCTTCCACAGCAACATGACACGATTTTTTGATAAACCAAAAATCAGAAAATTGGAATGGTTTATTTTGTACAAAATAACAAAAATGTACATTGTATGTTGACGGATTCTTGTGTGTTTGCAACTTGTGCTTCCATATTGACAGTGTGTTCAATGGTTCTTGGGACTTATTGCCACAATAATATGACAAAGATTTGACAGATTAATAGTGAAAGGCGTTATGATAAACAATTCATTGTTCAGCTGTTGTTATCTTCAAGTGCAGGTCTCCAATTTGCTTCACATTTTGTGTGTGCCAAAAAGAAACAAGAAAACCTTTGAATGATTTTTCAATATGTAGTGTTGTCATTGGGCAGTTCATAGTAAACTGATTCTGATGATGTGTGTTGAGGCAACAATGTGGCTTCTTCAGATTCAGCTTCATGGGTATTTGGGTCAAGTTCCTGTGCAGTGTCATGGTCAAAGTGAGGGTCAGGTTGGTTTGTGTCATTGCCAGCTGCAGTTGTGTGGGTGTCTAGGTTTTGGTCAGGTTCAGTGCATGTGGGTAGGTCAGGGTGTGTGTAGTGGGTGACTGAAGCAGCCCCAAGGGTACTGGGCCCTGCCTCTCTGTACTCTTCCCAATCAGTATCAGTGTAGTGATCATAAGGCTCATTGTAGATGTTGTCAGCCTGGTCTTCTTCCTCTGAGCTGGGAGGGTTGGTCCCAGCTCTCTTCTGAAGCTCATTCTCCTCCAAACCATTTCCTCCATGCCTGGTGTCTCTTTTGAACTTTGTTTTGCTGAAGGCAGAAAATAAGTTTCTGTAGCCATGTAGTTGAAATGTCATAGCAGCTCAAACACCCCCACTCTATGATTCCCTGAGATTTGTTTTTGAACAAAGAAAATTGCAGACAGACTTTCTGCTTGCTGGTTTTCAGCATTTTTCAGTTGTTGTTTTACGTCAACTTTTTTTTATAAATGGCAAACATCTGAGTAAAACAATGTCACTGCATTTGAGCCCATTTCATCCAATCTAAGCAAGACAGAAATGATGTGAAATGCACCTTCCAACAATGAAGCCAAAGGCACTAGCCAGTAACACGACGACCACCCCACCAGCACCGACCCCTATCCAGAGCCCCAAAGGTTTCCCTGAAATGGTGGGTGGTTTGGAATCAACAAATCAACAAAACAATGAAGAAGTTTCCTGGACTGAAGCAGGTAAAAATAGCTGAAATGCATAGTCTAAGAAACAAGGCAAGGATGCCGTGAGAGCCTACCTTGTTTTGGCCTCGCAACCCAACGGTGAATTTTGCTGGCATTCACACACCTTTGGACCTGTGTCCATTTTCCATTGGGTTCACGCCATATAGTGCCTCCTCCATAGTACCCCTGTGGGCATGAGTACACAACCTGGTCACCAGCATAGTATGGAGCAACATCTCCAAACCTGGAGGCATGAGTTTTCCCCCCAGGCTCAGGGCAATGACCTGTGAAAAAGATATCACAAACGTTGATCTGAGCACTGGAACAAACCTCTTGTCGTCTGGAGCAAAAGCACGGGTATGGAATGCAAAAATCTCATGCCTTTGGATTTGCCATTGAAACCAGCCAATGATACACTCACCCCTGCCTGGGCAGCTCAATGTGCTCCAATTTGTGCAGTCTGGAGGGTGCTCAGGGAAAGGGAAACAAACAGGGCTCTCATTGGTCCAGAGAATTGTTTTGAATGTTTCCTCAATCTTCAGCCTGCACAAGGAATTACAATTCCACTGGGCTCTTGTTTTCTTCAGAAGAAGTTGTTGAGCTCAAGATTTAGTATGCCAAGCTGAAACAAACCATAAAACACATATTCATCAAGGCTTGACAGCTGGTTTTCACATATATTCGATCTTACCAAAGACTGCAAGCCAGAGAAAATAGTTTCATCCAAAACGGCCAACTGGTTTCCACAGAGATCCAGAAATGTCAATCTTTTCAGTCCCTTGAAAGTGTCTGGTTTCAGTTCAGTGAGCCTGTTTTTTGCCAGCTTCACTGTATGCAGAGACTTTCTCCCATCAAAAGAGCCAGGCACAATGATGAAAATTAGATTGTTGCTCAAGTCTAGGGAAATACAGTACTCCAGAAGAAGAAAGTCCCCTGGAGAGAGGGAGGTGATCTGGTTATGCTCCAGGACAACACTTCTTACACCCAGGGAAATGTCTCTTGGAACTGCAATGAGATCGCACCAGGTAATGGTGTTGTGCCATTTATTATCTGAATAAGAATCCTTTCTGGATGTTTTGCCACAAGATGCCACATCTCCTGACAAGTACAGCAAGGCAGCTGCAACACACACCAAGCAGAACTCATGAACAGTTTCAAGAAAAAGACAAAAATTCCCTTTCTGTTGTCTTTGGCAGCGAGGTTCTGACAATCTGTTTCGAAGTCTCTTGCACAAAAATCTGGCACTGAAGGCAACAACTTTTCGTGCGTTCATTTCCAATTTCAGGTTTTTAGCAATATTTTGACTCACCCAACAAGAGGAGTTTTGCATCCATTTTTTTCTGGAGGTGATGAAATGACAATAATTTTGATGAGTGCTACAAATGTGAACAGAAAATAAAGCCTTGTTTGTTGGCTAGATTTCTATTTCTGTTTTCTTGGTACCACATGAATGTCATTTCTGTGAAGACAGTGATGCAACAGCGAAACAACACAAGACTGTCGGATAAGTCTGTACAAAAAGAACTGCTGTACAGAAACACAAACAAGCAATACTAAGACGCAATTTACAAAAGCGTGAGTAGAAATGCAGATAGGTGTTGTGGATTCATTGAGTACAAATGGGGATAAAAGTCCAGCTGCAAGTGACAGTCTGGGCATCAGAAATATCATCAAGTCATGCACCAATGCACTGGGACCTGCAGTGTCAGCAAATCATTTGTCTGGGGTTGTGTCAGTGTGGTAAGCATCAAGGTCAGTATCAGGCTACATTCAGGTTGATGTGTCTTTTGGTCATTGTGTCAGGGCAGCAAAAGTTCATGGATGGCTGAATAAAATTGAGGCAACACAGTGAAGGATAAAATTTACAGGACAGAGAACAGGAGATTAAATAATATCAATTAACCACGTGGCTTTAGCAATGTTTCCGATGACACTGGCATGTGGAATTGGTCATGCGTCATGGACACTTGGTATGTCATCATACACTGGACAGTACTCATCATTATACACTGTACACAGAGTTGCTGCGCCCTGGACCTTTTCAGTGTTTTTGTTCTGGTGAGGCTCTTCATAGAGGGTGACGGAAGCTGTATCCAGTGATGTCGCCCCTGTCACCCGATATTCAGCTCTCTCACCAGTGTAGTGATCATAGGGCTCATTGTAGATATTTTCAGCCTGATCATCTTCTTCTGAGCTGGCCCCACCTCTATCAACAAGCTCATAGCCATTTGTACCATTACCACCATGCCTTGGTTCATTTCTTGATAATATTTTCCTGCAACAGAAAGAGTAATCTGTCAAATCAAGCATCATACTTCCTTGGGCACATCTACATGAGTACCTTTATAATTTTGGCAGCAAACTGTCCACATCAATTTCAATTTAAAATTCAACTAAGGGCCTTTTAATTCAGATTTATTTAGGGGTGTGTTTTGTCATTGGTCAATGTGGGCAAAACCAACCTGCCAACCAAGACACCAACAATGCCAGCTGTCAACACTATGACTGCCTCCACAGCAAGAATACCTATCCAGGTCCACATGTCTGAAGAAAACAACAAAATTGTACATGTTATCATTTCTGTTCCAACCCAACTCTGAGAGTGCCTCAAGTAATCTTTCAGGTCTTTGGACTTGTAGAAAATAATGGGTGACTCAAATGAAGAATGGAGGATAAATTGTGTTCAAAGCATTGTTCTGGAATATTTCTGGCTACAAGGGGTGGATCATGTACATACTGTGCAACTGAGACATGCAGTTTCTCTGAGCTGTCCAGGTCCCATCAGGTTGACACCAGATGGGGCCTCCACCTGTGTATCCCTGGTTGCATGCATACACAACTTGGTCACCTGTGTGGTAAGGGGCTGTGTTTCCAAACCTGACAGCTTGAGCTATTCCACCTGGCTCGGGACAATCACCTATTCAGACAGAAACCTGTGAAAGCCTCATTTGTAAACTTGCAAACATACAGGACAGGAAATGGAACAAAACACACCAAAATGTCTCAAAATACAAACCATTGTCATCGCAATGTAGAGTATCCCAATCACTGCATTGTGGAGGGTAATGTTTTTGAGTGTAAAATGTTTTGAACCTTGAATCCCAGCTGACAGTTTGGAATCTCACCTCAATCTTCAGCCAGCACAGAGAGTTGCAGTTCCACTGGGCTTTGGTTTTTGCCAAAAGAAGGTGTAATGGCCTGGGTAGGCTGGTAAATGGTTCAAGATTGAGAGTTGTAAAGTTGTTCAGGACCAAACTAAGTTCCTGAAGTGAGTAGAGCCCAGTGAAACTATATTTGTTCAGGTGAGACAATTGGTTTTCATCCAGGTCCAAATACAACAAAGATTGCAGTCCACTGAAACTGTTTTCTGCCAAACTGGATATTTGGTTTCTTTCCAAGCTAAGGGTTTCCAATGATTCAAGTCCTTGAAATGTTTTAGGTGGTATTGTGGTGAGCTTGTTTCCATCCAACCATAATCGAATCAAAGAAGAAGCTCTTTGGAAGGTTCCAGGCTCAATAGTTGATATCAAATTGGAACTCAAGTGCAGTGTGGCATAATGGAAGGTGGGGAAGTCCCTTATAGAGAGGGAGGTGATTTGATTGTGGTCCAAAAGAATGTTTTTGGCCTTAGAAGGAATGTCAGTGGGAATCTTGGTGAGACCCCACCAGGTTCTGTAAAAGTCCAAGTCATAGGGGTCAGAATCAAATCTATTTTCACATGATCCATATTTCATGCACAGTGATTCTGTTTCACTGAATAAGCTGAACAGGGAAGCTGAAATACAGAAAAATTCTATCGCAGTCAAAAAATGGCGCACGTAGGAGACTTGTGCAGTATCAAAAGTATCAAAATTACTCACACATTCCCGACAAATTTTCCACCACAACAAGCTGGTCAGATTGGGGCACAGCCATGGCAGGGGCAACGAAATTACCAAGTCAGAAAATACTTTCTTTGAACATCTATGAATTATTTTTCTCTGGCATTCTTTCCTCTCCATCTGGTTCAACCTACCGATCAGCAGACAAGCCTTGATGATGATTCCTTGCCGCAGAGAAACTGAACAGGACGCTGACTCGATGTACTGAAAGAACAGAAAATTCTCTTCACACCTTGAGATTTTAAGGCATCCCCCAAGAACGAGAACAATTTCCTTCCAAAAATGGCCCATATGAAATAAATGTGTGCTCCCTGGATATGTCACCCATGTGTCAATACGTCCTGGAAACCACACGTTCCAGGAGATTTACTTGGGATAGAAAGACTCCACTGCAAGTGTTTATTCCTGCATGTAGTTGTCCATCAATCTTCTCACCTGAGATGGCTGAAATTTATAACAATGTATGCAATGTGCGTTGGTCCTCTCACTTATGCACGATGTCTGAGTGTGTGTAGAAATCGGCAGACCTTCTGGCGTTGTGTATGAATATCAGGTTTTGGTGCGGTTTCACACGCGTCTGTGCTGATTATAAGAATCAAGTTTTACCATGATACTGACCCGCTCTCGTGTTGTGATCGTCTCTTTGTGGAAAATACCAAAATCCTGTTTTCGTGTTGGCTGACAGAGAAACAAGATGTTGTTGAAAGGCCAGTTCGTGTCTGTGCTGGTTGGGAATCAGACCGTGCTGTTTGAGATTTTGGCCCCTGATTCGCACGACTGACTCGGTGGGGTTTTCCACCAATCGTGCACCATGAGGACGAAGGAATCGTGCGGCCCATTGTGTTGGGAAATTCTCGGGCTGGTATTTTTGAATTTTCACAATTGAAGTCAGCATGTATGTTTGCACAATGACTTTCACAGTGTTTTTCCTCCATCTGCCTGTGAACACACTGGGTGAAGATCACACAGACAAACAATCCGCCCCAAAACAGAACATGAAATGTTGTGTGGTGTGTACGAGATCTCATGCAGTCTGAAAATTTTGGTCGTGCACGATGCACATGACAATTGACAGCAACCTGGCTCTATCAAACATCAAAGCGTGGGCAAAATCTTTTGTTTCACTCATTGGAAGCATTTATTTGCAAAATATACAACATCAAACCCGCAGAAATAAAGACAAGCCTTCATAAAACACACACAATTTTCACTTTCTTCACCTGGCAAACAAAAGAATTCAAAGAATTCACTGAAAAAAAGTCAAGACAATTTGCTTTGTTGTGTACAATCAGGAGTTTGAGCGACGGGATTTTCTTACTCATGGTTGATTCACAGGCTGTATGGTATATGTCTTCTTATATCAAGTTTGTGATGATGTACCAAACTGCCTGACCGATTCATCGCCAACATACCTAGGTGTGGACAGCTGGCAGGTCCTCATACACCGGTTCAGAAACCAGTGTATAGGGGTACTGGCCTGGACCGGTGTAATGATCTTCAGGGCCTGCAGCCTGAGAGAAGTAAGGGCCTGTATCTCTGTTGGTGTCATTGTTGTCAGTGTCAGGGTCAGAGACATTGTGTGGGTCAGGGTCAGTTTGGTCAGTCTTGTAGTGATAGTCAGGTTTTACATAGTGGGTGACTGATGCTTCTCCAAGGGTCCTGGGCCCTGCTTCTCTGTACTGAGCTCTCTCACCAGTGTAGTGGTCATATGGCTCATTGTAGATGTTTTCAGCTTGCTCATCTTCTTCAGAAGTAGTAGAGGTGACTCCGGCACTGTGCAGATGCTCCAGCTCTTCTGACCCATTCCCGCCATTACGACGGGTCCTTCTTGACTTGGTGCACCTGAAATAAATCCCATTACTATGATCTCTATAGTGTCAGGAAGAATCAGAATATTGACATTGTATCAAATTCAAGTGGAATGACAATTGTGAAGTGTTAAAAGCTCAAATCAGGCTGAGAGATGGTGAAGTATCCACAGAATTAGGCTACACAGAAGTCCAATTGACAACCATCAAAGGGCTTCAGCTACCCACGTGACTGACCTTCCAATTAGAAATCCAACAAACCCAGCGATCAACAAGGCAGCTGCCACTCCCAACCCAACTCCAATCCACTTCAAGGTGACTGAAAATACAACAACAGATCCCTACATTCTCTCTGCTGCATTGACACAGAGCAGTGTGGTCAGAGTCCTCCTGTATTTACATTTTGTGGCCCCTATTAGCTTGGCATAAGTGTCTGCAAAAAATCATTGTGGACCTGATGCTGCAGCACAATAAAGTATCAGTATTTTGATGTTTCAAAGACAACCAGCATTGCAATGAATGTTGACTCCGTGACAAAAGGTACAAGTCAAGAGGATACCTTTCCTCTGAGCTGTCGCTTCAACCATCGCACACTTCATCAGGGGTGTCCATGTTCCATCAGGTTGACACCACATGGGACCTCCCCCTGTCAAGCCCTGGACGCATCCGTACACAACCTGGTCCCCAGCATGGTACAAAGTAACAGCTCCAAATCTGGTGGCATTGGGTATCCCTCCTGGCTCAGGGCAATCGCCTACAATAAGAGAAATTGAAAAAGGTGTGTAGATACGGGAGAGATACTCTCTCGGGATAAAAGAGAGTGGCTTCGTTTTTGATTCGACAATGACAAAAACTGCTGCCATGTCAATCAAATCAACAAGACCAACCGTTGTCATCACAGCTCAGCGTGTTCCAGTTGCTGCATTCCGGAGGGTATGGGGCCTTTCTGCTGTACGCTATTGCCCAGCTCAGAGTTTGGAACCGCTCCTCAATCTTCAGCCAGCACAAAGAAGAACAGTTCCATTGCGCCTTGGTTCTCCCAAGGTACAGCCTAAATAACCTGGGCAGGTTGAAGAAGGCCTCTGCCTGAATAGTTGTGAAGTTGTTCAAGATTAGATTCAGACTATAAAGTGAATACAGTCCACTGAAACGGTCCTTTTGCAAATAAGACAATTGATTTCCTTTCAAGCTCAATGTGCTCAAAAACCTAAGTCCCTCAAATGTTTTTGGTGGTATGGAGCTAAGTTTGTTGTCTTCCAAATTTAAATGAGTTAGAAAGGAAGCCCCATGGAAAGCTCCTTGTTCAACAGTTGAAATCAAGTTGAAACTCAAGTCCAGAGAGTAATAGTGCAAAGGAAGGATGAAGTCCCCATAAGAGAGTGATGTGATGTCATTGTGCTGCAAAACCACTTGATCAGCCTCAGGTGGAATATCCTTGGGAATCTTTGTGAGACCCCACCAGGTCCTGAAGAATATTTGTGTATTATGGTTGCTAACATAATCCCGATCTCCATTTTCCATTGCATTTTTGCATGCTCCAAACTTCATGCACAGTGATTCAATCCTGCCAAACAAGCAAACCAGGGCAGCTGAAACAGACAGGAGACCAAACTCACACACAACCACTCCAGGAGAGCATTGATCAAGGGGACAAGTGATCAAAGCAAATGAGCAACTGATTTTGATTTTATCCAGCAAACTGTGGCAGTGTCAGAGGCGTGCTTTTGATGAAATGGGGGTGACAGGTTCTTGCAAATTCAAAAAATTGAAAACTTTTATTCGATGAAGGAGAAAAGGAACTTACCAATCAGCAGATGGGTGGCAGTCATGATTTCTTTCCTTTTCACACGAGACTGAAGAAACACAGGGTGTTGGCACAGAAGGTACGCCAATTTACGAGTAACACACGCAGTTAGACGCCAACGCACTGCAAAGTATTAGAGAACATGTGTTCACACAGAAAAATTTTGGACAATGAACGACCACCCAGGGTGACTGATAAAAATGAACGTTTCTGGCCCAGTTTACAACCCAATGATGAAGATAAAACTCGCCACAAATGACGTTATTTGACAGTGAGCTTTTCCTGGTTGGATTTATGTGATTTGAACAAAACATTGCAAATGTTAGTGGTGAAAAATCAGGCATCAAAACGTAAGTGAACAACATTTTGAAAGTGTTCCATATGTTTGATTTTAGTTGTGTTTGGATTCCTCAATTACTTGTAGAAAATGCATGATGCATCAGAAGAATGAATTTGTGATTTTGCTGGTTTTTATGGCTACATTGCTGGGGCTAAATTCTTAGAAGTGGTGATTGGTTGCTAGGCAACATCTGATCAGTATGTCCACACCAATTTTGTGGTCAAGATGAGGATCAATTTGGCATTTGTTGGGCTTTTTGGAGAAAAAAGTCTTGCATGCCACACAACAAAACAAAACATAGGTTCAAAATTTTATCATGGTAAAGGTGGAAGAATGTGCCCAAAGTATTCGAAAAATTTCCTGGTACCATGTCTGGGTAAGATTGGGGTTCAAAGTTGAAAGTTGAAAAAAAGTGAAAAAAGTGAATTTTTTGAATGACTTTTTTAATTTTGTCAGATTTATAGGACCTTATTGGAGTCTCTTTGAGTAAAGAAGGTGTTGAGAGGAAGATTTTGGTGTTGTGCATGTGTGCGAGTGCCAGTGTCTGTGTGTGCGTGGGTGTGCGTGTGTGTTCGTGTGCGAGTGCGAGTTTCTGCAGTGAAGTTTGTTTGTCCACTTTTCTTGTTGGCATTTTTCTGCCAAGTTGAAGTGCCTTTCACTTGACCCATTCCGCAACTGGTGAAGTGGTGGCCCACGGGGCACACTTGTTGTGTTCCACCGAATCATTTGGAAGTTTCCTTGCCAACAGCCTGTGGGTTACCAAGGTGAAAATGCTCGCGCAAGTCCCTGAAATAAATACAGTTCTCAGGGCGTTGGGAGTGGTGCAGTTTGGTTTGATGGATTAACTGGTGCCTTGAGGTTCCCAGGTGGTTCGCTTGCCAATTGTCCGTGGCTGAAGGCGTGCAAAGACACGTCGTGTGGGAAGCAGATCAAAACAATGTGTTCTTCAGTCTTTGTTGTCAAGTTGTCTTGAGCGTTTTTGTCAGGGAATGTGAACCCTTCCAGTATGGGACTATGGGTTCCTCATTGAACTTGTTCATTGTCTTTCTCTCATCATCATGGCAAGGTCACAGATAATTGAAGGTTATGTGCCATGCCAAACAAGTAAGTTTAATTGAGTTAAAACAAAAGTCAGACATCAGATCTCCAGAAATATTCAACTTTTTACTTCGTTGTTACAGAACATTTCTACCTTTGGAAATCAGTCAAACAATCTCAACGGTCAGTGTCTTCTCAGTCACATTTTCATTTCAGTGGTTCCGCTTCCAAGTGCAAGAGAGAGCAATGTAATCTATTACATCACCCACAATGGTTCAGACACCAGTGATTGTGGAAACTCTGTGGACTCAGCCTGTTTTAGTCTTTTGCATGTTTTAATGTTGTATTATGCTGAGCCACCCACAATGGGCCTGGAGATAAGGATTGATACGTCAATACATATTGACAATAACATGTTGGTGAGATTAGTATTGCTTTTTCTGTACTCAAGAAAATAGGTTGAGAACAAAAAATTTCCACAAGTTATTTGCCAAAAAAATTGACTGTTTACATTGTTTTATTTCAGACAAAATGCAATGCTTTCAGACAATCAAAACTTTTGATAACACCAACACACATCGGGGAAAGAATAAGTGTAAATGCAACTGGTATCCAGTTCAAAAGATCAGTATGCCCAAAATTGTCATCTTTTCATTTTAAAATGTAATATCAAGTTTCTAGACCTCCTTGTTCATACAGAGACACATTTGCACATCAGCAAGTGTCCAATTGGTGGTCTCATCAACATCAACAATGTAATAGCCATCATGGATAACTGCAATCTGTCTCATCCAAGAGTTTTTCAGAAAACAGCAACATGCACTGTGAGAAACAGTGGTAGAATAAACATGACTGCATTGCATGTCACAAAGTTTCGTGGTGATCACTTTCTATACATTTACAGAGGAAGATTTGGTTTTATCAGGGACACAGAATTTGTAAACTGTTCTTCTAGAATTTCACTCATCAGTGTCCAAGAACAATCATTTTTATCTGTTGATAACTGCTCCTTCTTTTCCAACAACAATTCACTTGTTCTGATGGAGAACTCCAGTTTAGGAACAATCAAACATTCACTCTTTAAGAACAACAAGATTGATTCAGGGAATAATCTTTCATTTCTGATAACAGGTCTTCAAAGTACTGTCCTTCAAATAATTTTGTCTCACTTTTCTGCCAACTCAGTCACAAAGTGGGACAGGTTGGTTGCTTGTGTGGACAAATGTCTGGCAATCATAAACAATTGTGACTTTGTTGGCAACAAAGGAGGAGCAATCGTGATCCTCAATAGTAAAAGCCTAATAAAAAACAGTAAATTTCATAGCAATTCTGGTGTGCAGTACGGAACAGTTGCTCTAAAGCAGGATAGAGAGCATCAGGGTGAAAAAACGACAATCTTCAAGCAGAACAATATGAGAACACAGTCACTGGCTTTAGCAATGCACTTAGTCCTACCACCTGTTGTAAAAACCTGGGAAATTAGCAAATGCGTGTTTGTGAACAACACAACTGGAATGGGAGGTGCAATCATTGTCAAGAATCTGTCTGTTAAGTTGATACAATGTCAGTTTGTGAATAACTCTGTCACCCAAAGAGTCCCCAAAGCTACCAAATGCTATGGAGGTGCAGTCACACTCATATACACAGCAGCCAACATAACAAAATGCATTTTTGATGGGAATAAGGCACACTTTGGTGGTGCTGTAGCAGCATATGGGAAGAGTTTGTTCATTTCTTCTTCCAAGTTCATCAGAAATGAAGCTACTCAGAAGGAAGACAGACGGGGAGGTGGCATTTATGCTGAACTGCTACCAAAGAAAGAATTATACATTTTGAATTCTATGTTTGAAGGCAACAGAGCTTCAGATATTGGTGGAGCCATTTGGGTGAAGGGCACTGGTGCCTTCTTCAAAACTAAAGGCTGCACATTTCAGAAAAACAGTGCCACACTGGGTGGTGGAATTTTGGTGTCAACATCTTTTGGAACAATTACAAATTGTACTTTCAAAGGCAACCATGCTGAAACTCATGGAGGAGCTTTGATTGCCATTTTTGCCAAGATCAATATCACAGTCAGCATGCTGCAACTTTTGGAGCAGCTGTTCATGCCTCCAACAATGTCTCTCTGTCTTGTAATGGAACCCACTTTCAGCAGAATAGAGCATTGCAGAGGTGAGTTTTGTGGTCATTCAGTGTTTCCAAACGAGTTTCTTTTCATGCAGTGTTTTGTCTCAAACATTTCAACCCCAAAATACAGGGAAAATGTAACGTTTGATGCTTGGGATTATTTATGTCATTGGTACCATCAAGAAACAGTATTATGGTGCTGTGATCAATAACTAACTGAGCTTGAGTTACATTGGTTACATTGCGAAACACCCTTTGAACAGCTTCTCCACTTTGACACTGTCAGTGTGAGAACATGAAGGATCGGCCACAAATTGTTGCAAAAGGCAACTTGTGTATTTTTTTCCAGGTCCACATACCCAAGCAAGGGAGGTGCAATCAGCTTTGTGGACATCAATGCATTTGATTTTTCAAATTGCGCATTCACAGCAAACACAGCAGCAAATGAAGGAGGAGCACTGTTCACTGACAAATTTATTTATGGACAGATGAAGAGTTGTGTGTTTGAGAACAACAGTGCCACAACAGGTGGAGCAGTATATGCTACAAATGAAAACAAATCAAAACTGGTGCTGCTAAACTGCCATTTTAGAAGGAACAAAGCATCAGTATCTGGAGGTGCAGTTTATGTATACAGCTCATTTTTATACATTGCACACAGTGATATATCAAACAATGTTAGCCCCAGAGGAAGTGGGGTACTGTTTCTGGAAAGAGCATTCCCATTACACATTGTACATAGTATATTTTCTGACAACAAGTATGGCACAAAGTTGCTGAACAAAGTTGTGAGTGGTGTCATTCTGGTGACACACAGACAAAATGTGAAAACATATGGCGTGCAAATACTCCTCATTGGTGTGGTCCTTTTCAAAAACAATGCTGCTGGAGGAGTTTCCATTAGTAAAGCAAAGGCAAAGATACACAACTGCCTGTTTCAGGGTAATGTTGGAATTTATGGAGGAGCAATTTCAACAATGGACGCCTCTTCACAACTTGTTGTTGTAAACACATCCTTCATCAACAACAGAGCATATTATGGCGGAAGTATGCTTTTGGAAAACAGGAACACATTTATCCAGAACTGTCATTTTGAGAAAAATGTTGCTTCCACAGGATTTGGTGTGATTGAAATTTGTCAAAAATGGTGGTACATTTTAGGTCATGGAATAATGTATTCTTTCAACCAAGTGACATAAACTACTCACCATTGATACAGTTCAAGTTTGATCAAACTCAATCAGCAACTATGTACTTCTGGGAAAACCATTATCAGTTCAATTCAAGCGGAACTATCCTGATAAATGAGAGTTTTTTACGGAACAGATCAATGCCAAAAATAGTCAACCATCCACAGCAAACCAATGAAACATTTTTCTTTTCACAGTTTGCGTCAGGTTGGTGGAAAAGAAACTCAACAAAATCTCCTAAAATCCTGCTTATTTCTGAACAAATGTGTTGTCATTTGATTCACCAGATTTGGCGCTCTCCTTGAAAAAATCCAATCAATGACAAAATTATGACACATGATAAAGGATGTTCCTTGTGCTTTCAGTGTTTCCATTGCCCTGCCTTGATGGATGTTTCTGCTTTTATTCTCTTGATGTTGAGATGAACACAATGAACTGCAGTAACAACAACATGACTCGTCTACCAGACAAACTGTTACCAGGAACTAAACAGCTGATCATGACTGGCAACAACCTGGGAATTTTGGATACTGTTCATGAGAATGTATCTGAAGTAAATGCATTTCACTTTGAAAGAAGTAATATTTCTTCCATTCACAAAAGTGCCCTGGTAATATTGGCTAGTAATGCAAGCACTATCAAACTTTCAAGCAACAAAATCACAAAACTTTGTCCTTTCATCACACAAATATCAAGAACCAAACTGTGGCTGTCTGACAATCCTTATGCGTGCAACTGTGACATGATGCGGATGAGAGACTGGTTGCTCAATGCCACCAATGTTATCGACAAAGAAAATATAACATGCGGAACAGGCAAATGGAAAGGTAAGCAACCAGTGGTCAATCAGGGTTGTTTTGATAACAGAAGACGATTCAGAGCAGAGCAGTTCTTGGGCATTTTTTTTTGGAAATGTCTTTATGCTGTTTTTTTGCAACATTGACTAAAATTCAAAGAAAGTGATGAACTTCTGGTGAGCAGTTTGTTTTCGTTCATATGAACAGGAAAGCAGTTGCAGGAACTTGCATATGATTTCTTGATTGTAGGAACTCCAATACATCAATTGGAGAGAACTGAAATGGGTTGTGTTGCTTTTCCCATCTGGATTGGAATAGTTACTGCTGTTTTGGTTGTCACTTTGATCATCATAATAGTTGTCATCAACAGAAAATGGAATGCCATCAAGTTTTCTTTGTTCATGAAATTTGACATCTTGCTGAATGATGATGAGCCAGAAAATATGGATGAGTTGGAGTTTGATGCATTCATTGCATACAGGCAATCAAATATATTTATGTATCAAATGATAGTCTGCCTATCAGATGCTGCCCTTCTGGCTTGCAACTGTGCTTTTCTATGCAACCATTTCACAACATTACAAGAGCTCTCCAGATCATAAAATGGTCCCTTGATGAACACAGGTGATGATGCACTGGCATCATCTTCATTTCAGCAAATTAATGCTTTTTATGTTTTTGTCACAGCCACAAAGACAAACAATTTATGAAAAAATATGTGCAGCAGTATCTGGAGAAAGAATTAGGATACACAGTGTGTTTTCACGAGAGAGATTTCCTTGTTGGAGAATCAATTCCAGCCAATATTGAAGCTGCAATTAACCACAGCAGGAGGATGATCATGATTATATCAAGGTTTGGGTGAAGCTGTGTGTGTCAGGCTTGATTTTTGAGGCAGGCTAATTCTGTGGTGGAAATAGCACACTGCAATATAATTTCAGAAATTCTGTTGATGCTGGGTGGTTTTTTGATGGAATTTCACATTGCCCATGAAAAAGTGATTCAAGGGAGAAAAAAGTATCTGATCCCCATCTTGCTGAAGAATGTTGAAACCAATAAAATTAAAGATGCTGATCTCAGGATGTATGTGGAAAGTCATACCTACTTGGACAGCAAATACAAGGTGAATTGGTGTCAGCTTATTGCCACATCAAGTGTGAGTGTTTGACCAATGTATGATGTTCTTTTTTATACATTTGAATTACAGCAAAATATGCAGAAGCGACTGCACTATGCCATGCCAAGGGTTCCTCTGGCCAAGTTGAAGCCACAAAAGAACAACAACAACCAGCGAGAAAGTCATGTTGCTACAATTGCAAAAAGAATAGGAAATGCCAAACTAGGCCGGAGACAAACTGAAGATGAACTTGAAACTCAGGAGGGCAAGCATGAAAGCTTAGAAACAGTGGAAATAGAAGTGAACTCAGCAGAAGAGTTGAGTGAAGTTATGAATCACAGTGAAGATGAATCTGAAGCAGAAGATGATTGCAGGCTGGGCAATGTGGACACTGCAGGAACTGTTGGAGGTACAGATTTGAGCAAAAAGGAACAGAAGCAACTGAGAAAAATTGAGAAAAGAATAAGAAGGGCTCTCAAAAGGAAAATATTCAAAGGTGACCCAATATTGGACAGTTCAAATGAAGAAACATCACCAACAGTGAGCTCTGATTCCAGTTCTCAGAAAACATGTGATGAAATCTCAGCCAGTGAACAAGATTCTTTTGATGAAGGTAGCAGGTTTGAGATCACAGCGGATGTGCACCAGGTAGTCAGTGATGATCAAGATGAACTTGAAGGAGCAGTGGGTGGTGTAGAAGAGAATGTAGAAAACACTGAGAAAATTGCACTGATTGAACTAGAACAAAGAGAAATGATCAGCTCAGACTCTTCAAGTGACACACAAAGAAAGGTACTGACCTGGATGGAAAAGAACAAAGGAGAAGAAGCAAAACCCAGGAGATTCAGGAAACTCAGAACTTTTCAGGTGGGGGAGTTTGCACCAGAAGAGATTCAATGGGGACAAGAAGAGAGCAGTGAGAGTGACAGTGAGGGAGGGTGGGATTTTGAAACAGGGGGTATGCCTTTACTTCCCAGATAAGTACTCTGTTGGAGGCAGGGAAATCAAGAGGGGCGATTTGTTGTGGAAATTGTCTGCATGGAGAGTGTTGAGACAATTGAAAAATATATCCCTTTCTGAAAATGTATTGTTCAAATATAATGCGGCATAAAACATTTCAACAAGAAACACAATTCGTTGTGCGTGCGGTTTGTGCTGTTAGATGAGATGAGACAGGCCCGGTGCCCTGCCCTGGCTCCAATTGCCTGTGCGTAACAAACAGAACGATCACATAGAGGTTCAGCTGCCAAAGCGCAGACACTTGTGATTTCATGTGGGGAATATCATGAATTTGTGAAGAGTCATTGATGTTCAAGGCAGTGGTCTCCGTTCCCACATGTTTATGTGGCCTTTAACCTGATTTAAGACAAGCAAAGAAAACTTGTCATGACACTCTCCCTGTCCCAATTTTTTGCCTGCCAAGTTATTTTGGTGTCAGAGACCTACAATTTGGAAACAGTCTGTTCTGACACCCCAGAGATTATCTCCAGAATATCCCTGCAGGCACAATCCCCTTTGGCTCTTTTCTGTGAGGAAATCCAATAAACTGGTCACTGCAAGTGTGTTCAACTGTATTTATCAAAATGCAAGAGGAATGAACTGGAAAAATTATTCTTTTTAGCATGAGTGGGAGATTGCTTTCTGACCTCACTATTGCAGTTTTCTGTGAGTTTTTCCCCATGAAAAAATAGCTCCATGGAGCTCGCGGTGATTTGAGGAAATTCTGATTTCAGTCACTCTGATTTTGCTCCCTCTGATTTCACTCCCTCTGATTTCACTCACTCTGATTTCACTCACACTTATTTCACTCACTCTGATTTTGGTCACTCTGGATTTGGTCACTTTTTTATCAAAAATTCTTACTTTCTTCACTCAACATTCACAATTTGGGAAGTCATTCAGTACACATGCAAATGGAACAAATTTAACCAAATGGAACTTTTACACATTGTTTCAGAACAATATGCACATATACAACCAAAATAATTGCCCAATATCCATTTCAAAATTTTTTATCAAAAAAATGACTTCTCATCCCAACTTTAGGCCCACCTAAAAACCATGTAAAAATTTTCAAAAATAGAAAATCAAATGCTACCACTCAAACCCCCATACAACAGACTACATTTCATCA
>JAAUXT010091459.1_pt1 | contig 27276 bp, 29 predicted proteins | sample 7278171 | NCBI WGS metagenome assembly JAAUXT01 (sample SAMN14350112, study PRJNA611818) | marine sediment metagenome | isolation source: surface marine sediment (1.8m) | place: French Polynesia: Moorea | collected 2018-08
ACACGAAAGGGATGATGGGGGAAGCACCAAAAGTTCAGGGCCCTGCAACCTTACATTCCTTATGGACAGGGCGGACCACTGAAGCCTTCTGTTCACGGGTCGAGTAATATCTTGACCACAGCCAGAGTGCTAAAGCCCACGCACTGGTGGCATACATCGTTTTTATACGTTCTCATTTCCGGACGCAAGGAAAGCTCACAACCGACTGCAATGGATCGGTAAAACACGGAAAATGGCAGGAACCAGCGGGAACTCTTTCAATGGCTCTTACCGCGTACAAGTATCTTCATTCAAATAATCTTCTGAGTCACTGGAAACTTCACCAAACAGTGAGTGCTTCAAATCACTTGTCAACATGACGAAATTCTCAAAAACCATGATGAACAATACGAAGATGACAAAAATTCTTTCAAAATTTGAGATTAACATTCTGCAAACATTTCAGAGCACTCAAAAACATGTCTGTACACTTCAAACTCTTGGTTTGAGTGGCGTGATGTGATGTTGTACCATTTCCGGTCACAATTCACGACCATGATGACCTACTTAGAGTTGCTGTAAAACATCCCGCACAAGAAACAAAACCATTTGACGTGATTTGAGTCTGCCACAAATGTTGTAGATGTCAGTTCATTCACACTAAAACTCATGTGACTGCCAGTCACACCACTTGTTGATGTGTAAACTTGTGAATTGAGGTCAAACAATGTTTTCTTGTGTGTCATCATGACCCACTCGCAAACATCGTGAAAATGACCTCAATTCACTCACACAACGACGCGTGGTGCGACTGGACAGTCGCACTCGGCCCAGAGTGAACGAACCCTAACGTCCCACCGCATGCTCACGGAATATAATGTGGCGAAGACATTCTTGAGATGTGTCTCGGACCTCAAGAGACCATGTTCAATTTGGTACATCGACCAGTGTAGCAAACATCATGGAGTGGTGTGATTGTGAGTGCTGAGACTGCAGGAGATTTCACAGGAACCAAAGTGGGCTCTGTCTCATTTGGGAGAAACGTTTTCGAGTGCTACACAAAGAGGACAGAGATTTTTGTCGTGTGCAAATGACGGGTGTTTTGTTCGCGCTGAATCTCCCATGACACACATGTATGTGTCTCGCGCAGAGTTGCATCCATCTTGACCGAACTGAGTGTCCACCTGTAACAGAGAGAGTCGAGAAGATGGAAGCAATCGAACTATAGCCAATTTTAATATATTGCAGGTCATCAAAAACCGTTCACGCTCAGCTGATGTGACAACAGACTGGTTGCTCCTGGTCAATGAATACCTGTCGAAGTGACAAGTGCCCAGGAATCAACAACTGTGATCTCAGTGGAAATCACCTTTCTTGTTGTTGGTCAATTTTAAAAATGTAGTGTTGCTTGGATGTTTGCCATTTGGCACCCCGTGCTACATTTTCCACCCTCAGACCACACAAAAGAACCTCTCATCTGTAGTGGCTGTCATCAGTGCCCGCAACTTCACATAGACAAGGCACTACTCGCTTGGGAAATCGGGTGGGATTGGGCAGGGACACCTGGCCTGCGCTGCCTGTGTGAGAAATTTTGTTTCTCTGTTTCGGAGTGTTCGTTCACCCAACGTGACATGGCGCAACAAAGGTGGCGACACAGTTTGCCACACGTAGGTTCATGAAGCTGCAGACCAAGTTGCAGAGCTTATCTTATGGAACTCATCCGGCGCGTAGTGGAGGATAAATGAAAACAGATTATTTGGAGGAACATCAAACGCAGAGATGTGATTAGTCTTCGGAAGACATCCAGATAGAAACAGATGCGAATCGAATAGCAACGCATCACTCATCTCTGCGGGTCCTCAATCCGATAAACAGCTCTCGTGAAGTTCAATGTTGTGCATGGTGGGGGGAGGGGCAGCGGGAACTTCCTGGTCCAACGACCTAGCACAGTCCGTCTGTTCTTTAGCCCTTTGCACATTCGATCAGATGTTTTTTTTCCAAAAAGCGGGCACCCCATTCAAACACCAAGAGTGTCTGGGCTGTCTTGTCCAAGTGAAGTCTTGAGTTTTGTGAACTGGACGTCTTTCCAGATCGATTTCGAGCGGTGCGACAGTTTCGTTCTTCTCTTGCAAGCCGGATGCTACAAAAAAATTTTTCACACAACCCACAAAATGGGTGACCCTCTGAGCTGCAAGACCGATCATGCAGGGGCCGACACGGAGTCGAATTCATGTCAAAATTGTGTTTCACCTGAATTTGCGACGTGAAGTTCAGGATGAACCTCAACCAATGTACAAATCAACGCCTGCCTGTCGGCTTGGAGCTATCACAGAAGATACAAAAGAGTACGAGTCGTATGTCACCAAAGGTGAAATTCCAAGTGCACAAAAACAAGGATCAACTCAAAATCTCACTTCAATCCCTTCGGACTCTGATATTTCACTCGGAAATACCAATGAACGCGAACGTGCGAGCACAACTACCAAAACCAGAACCAATCATTTGATCTGCGTTCCTTGTGTCCAACAACGTCGTTGTCCGGTTTTTCTAGTGCAGTGGATCTGAGGCGACCTAGTGCTGCTTTTTACATTCACCCAGAAGTGCTTTTGATTTTGGGTATCTTCAGTTTGCGTGTTGCCTCATTCGAGTGAAGGGGTTTCTTTTGAGACGATCTTCTGAGAATAGATGGATTACATTAAGCCCAATGCACGAGGGTCATCTTCAGGGCGAGACCTCGAGACAGTCTGATTGATCTACTTTTCTCTTCAAAATGGAGCTCAAAACTCAACTGTGGTGCTCAAACAGCCACGAACGCAGAAAGAATCTTGAACCTTGTTGCTGGAATCCACGCTTTCTGTGAACCCAGATGTTATTGCACAAAATCTTTTTGCGAGCGTGGGTCCTTGAATCAGCAGCAAAAGAGGATCGAATGATGCTTCGCCCCTGCGTTGACAAATACAACTGTTGTCTGACAACACGATTCTGCGTCTCACGATACCAATCGCCAATCACGAGCTTTTCTGTCGAAGTTCTTAGTGTTGTCTGTGAGCAGACTTTTTCGCCTGCAAAGCTTGGAAGAAGCTGCATGTGGAAGCCCCAGTTGTCTGATCTCTTTGCAGGGTCTTGAACTGCGGAAATCGCAAACCTTCAAGTTCCGCAAATGAGATTAGGCAGTGTGCTGGGGTCAGGCGCTGGACATGTGCACTGTCTCGTAGTGTGTTCGATGGGATCGCTCTTGCAGAACATGTGTTTTTTCTTTTCTCTTTTGGTTTCTTTCTTTCCTTCATTCTTTCCCCCCTCTTTTTGGTCTTTCATGGTTGGCTTCTGCAATGAGACTCATTGTCAGCATTCACAGTTCCTACATGTTGGGCACGCGTGTATCCTTTTTGGTGCTTGCTTTTTCTTTCTTGAAAGTGTGGAAAACGTTGGCCTGTGGAGCTTTGATGAATGCAGCGCAGGAACAACGTCCATGGTAGCTACAGTGTGCACCGAAAACTATACTTTGTTGCCCTCACACTGCGGATCTCCGTTGGATTTTTCCAACTTTCTCCGACAGCCCAATGTTCTGGTACAAGTTCCAGACTGTCTCATTGAATGCACCATGGTAACTTGCCCAGATTCTTCTCAAGTGCAGTGTTAGGTGGGACTCTGGGTGAATCTTACCAAAAATATCACAGTTTATCTATCCCTGATGTTTGTTCTTGTCGTGTATTCAATGTCTGCAACCACTCAATTCTTCCCCATGTTTCGTGCTGCCCCGTGGGCGATGGTTTATTCATGTAAATTGTGTCAGGGTCCTCCGACCCTGTGTTCCGTCCCCCATTACTGTCACTGCGCATCTGTGTTCACTTGGCTTAACACATCCAGCGAAGAATCTCAGCTGCCGTCATGACAATTGAGATTCTGGTGTTCGCTCCCCACTCGTTTCGAGTTTGAAACACCGATGGTCTCCTCTGCATGATGCGGTTGCTCAAACAGCGAGTACAACCAGCCTTCTGCTTGTTTGCTGAGTTTCTTTGTGTTCGCAAATCTGTGAAAGTGAAGATGTCCAAAAGGGTGCCCCACCTCAATGTCACACTTTTTATCGTTGTTCACGGTTTTCTCGCACGTCGCAAGGCTTTGTGACAGCTTTGCTGAGTAAAGCTGGAGAGACACAGAACGTTTGATAAGAAACCGGTCCACAGACGCCATCATCAACTTCGAAGCTTCTTTGTGGAATCAGCTGCAAAGAAATAAATCTTCAGGCTTCGAAAATCACAATTTTACATCGTCTGCAGACGCCAGCCCTCATCATCATACTTTCTGAACAAGGCCGAAAATGTGTTCTGTTTTCCTTTCTGAAAACGTATTTGCTAGAAAATAAAGAGAACGCGACTGGGTGTTTGTTTTCCTTTGGATCACATGGGAATCAATATTCTCTTTGACAGTTGGAAAAAGAAGAGGCCAGCACTCGTAAAACACACATCGGGACGCATTTGGCCATTCCCGTGCCAATCACACTGGAGCTGCCCCGCGAACTTTTGAAACAGCCTCGTATATACTTTTCTGGTCACATTCTGCCTGCGCAAGAACCAATAAATCGATGCATTGTCAGTTTTACCCAGTACCTCTGTGAGCCCAAGAAAAGAAAAAATAACCTTGCCCCCAGACTGGAGACAGCAGAGTCCAGAGGGTGTCTCACACAAACATGGCCAACACATTCAATCAGATTAAAGTCTTTATTTCCGTACTTAATGCGCAATTAGTTGATTTACAAATTTTTCGCCAGAATTCCATAAAAAATGTACATAGAATTGGACGACATAAAAGTGTGCAAGGGAGCTCGAGTGACGTCCGAAAAAGAAGGTTCGGTGCATGGATGTAAACTTCACAAGAACACTTGCACTTGTTTTGTTGTTGTTGTGTGTGTGTCTTTTTGGATTGATTCACTGGTTGACAAAAACGTTTCCAGTTTGAAATCGCGCAAAAATTCCTTTGGCTGATGAAAGGACCAGTGCTTTCCTGACACTCAATCAAATTGCTCTGCCTTCTGCAAAAGTGCTGATCATCACTTTGTTCACTGAAATGAAACTTCACGAAATTGTGAACAGAAGTTTGGTCCTCAATCATTGTGCACATTTGTGCCAAAAATGCTACGTACCAAAATTCTTTTTGCTTCCCTCGCAGTTTCTTGAATCTACGAGCAGATCTACTACTGGCATGAGTTGTGAATGTTACAGGCAAGGGGTCTGTCATAAAACCAAACAGCAATATTGGTGCAGGTGTCACTGAATGCAAGTCACGGCGCAACTCACAACTTTTCGAAAAATCTCGTCCCCCGTTCGGTTCACTGTTGAAACAAATGTCATGACAGCTGAACAACGGAGAGTCCACAGACGTTTTTCTGTGCCGTGAAACAATTCTACATTTCTCCGGACACAGCTGTACCACTCGAGTCTGGATGTCAAGGCCATGTAGAAAAGCCACATTTGATTCGTTTTGGTGCAATTGGTTAAAAAAAAACTTGACATTGAGACAACCCTTATGCGTAATGTCCATAAATGAGCGGCTGGGCCGGGGCGTAGTTGGGCTGCACGATGGGCGGCTGGATGGGAGGCTGCACGTGCACCATGCCCGGCGAGGGTATCACGCTCGGAGCCTGAATCATAGCGGGCCCCTGGTTGTAACCGCCGCCGTAGATACTTTCTGGAGGGATAACCACCGTCTTGGGCTGATGTTCGTGGTCCGAGTGATGCAAGTACCGCAGACTATCACTTTTCTGTGAACACAAAACAAGACAGAGGGTCATGGTCTCCAGAAAAAAAAAACATTGATGTAGTTGTGGATGACAAAATTGCCTCCTTGTGCCAATAGCGTGTCAGTGGCCGAATTTTGTGTCTGAAGCACCTACACAAAATTTGTTCCTGAGATTGTGGTTTGGATCTTGGTTTCTCTGGCTGAGGCCCAGCTCTTTCCCTCCCGAAATTCAACATCAGAAGCTACATTCGTGTCTCTTGAACCCTCGACGCTATTTGTTAACGTTTGGAGTCAAGAGACGGATGACCTGTTCGGCTCACTCACCGAGTATCCCTTCTCAGAGCGGATGTTCCAGGCGACGCAGAGGTAGAGGAATCCAGCGATCAGGGCGAAGCCGACCCCCAACCACGCGATGATGTAGCTGTACCCGAGGGTGCGGTCCGAGTTCCGGTCAAGAAGCTGCAACGCAAGACAAGTGTCCAAGTTCTGGTCTGTACGCGATCAGGCCGTGCAAACAGGACCGTTGCCTTTGTGTCTCATGTTGAATTCCTTCTTGTGCCAGAGCGCGACGGTCAGTTCGTTCCGGTCATTTCATGAACTCATCGGGCTGAAACGTCCTTTGTTTTCCCAAGACAAGCTACACCCAGTCACTCACCTCCATCTGATTGTAGAACCTGGGAAAGCCCATTTGATTGATTTTCTCCTTTTCCAGGTAATCGTAGCCGTGGAAGAAAGCGATGCCAGCCGCAGTGAAGAGCACTGTGGAGTATGAAAATTGGTCTTACACTGAAATGGGGCCGAAAGGAGAGACCAGGATCCACGTTGCTCAAGGAAGGAAAAGGTTTATGTTTCCTGTTCAGCACTTTCGTTCTTGAGAGCAAGTGACTGTGGTCATCAATGCTAATTCTTCACGTGTTCAGGGAAGTGATAAAAATTACAGGTGACAGAGAAAACAGGCACCGGACCAACCGTGCACACGGAACTGTTCTTACTGGCGCCAAGGCAGCAGATGGCTGCTCCGCGGAGCGGGAACGCCTGGTAGCGCCAGCAGCCGACGATGGACAGGATGATTGTGATGAAGAGCAGCACAATCGCCACCACGAAGAAGGCAAAGTGCGATCGCATCAGATCTACAACAGAAAATCTGCTGTTCGAAAGCGAAAGTGACCGGTTAGATTGTGCAACTTTCCGTTTCCAATTTGAGCAATGTCTGAAACAGATTGATTTGGAAAGGGCACGTCGTTCGTGAGGGACGAAGGAGTGAACTCCGCGTTCCTGCGGGACTTACGGATGCGTGTGTCGTAATCGTCGTCGTTTCGCACACGTTTCTCTTTGCCGTCGATCTCGTATCCCCGCTCCCGAAGGCAGTTCCCGTCGACGATATCGTCTTGGTCAATCAATCCCAGGACTGGAAGAATGAAACAGTGTCAAATGCTGATGTGTTTCACAGACTGAACTGAGGGAAATCCGCGACCATTGTGGAGTCCCTCACAACTGTTCCTTCAGCGTTGCTTTTTGCAGTTGCTGTCTGTCCTGCTTGTCGCTGATGTCCATTTTGTGGAGTCCAAATGAAGACAAACGTCTGCAATGTTCGCTCAATGATTGTACAACAGACAAACGTACAGACAGATTCTCCGTCGAAGCACGTTCGGAAGAGTCCCCTGTTGCGGGAGTAGTAGACGGGGTCCCCGGTCAGCGACGTGTTCAGTGAGGACGCGCCCGGCCCGCCTTGGTTCACTCGAGCCTGGACACAAGTGAAAAGTGTTTTGGATTGAAACAGAGAAACTCGCAAGTGGAGGATGTGTGAGTTACGGAGAGAAAGACACGGGAGGAAGACAGACAGACAGACAGACAGACAGACAGACAGACAGGCAGACAGAGGAGAGGGAGGAGAATGAGACTGACACTCAGACTGACACTGAGAGGAGAGCGAGAATATGGAGATAGAAGCACAGAAAAAAAACATGGAGAACTTTGCCCAAAGAGCGAAGGCTTCATGGTACCACCGTACATGTACTATTGGTTCCCACGACGCAACAGGATACGTCGCAGCTGGTCCCACGTGAAAATTTCCAAGTTGACACACGTCTCTTGGAAGCAAGAATGGATGCTGCAATTTTGGGTCTGGTGACATTTTGTGAGGCTGTGATGAAATTTAATCAGTCTGGATTTCCCCTGCCTGAGAGAGCACACTTGGCCGTTCTACACACTGCAAACAAGAGATCAGAGGTCAAAGTGTGCGCTAGCACCAAGGGCCGTGACACATGAATCCTCGATGCAGGCATGACTCAAGTTCATAACAGATTGACCTGTCTCAAAAATGGGGCCAAGGTGGGGAGAGGGTTCAACAGAAACAATTTCTGACGTGTCCCAAGTTTGAGACCAGACCCCCGCCATGATCCCAAAAGTTTGGGATGTCTACACACATGCAGAAGAACACCTGCAACAGTGAAGCGCGCTCCGCCGCCAAGGTGACCGCGCCCTTGAAAATGTCACGAATCAGAAATCATAGTGCACGCTTGAATTCATATGTTCGGTTCAACAGTCACTTCTCGTGCAACAATCAATTCAAGCTGCACGAGAACGCTCGTTTAAACTAAGATGTCGTGATTGGTGCGCGCAAGATCAAGCTTCGAGTGCCTGGGACAGATCAGGTTCAGGTACTGAGCAGCCTCAGAAGAACGAAGTCGCACACAACAGGACAGAGGTTGTTGAGAACAGCTCTTGGAAGCTCAGAAGAAAGAGAATGACATGAAACCTGGCCTCTTTGCTCTGACGAAACTGGCAGACGATTGTGGCTGGATGGAAGGCCAGTGTAAAAGGTCAGGTACGGCTCTGGAGCCTGTGTTCGCTCCCTCGGCAACTTCAATTTCGGTACTGAATGTGCTGGGTTGGCCAACCTCCGCATGACTGGTGTAATGAAGCCGAAAAATCCTAATGGACCAAACTGCCACTGCAGAGCTCTTGCCGCGCAAAAATGACACATTTGCGGTGATGCCGCCAAAGACTCACGAAGAGGGCGCTCCTATCGACGTCGGTGATGATCCAATAGTCGGTGGCGAAGCTGATGGCGACGAGGATGAGCGCGGAGAAGGCGATGATGGCGGCCGAGGCCAGCATCACGTAGTTGCAGCTGTTGTTCATCCGGCACATGGCGGCGGCTGCAGCAGAGAAACGGCGTCGCTCACTTACAGGACGAGTACAAACATGCAAGTACGCACGAACGAGCGTGTCCCTGTCGAAATCTGTGATTTCACAAACAAAAATAGATGGGACTTTCAAATGGACAAAAATTGTCATTTCTTTTGTTCGCCTTCAACATCGTGCATGTTCTCTGACTTGATCCGCCACATCTGCTATTCTCAAGCGCCCGTGACTTTAAAAATTGAAACACAAGGTGCACATGCAGACCAAAACTTTGTGCCGTTTGAAGGACAAAACGAGCGGTTCACTAAACACACACACACACACACACACACACACACACAACAACAACAACAACAACAACAACAACAACAACAACAACAACAACAACAGAAGCAGCAACACTGGAGCAGAGTGAGTTGCACTTCGAACTTTTGCGCATCATAAGATCCGAGAGGTCGTCCTGAAGAGGTCACATGCATGCACAAGCGGCAAGTGGCCTGAAGGGAACTTGTAGCCTGTGCCGTCCCGTCCCTTTTTCATGCAAGTCCCATTCGCTTTCCTCAGCTCAATTTTTCCTCATTCATTCCAGCCAAACAAAGAAATGGTATTTTGCACCAGAACAGTTTGGCTGCTTCAGCATTCCATTTGAAAAACTTATGGTTACCTTCAGCGTTTGATCCTGCACAATCAGACGTGTGTTGTCGGGAACTGAGTCCAGGTTGTCACCCGAGCTGCTGAACACTTGAATCCCCAAAACACTTTGTGATTATGTATCCACTACATGGTTGTAAAATGCGTGATTCTGGTCAGTTTTGTTTGGGGCAAAACAAGAACCCCAAACACAAAACTTCTTTCGCAAGTAGTTCACCCAAGGAAGGAAAGGGAATCGCCTGTGATGTGTTAAAACGAGATTCCCCAAAGGTGGTTGTTTGATGCTGTTTTCAGTCATACCTTCCAAAAAGGTGACCAAAAAATGCTCTTTCTTCTCATCCTCATTTGACAAGTTCAATGGGCGTAAGGCCACGAGAAACCTAGTTGTGCACTCTTCGGCATCCAAGCGGTACGAGTGTTTGTGTGGGAGCACCGTACCGAATCGGACGTGCCCCACCAGTCTCTTGCTGTCCCCGGAACACTTGACAGCAAAGATCAGGCGTTCGAGTACACACTTCATGACTTGATCAGAGCCAGTCAGTAAGACTGATCGACCCCAGGTCTTGCCATGTTGGCTGTGCACTCAAACCTTTCAGGGCTTGGTTGTGTACACAGAAAAAAACACATTCATGACGTCGAAGTCCCAATTCAATCGCGCTTGAAGAGAACATGTCGCCATCGCCTAAAGTTTTGATCTTTTTACACGCGCAACACGCCCGGCGCGAGGCCATGGAGTGAGGCTTTGGTTGAGACTCGGGGCTGACATGCGCTCAGTCCAAGCTCTGCGAAAGAGAACTTTCGATCAGTTTCTCTGTCTTGGCAGAGTCTCCGACTCGCGCTCTGAGTCCATGGACGTTGTTGAGGCACTTTCTTTCTGTTCGCCTTCTGATTCAGCTGCCATGCAATGTGTGCAATTGGTCTGTGCTCTCGAAGTACGTCATTCCCAGTTTTCGCACGTCCTCTGCAGCACTTCCTGTCAGGACGGTCGTCGTTGTCCAAGTCGCCTGCTGATTGGGTCCATGGCAAGTGAACGTTGAGCCTCGTATCTGGAGTTTTCAACTCAACGTTTTCTTTTCCTTGACAATCAAAATGGTGTCCCACTTAAACTTGCGCGTCGTCCAACAAAATACCGTTCAAAGAACAACGAAAAGGAAGGAATTCCTTCAGCAGTGAGTCTCATGAAAACTTGCTGAAGGAATTCTGACGAAGTGCAGAGACAAAAGCAAGGTTTCCTTTGAGCCTTCGAGCTTCTGGAATGTAAATTTCGAAAGACTGAACGTGTTAGTTTTACGAGGTGACTTCGGATATGTTTGCGTCGCATCCGGTTTTGCGGTCATCTTTGCAATCACAAGGTGCAAATTTTAGAGGTCGAGCGAGGGGTCATTGAGTGTGCTCCCATTCAGAAATGAAGGTCAGGAGACGTCTGGGTTTGGCGCAGAAGGTCATCGAAAGTTGCATAGTTCGGAGGCAGCGGTGATGTGGCGACTGTGGTTCCTGCTTTTGCTGGTGGTTTGGGCAATTCTGCCCATTGGGGACAACCCACACATCCAGCAAAGAGTTGCCATCCAATTCCTACTGACTCTAGGTATGTCTGGTGTCAACATCTTCCTCACCTGCGGCATTCGTTCGGTCTGACAACATATTCAAGGTCGACAGTTAACCGGTGGATCAAGAGATTCCGGCAGGGTGTCACCAGCATGCATTCCCGATGTTCCAGAGGCCGACCAACGAAACTGACCCGTGTGAAACTGGCTGAAATCACCAATGTGTTGCGGGCTGACCCCACCCAAAGTGTCAAGGCAATTGTGAGGCAAGTTGGACTTGCTGTTGGAACAATGCACAAGGCTCTGCGCAAAGTCATGGGTCTTTGCAAATGTCCTGCCCATTGGGTGGCACATGAGCTTACTCCTGTGCAAAAAGCCCAATGTGTCCGTCTGTCCCATGTGAATTTGAGGCTGTGGAACCAGGTGGCAAACTTGCAAACCCACATTGTCACAGGAGATGAAAGTTGGCTTTTTTGTTACGATCCCACCTCGAAGCAATCTACTGCAACTTGGCTGCAACCCAAGCAGCAGCGACCGGAGAAGGTGCGCAAGGAAAGGGCCACTGTCAAGGTCATGCTCATCATTTTTTTGATGGAAATGGGATCCTCTACCAGCAGTTCGTCCCAGATAGGCATGGCATCAATGCTCATCTTTACGTTGACGTCCTCAGAAGGCTGAGAAATGCAGTGCGCCGCCGTCGTCCCTGCATGTGGCAAGCAAACTCTTGGTTCTTGCATCATGACGGAGCACCAGCTCACCAGTCTGCCCTCATCACCCAGTACCTGCACAACACCCAGACACGCCTTCTGCCACACCCACCCTATTCGCTGGACCTTGCTCCGGCGGATTTCTGGCTGTTTGACCGGATCAAGAAGTTCATCAGAGGATGCAGGTTCGACACCGTGGAAGAGCTTGCGAGCAAGTTGACACGATTTTGGGAACTGTCACTCATGCTGAATTTCGCCATGCTTTCATGTGCCTCCGAGAGTGCTGGATGTGCTGTATCAATGCCCGCGGGGCATATTTTGAGTAGAAACTTTGCGCACATATTGCCTTGACTCTTGACCAAGTGTATCCGGAGATTGAAGCAGATTTGTCCACAGACCGCTGAGTACTGACCACTTGCCACACCCACCAGTGTGCCACACTTTTGTTGTTGTCAAAAATATTGTTAACGTCTTTGTTAATGAGTCTAATTAAACACATACAGCAAGCAGACACATGTCTTCATGTTCACCAAGTTCTGGAAAAAAAACCCCACAAAATAAGTCCAAAACCGGATGCGACGCAAACATATCCGAAGTCACCTCGTATTTCAGTCCAACTTGATCAAAAGTACGTACACAGCAGTTAGAGATCAAACCATCGCACTCGTGTTTCTAAGTCGGCAAATTCCAGTACCAGGTGCAACATGTAGGTACCCCATTCCCTCGCCATTGTCCTTTGGAGGAATCCAGCAGTTCATCCCGGCATCTTGCCGAGATTCACTCCCTGTTCGGCAAACCTTTCTCTCGTGACGAGAGACCTCTGCGAGGCGCACGAACTTGAAATGTCATCTGACCAGAGACTACAAAGCACCAACATGTACGGAAGTTGTTTGGAACGAAAGGATTTGAATTCCTTGACGTGTCTCCAGAATCGGACCCGAAAAGAAATTCCAAGCCTTCCGCTCGGCTGTTTATTCATTGTGCCGAATCTTTCTTTCACATGTGAGCGTGCATGCATGGTGAACAATAAGCTCATCATTTGTGGCAAGCGACTGCAGAACTCATCGCAACAATCTCCATACCAATCAACAGAACCACCATTCAAACCATTCAAGTGGTGTCTGGATGTGCTCTGCGTCTCTAAAGAGTCAGAAAGTCCAGGTTTGCAACAAATTCATCCTCAGTCTTCTCCGTGTGAGCGTGCGTGCATGCCATGGGGAGGTTGAACCAGATGGCTTCCCCACCACTGGAACACAACACATTGTCCCGTGGCTTATGGTTCCTCGTATTTGGGCGCAGTGGTGTACACGCGCGACCATTTCGGTGGTGACTTTACTCTTATATACCTTTTTTGAACCAAGGGTCAAGGCAGAACAATGCAGAAAACTGGACAGGTCACTGCACGTAAGGCGGAATTTTTTTTCTCAAACAGAATGATTGCGAGAAGTTCATTGTACTCTCCGTAGGACAGGTTTGTTTGGACGTTCTTGCTTTGGTGAATGATTTCTCTTTTCAACCTTCTGCAGAAAGTGCAAAGCGCCCCGGAGAGCACTATGCCACAGTTGAAGTGTGTTTTATTGCACGAGGAGACTCTGCTTGGAGGGGTAAAATACTTTGCAAAGAGTCCCTTTGACTCGAAGGGTGTTTGGCTGACGAGGTAAGGGTGTTTGGTTATGACAAGAGGGATATTTATCCGGAGGGTGAGTGTGTACATTAGCCTGTAAGAGTTTCCTCTCACGTTACTCCTGCTCCCATCCTTGTCTGTCATTGTCTTTCGGAGATCCATGTGTATTCTGGGCTGCAGATTTTGCAGATAAAATAACAGCCTCGAGACACGGCGCCGCACCAAGTGGCCTTTTCAGTGTTGCTTGGGTCTCACCAAAATTCATGTCACTCGGAACAAGGCACACGCATTCGCCAGTTTGGGTTCGTTGTCGCCAATTCAGGCTGCAGGCGCACTGGATTGCTTTGGGAAAAACATGTTGACCACAATCGAAGAAAAGCGATTTTCTGCTGTTGTGTTGATTGAACCTGCAGATTTTCGCAGAAAATCGGTCAAAATTTTGTAGTTTTGTCAAGCATTGCCTCTGTAGAACCAAAAATGGGCTCCAGTGTTTGAAAATCAAAACATTTTGTCCCGATCAGAAAAAAAAACCGTGCGCATCGTGATGACAGCTCTGTACGAAACGGTCAAGCTGGAACCGAGGCAACAGAAAATTCGACAGCCCATTGCCTCAACCAGTTTCGTTTCAAATTTGGCGTGTTTTGACGAAAAGAAAAAGTTTCGTTCACCAATGACTTGGCTCTGAACAATCAGGTTTGTATTTCCTCTGTTTTTCACAACTTTGAGCACGCACTCCTCGACATGGACAACTCTCAGAACTGTGGCTCCAAGCAAACCGGATTCATTCTGGAGCACAAATTCAACTCTTGTTGTTACCAAGCAATGAATATCAGGAGCCTGGTGACCAAGTAAATTTTCGCTGGTCACAAGAAGTGCGACAAGGTCGCTGGCACGGAAAACATCCGTAAGATCAGGTGACATCTCGAAACAGAAGGATTTTGGGGGTTTAGGTTCTGACGGAATGGGCGGCTGTCGACCACGTCCAGGATCTGGCCCTGGCAATGTTCATGGAGCAGGTTCTTCACTTGGAAGACGTTTCGTTCCTCATTACGAAGTGATTCGCAGCTATACTGCGTGAAATCTTTCCATCCTATCCGTTTGTTTGGGGTGAGATCAGTTCAGTGCGCTGAAGTCTGCCCGCTGCCTAATTCACCAGAGTCACAACAAGCTGTCGAGACTCTGAGATGAACGATCGCGAAGGTCACTGAGGACAAGAATGTCAAGATCCACAGGCCTGGTTTGGGTGGAGTGGCTGACGATGAAGAATCTCAGTAAAGAATTCTTGTTGGACAGCAGTGAAACAACAGCATTCCTCACGAGGGACATTCATGCACGGGAGAACGAAAAGACTCGTTGTGATGCAGAAAAGAGGGATCCAGGAGCAGGTAAAGCCTCAAAACCAGACTTGACTTTCATCGCATAATTGACTCTCAAGACCCTGGTACTTGTGACAACTCATTTTCCTCTCAGGTTGCACCTTCGTGAAGGGTTGCCCTGTATTGAGTTGTTTCCAATCACTCAGTGCAGCTTTGGCCTGGTATCCGCCCTGCAGCCGCGGAACAGAAGCAAGCACGTGTGCGCACATTCCTGCATGTTGTGGTTGAGAATCAGGTTTTCTGGTTTTCTCTGTTGAGCGGAAAACAGGTTGAACACAAAAAGGGATCGAAACTCTCAGTGGGTCAAAAAAGCTGCACTTATTTTTTCAGGAGCAATTTTGCGCTCAGCAAAACAAAGGGAACCACGACTGATCTGAAGCCAGAAACAATCACATTGATCAAACAGGTCGTTCTTCGAAATTTATCAGATCACGACAGGTTCAGAACACGGTAGGTCGCTCCCCGACCGATCTAGATCCATAACAGCGAGTGGTTTTATTCCTCGTGCAAGTCAGACTTTCCCGAGATTTGTTGGTAATTTGTGTACAAAACCAACATTTTCCCCATCAGAATGTGTCTGCAACACAACTCACCCGTTTAACCCCTTGACAAAACTCCGTGTTTGTGATAATCCGCAAGATTAGCCCTGCAGCTGTGAATTCCGCAGATAGTCGGCGTATCAGGCCGTACGTCAGAGCAGGTACGATGGAACCGGGCAGAGGAAATTCGAGACACATTTTCCCCGGGCAACGGTGACTCCGAATTCCCTACACTGATGCAGACATCGAACACAAAAGCCTCACAAGTGAAACAAACAACTGGACACTTTCACCGGTCGATGCACTGAGGTCGCGTGCAAATACGAGTACTCGTACAGGCGCTCTGCGCGTCCTCCCGACACACGATTGAAGAGGCAATTTCCTTCAGTCGAACAAACCAACCCGGGGACAGACATTGAGTTGTGGATTTTTCTCAACAAATAATTCTGTTGAGCAACCGCGCATCGTTTCGTCAATGCAGCGAACATTTTGTCTCAAAAGGCAAAGAGCTTTTGGAGTCTGTGTGGTTCCACCTGTCAAGAAACTGCATTGGACTCACTTCTTGTACTTCTTCTCACTTTCTGCACGCAGAACTGGTCTTCCTAAGTTGGCGTGTTTTGTGGTGAACACGAAAACCTTGCGAGTGCGAAAAGCAGGGCTTTGGGTGCGCACCGGCAGCAGTTTATGTTGCACAAAAGAGCAATGTTATTTATTCCGTGTGTCTGTTGTTTCAGCACAAAGTGCGAAGATTAAAGCACGAACGCACTCACCCCAGGAAGAACTGGTGCGACTAAATTCCGGCTGCACCAACGACAGTCCCTGACTGAACTTCTTCCTCATTTGGTGCGCTGTGAACAAGAGCTGCGTCTGTGTTCACCTCGTGCCTCACTGCCTCAACAAAAAAGTTGCAGGGTGTGTTTTTTGTTGGATGTTTGGCCCTCCATTCGCAAAGCAAAGTGGCTGCAACTCTTGATTGACTCAAACATCTTTTTCACAATGAGAAGATGGAGAATCTGGTTTCGGACCCCAATTCTTCACTGATTTGTCTTTTTGATTCCAAAGCACTTGAAATAGTCAGCTCGTTTTTTGAAACCGCTTTCAGTTCTGACAGTGCTAAAAACTTCAGATTGCGTACTCAGAAGGTTCCCACTTAACCCCAGGTCCTCTTCCCCTATTTGGTGGTTTCGCTTGTGATAACTGAGTAGACACAAAGGCAAACTCGGTGCTCGTGACAACAGAACACTGTTAGCAATTCGGTACAATCCAGTGATGGGCAAATGATGCACTGCGATCAGATCAGAGGATCCAGCGGGATGCAGGGCGTCTCAGAATATGATGTTTTTTGTCATCCCAAAGCGACAAATAGAACAAGAAGCAGTGTGGAAGGTAGCGGCGGGTGCGATGTCCAAGGGGAGTGCGCACCCTTGCGAAAGAGGGTGTGTCCCCCCTAGAACGGCACATCACAGGATGGGAGGGACAAGACGTGGGACATCCCAGCTGAGACACCAATGTGAAGCACCCCCTTCGTGCATGCTGGCTGAGATTCCACACACTAATTTATTTTTTGCATCGACATGGTGCTCATGCCTTGAAGGGAGATCGCCCAATTGTCACAGGGACGAGCTCATGAAATGGACCCCGGAACTTGTCCCAGCTGCCCTCCGCTCAGCAAAACGCTTCCTACCCCGCCAACTTTGCTTTCCACAAGACGACTTTTCAAAGCTGGCATCAAGCTGGGGATGCTTTTGGAACAATTTCTGGATCCGCTCTGTCACACACTGTGGAGAGTCAACTTGATGTCATGCAGGTACTCGCCTGTTTCAGGTTTGGAGAATCAGATCAAATGCCACACAAATGTGATTCATCACCTCCCAACCCTCTGGCCTGACTCTGTTGCACTCTCTTGAATTGCATTGGGCTTGCTCGTTGTGTGATTTTCTGGACTTCAGTGGGTATTTTGATTGGCACCTTTTGCACGAGCATCACATCAGACTCAGATTTGGTGAACTTCAGAGTCACACCAATTCGTTTGCCTGAAATCTATGGTGGTCTCCACCTCACTATCCAATCGACTCAACGAGGGTGCAGACAACTGATGTTGATGAAAGAAATAGATTCTTCAAAATGTGTTCGTCCACTTCGAGTTGACACTCAAAACGGACTTGCCATCTGCCTGAAAACGATCGATGATTCTTCGTGTTGAGAATTTTTGCAGTGACTCAAGAGAAACCTATTGAAGTTATAACTTCATGAAACACAAATGGGTGCCTGTGGACCCGGTGTCCCTCCCTGGATCCGCTTTGCTCACGAAACAAGAACTTTCACTGCAAATCAATCTGGGAAAAAGGAAACGTAGACTTGGTTCATCACCGCGAAAAAATGTGACCCAAAGACATCAAATCTTGATTTCTTCAAAACAATTGTTCACACCTCAAAAACACGCACACGGCCGGTCCAAACACGGTCGGTATACACACGGTCAATGTGCATGTTCGACGTGCGAGCACGGTTGGTGTTTCGTTGGTGCTTGGACGTGCAGTTGGGACCCATGGTCAACACAGTGGACGGTCAATGCAAACGTACACTTGTGAACCACCCAAGACTCATTTTGTACTCACTCAAGCAAAATTTATCGTGATACTCTTACAGCGCAAGTAACGTGTAAAAACTGTGGCACACTAAGACGCGAAGACAGCAAGAAAAAGAAACAGGCGAACGGACTCGCTTGGATCAGCTGTAAGACGATAAATTTGCTGCTGTACACATTGTGGCCATTTTCGGCACAAGTGCGAAGGCAATTACGCAAGCCGGTAGTGTTGCAAAAGACTCCGCCAGTTGCAGTCTTGTTATTGGGTTGTTATAAACTCTCTCAAAAATTATGCAGCCTGCAGACCAACGATCGATGTCCAAATCATTTCTCTGCAACAAGCTTCTGAAAGATGAAGTCGCCATTGAGGTCCAAATCCTGAATCTCCTCGGGCGGGTCTTTCCTCGTGGTGCGTGTGCAGGAAGGAACTGCAGTCCATGGTCGCGAATATTTTTGGGTTCTGTGATTGAAACATTTCGTGGACACATGCACCGTTGGTGTGGGTGAATATCACTCTCTTGTTCTGTTTCATCTTCTGTCAAAAAAGTGTTGGGATTTTTCATCACTGATGCTTGGCTTATTGGAAAAAGGCAACAAATTGACGCAAGTGGCCGTGATCGAACGATGTTGCAGCACGCCCGTGTTACGTAACTGCAGACCCGGTCGTGACGAAAGAAACAGCTGCGTGCGATTTATGGCAAAGTACCGATCTGTTCTTTGTGTGAAAATCAAGTAAGCAATTCACGCAAGACACGCCGTGGAGAGTTCTGACACTCCCTTCTACGCTTCTTTTGGGCCGCATACTCGTGTTTCCAATTGATGTTAATTTGTTCTTCACTCGACGTTGTTCCTGCCCACTCAGTTTTTCGGACGTCAATATGACTTCAGTAGTTTTTGCAGGCAACAAATCAGTGTTGTTTCGCTGGGTCCAACCAAATCTGCAGGCCACGCGTCTACACCGAGTGACTCGGTCACTTCACAGGTTCGTCCGCCTCAGTGTAGCAAAGTGCGCTATGTAGCAACGACTCTGCCGGGACGCCTTGACACCACCGCCCCGGTAGGCAATCAGTTCACCCCGGGAAGGAAGCAGCTCATTCCCCGGACCAGCAGGGGCTGCACCCCACACCCCGAAACCGAAGCTGCAAGTGCAACACCATTTCGAATTCAAACAACTGTTTTGTCATCGAAGTGGATTTTGACAGCCAAAGAATCGTGAAACTCTGAGTGAGTGTCTGTCTTTTTCTTTCAGTTGATGTCGGCTCGGCCGGGACTTTGTTTGTCCGATTCGCTTGCTTTGTTGAACGTCAATCGTAAACATATAACATAAGATTTGCATCCCTTCTTCACTTCCAAATCAGACTCGCCGTCTGACTTTTGACAGTGTTACAGAGATAGAGAAGTACTCGCAGAGGCTCACAAATCACCATGTAACAAGCTGCAAAGAGATCCATCAAAAATAACGAGACAATAAATCAGCGCGAACGATCCCTCACATCGGCAACTCAAGGAATTTCGTTCGCGAAAGCTGAAATTGTGGACAAAACAATCTCTTCCGGATGTCCCAATGCTCGAAATATTTTCAACATGTCGAATTTAACCAGCTGTGGACATTTCAGGACAAGAGCGAAAAACAGGAACACTGGCCCGCAAAGGAACTTCGTATGAACACCGTGTGAAAAAGGGTCTCCTTTTCCAAATGTAGAAGAGGTTTGCAAAAGTTCAGAAAAACAGTGCGGAATAACAACACAACCAAGCGCCAAGAAAGTGAACGGAGACAAAAACACCGAAATTAACCATTTTTTTGCACGGGTGATTCACGCGCGTCTGGTTCCTGTGGTGGTTTTTGGTCCGACGAAAACAGCAGGGAGTTGATCAAAGCTTGGAGAGCAGCAAAGCCGCGGACTGAGTCCGAGCAAAACACGACAAGGATCTGACAGCCCGTCAGACAGATCATTAAACCTGGTTAACCCCTGTCAAATTATTACTATTTCAAATGCGTCTGTTGCGGTCTCAGCTCAACCTCTATTTTGACCCGAGACCACAAATGCCTGCACCAAACTTGAAGGAATTTCACACAAAATCATGTGTTTCTTACAGGACCGTTTTTCTCTTTCTCTTTCAAAGTTTCTTGGGGACAGCCAAGGCTGCACTGGAATTGAGTCCGTTTACCACATGCTGCAGAAACATTTCAGCGCGCCAGGGGGGAGGAAATCACATCAAACTTTTCGTCTCTCATTTTCTCTTTCTCTTTTTCTCTCTGCATTTGTGTATCTACCTCTCTCTGGCCTTTCTGCACCGCAATATTCTCCTCTTGAGTCAGGATAAAAGCGGTTTGCCTGGATGGAGGAGTGCTGAATCTGCACATGTGCAGGGCATGGTCTCTATTGTTTCGCGGCCCAGCTTCAGCTTCAGCTGGGCCTCCAAAAATTGTGCCTCCTCACACAAAGAGAATAAGTTCGGAACCCTCCAGATCACCAGTGATTGATATTTGCCACAAAACAGCGGGTAAATAGTTGGGCGAGTCAAGCATCTTTCAGACAGGTCTGTGTCTGTCAGACAAGACATGAAGCACAAACAAAGACCTTCAGAATTGCCCAAATTTCAACTGTTGCCTTTCCTGAGAACTTTAGGTCATGTTCCAAGGAGATTTTAAACTGTGCATGAAGGATGCCTTTGAGCACAATGTCAACTGAACGGGGCTGGATTCTCAGACATCCATGAAAGACATGGTGGGGGCCTTCACCCTTAGTGACAGTGTATGTGCCAAAAGCAAATCAATCACAAATCTATGAAGAGCTGGAAGGATAACTTGAGAGAGTGCATGAAGAACTGCACTGTATATGTTTTTGTTTTGAACAGACTCATTGGAATAACATTGGCACACAGGAATCCATTGCTGGTCTGCATTCATGTGTTTGAGCTCGAATTCTGGTGAGCGAAACGGAATGTCCATGCATTCATGCATGTGCACTGCAGTGCGCACCTCCACGGTTGTGTGACCTCCACAGCTGCATACAAGGCTTCACCTTTGGAATTATTCACGCCAATTAAGGGGACAAACAAAGTGGATTCCGTGTCATTCAGGTCATCAACAAATGTCCATTTTAGCCAGATATTTTTAGCACGTATTTTTCATAGAATCTGGGTGAGACTGGTGTGTCCACTTTCCATAATGATCTCCCGGTCTCTGCAGTCCCTGGTTGACCTGGTCATTTGTCAGACGTTGGCCGCAAGTGACACCAGCTTTACCCTCGGGCTTGTCCCTCATATCCACAAAGAAAAGCGATGACATATCAGCTGGGACAATTTTTTGTGAGGTCTCAAGCCTACCACAAGAAGTCGATGTTCATCATCGCTTGATTGTGTGCATACTTACTTGCAGACCTGTGACACACCCTTCTGACATGTGTGTTCGCATTGTCACCCACACAGAACGTACTTTTGTCGTGAAATGACGTGAAAAGGTAATTGGCAAAAGCATGGTTTGACACTCAACAGGGCCTTCCGTTTGTTCCTCCAAAAAGACCTTTTTCGTGCCCGAAGCTCTCTGTAGTAAAAACAACGCCCAGAATGCACTTTGTGTTCGCTCTCATCCTTCACCGCATTGACTGATTGAGTAGAACACAACAGTTGTTGCAGGTACAAGTCTATTCCTGTGTTGTCTGATCGAATAATATTTAGGCAGGTTTACCCAGGGTTGATCAGGTGCATTGCCGTGTTTTGATGCACCGACTGAGCTGATCTAGAATTCCAGTCATCCCGCAACAACCTGTCGGGCCCGGCGGATCCCGAGGATGAACAACTGCAGATATTAGTTTTGTCCCCCCGAAAAATCGTGACTTTTTGAAAGGCGTTGAGTGGATGTTGGGGTTGCTACGTTTTGTTTGCCCGTGCTGTACAAAATCGAAAAACTAAAGAAATTTGTGTGAAAGCAAACAATCCTCTCTGGAAGATTGGCGGAGTGAGCAGTTCAATTATTGAAACTGGAGGCGCACCAAGAATCCCGAATGATGTCGTTATCAGGGCGTGAGAGAAGCCAGAACTTTGGTTTGATGTTGGCTTCACAAAATTCTGGGAGGGCGAGGGGGGCACGCCAACATCTTTAATTTGTAGTGATCCAAAAAGAAACAATCGATGCAGATACTCCAACCACAAACAACCACAAGCTAGATTCTGTGAAAGAACCTCTTGTGTGCCACTCCACAAGCAAACTGAAGTGTTGCTGTAGATTCAATTCCTATGCTCACCTGTCTGCACAGACTCAAGTGATTATCGCAGAGTGTCAAGAGAAATTAAAATTTTTGCTTCTGTTTCTGATTGGAGAAAAAAGCCGGTTTTGATCGTGGACGAGAAGTGGAGTCCCCGTGGAGTGCTAACACGGCACTTCGCACGCATCTCAACCAAAAGTTGCTTCAGCACCTCTGCACTCACGAGAACACGCACGCGTGCACTGATTAAGATTGTCATGACGATATCCAAAATGAACCAGTGCAAGTCGATAAAATTCTGTCAGAACAGTTTTGCAGATGAAACATCGTCGACACTTTCCGGTGCGTTCTGATCTGTGGTTGGTCTCTTCTAAACAGATCGCGCAGTGCACATCCATCAAAGCTTGATCGAACTCACAAAGAAATCAGTTTTAGAAACCCTGCATTCGAGTGCACACAGGTCGATTTCAGTAGCATCCGCTACAAAACAGCAGCACTGTCCGTCACGTAGCTCGTGGGTGCAAATCTGCCCCGGTTTGTCCTCAGTGACTCGGTGTTCTGAGTAGAGTTATGTCACCTGTGGCGAGACAGAAGTGTGCCTCCTTCCCTGCAAGATTGTTGCTTGACTGAGACTGTCCAGAATCACATCCGAAATGAAAAGGCCGAAAGAAATTCCAATTAAGCTGCAGCAAAGAGTCAATATTCAGTGAATACATTCTCACAGTGTAGAGACATCATTCCGTCTCTGTTGTTGTTTATGGTCTCAGGAATGCGGCCTCAGGTCGGTCAGAGCGATCAAACACTTGTCATGCTGATCGGCGTGAAAGACAGAACGGAATTCATCCTCGTAACACCCAAAAAAATGTGAGGATCGCAACGAGCGCGAACCGAATTGAATTGGAGGTGAACGCGAAGCAATGAAGAAATATCTTTTTCTGCACACACCTGCTGCAATGCTTACAAATTGCCACTGGCCCGTGAAAACATCTGCAGGAGTATCCTGGTTGCATTTACTGAATTATTGCCTCTTTCTCACTGCTGGGATGTTGGACTGATTTCAGTCGTCGCTTCAAGGTTTTCGGCAAATTGAGGTGGACACTGCAAGCAAAAACATTTTCGTTTTTTGAAAATCAGCGCGCCTCTTCCAGAGTTGTTTTCCACCAGATGGTTTCTTCCAAAAAAGGCGAAGTTCTTAAGCCACAATAACAAGCACCCATTTCTTGTCAAGGAAGTGGTGCGTTGGATTTTTTGGACCTGAGTTGTTGAAGGAACAAAATACTCGGTCAAGTTCTGTGTGTTGCTCTGGACACTTGGTTGGCACGAACAATGAAATTAAAAAAACCCAACTGTGTTCGTTGAATGAGTGGTCAACTTATTTGGCAGTCCATTTCAATGCGATAAATTCGTGACACAAGTTTTCTCAGCATTTTGTCTCAGCAGAAAACTCCGAAAATATCAATCTCTTTTCAATTCAGAAGAAAAAAAGTTATTTTCTTCTGATTGGAACTCGTGTCATGAGTTCAAATTGAACGATTGCGCAAGAAGAAACTTGAGTGACCGTAGCAAACAACTGATGAACTTCTCTGAGCTGCCAAATTTTTTTGGCGTATTCCATTCAAAGAATTGAGTTCTGACAAGACGGCATCCTTCGGATCAGTTGCGACTGCTCAGTTCAGCAGACGTTCGAAGTTGCAGCCTGCACCAGTTTTGCGTTTGCACAGCGCCGAGTGATTAGGTGGGTTCTCGCGCTTGATTAGTCGTACCAGGAAGAGTCTCGTCGCTTCTCGGAATGTCATGCTTCATTAGGTCGCGATTGAAGCTCCTCCAACACACAGGTGCAAATCGATACGTGCGCAGGTTCACACCCCAGCCAACTTGTCTGGTGCGCACTTTTTTCATAAAGGTACGCAGTTCGATCAGGCATTGGCATTGAAGAGTTCCTCCAGACTTCGCCGTTCGCGAGGTCAGGCATCGACCTGCACCTGTCAGTGGCTGGTTGACCTGGCTCGAACTCACAAGTTGAATTGAAGTGCCAAATTGCAGCGTGACTTTTGGTATCTTCGCCCAAACTTGCACTGCGTGGTGTCCCTTCACCTGCATGGCTGAACACCCCACGGAATATTTTGCTCCCACAAACGCAAACAAGGCTGATACCTTCAAAACCCCAAGGCAATGCAATCCCAATGGTTCGTTGCGAACCAAAAAGTTCCTTTTTCTGTTGTCCGGTCGATCACGCTTTATCGGAGCTTTATGTTTTGCCCCACTTCCCCAGATTTAGTGCATTTCTGGTCTTGATTGAGCAACATTATTGTGGGCGGCGGATGAGTATGAAAATCAGTCCAGTTGAGCAATTATCAATACCAAGTCTGATTATGTGCTCGTTTTGTAGGAAGAACTTGGGGGGCACAGAAAGCGGGTGACCGAGTGTCTTTTTTTAATTTACGAATGTTTCCTCTCCAGCAGAAAAATGACAAACTCCTTTGCTGAGCCAAAGTATCTGAGCAGAGAAAAAATGACCATCAATGAAAAATTTTGTCACAGCACTTGTTTTTCTTGAAAGTGAGACTGATGCCATACTTTTGTCCAAAAAACCCCTGCAAAATGATTCCTGTTTCTGCCAAAAAGGTTGCAAAATTCTGCAAGGACAAGTGCGTTCAATGCAACAAAAAGAAGGACCAAACGGTCGGGTCCCATCTGCCACTAAAGTACGAATCCTGGATCGTGGAGAGGACGAGGCAGAAGTTGGGCGATCCATCGCGCCCGATTACTGCGCCTCGCGTTCCCGGCGCCACCTCCGAGGTGCGCGCGCGGAACAGAATGCGCGGCATTCGGGTAATGTGCACTCAACACAGAGACTCGTTCAGCAGGTGACCCCGAAGAGATAAACTGGAGATCAACGAAGTTCTGAGCGAAAGCTTGCGCCTGAAGGTTACTGGTTTCCGCATGGATGGTGGTTCGCTGGTGATACGGACGAGAGTGTCTTCAGTTCTCCTCGAATTGTTTCTGGACTGTTTGGGTAAAGACGAAAGAGCACTGCCAACTAACGAGTATTTGATTCTGAGTGAAAATGCCCCCTCTGTGAACAGGCGAGGCTGCTTTTCCCAGAGGGCAAAGTTATCAGGTCCACCTCCCTCTTTCCCCAGATCCCGGGGGAACCCGGTGCAGTGTGAACTATTGCCGTTAACGGGTCATTGACCCCGACTGACCAGGTCAAGCACCAGCTAATCGCAGCTCAAAAAACCTGGACATTAGCTGGAGGCGGATCTGGCTTGGCAGGGTGTTGCATTGGTGAGAACTTCAGGTCACAAATAAAGTTCCTGACTCAAGCTGTGGAAGAAACAGAATGAGTCTTTCTCAGGTTGAGCTTGACTACGTCATGTTAAGTGTACTGATGTCAAAGTATTCAAGTCTTTTGTGTTAAATGCTTTGACATGGGTGCACTGGGCTGACAGTAGAATTATTGAAAAGGAATCCAACGTGAAGAACAAAGAGAATGGCACAGACGGGGGCTCTTGAAAAAAATTGTTGATAAGTTTTCACCAGAATCTTGCTCTTTTCCAAAATGCTGAGAAAGTGCAGAAAAGGACAGAACGTTACAAATCCACCCCAAAACTGATGGGGGGCCCATTCTATTTGTCCCCGAAACCCGCTTTCGGGGAGTCACCGAAACGCGCACCTGTTCTTTTTGCATTTTCTGTGTCCCCGAGGCCCCACACATTCTGACACTCTGTGTTGCTGTTTTTGTTAATAGTTTCAGTGAATTGTGATGTGTGTTTTTGTGAGAAAAACACACATTTGCAGATTCCACTCACTTTGAATTTGCCGCTTTGAGGAACAGAAGCTGTCATTGGTCGGACACAGCTTGGAGATGACCTTCACCTTGTGTACCACGAAGATGTCATCTGCTGAAGAGGAAGAGGTAAATTTAGTGAAACCGAAATAGTTTTTTCGTCATTTATCTGATGAGTAGTTATTGTCAGAATGGTTGAAAAGGAATAATGCAATGGCATGGTTCACTGCAGGAAACATTTCATGTTATTGCAGGAAACATTTCATGTTATTCTGCACATTGATGACATCAAAGTCTTCATTCATTGCCCCACGAAGCATGTTGAGGATATTTCCAATATGAAAAAGAAGCAAGGTACGAGAGCAGTGTCCAACCATGGAAGAGTTGTGTTTTTCCCAAAGACATATCTGCAAAAAAGGTACTTTTCCATTGCAGATAGGTATTTCATGCAGTACATGGGAGCCTTCTATGCCAATTCTGTTGCTGGAGGTCTGATTGAAAACAAAATGTGCTCGGTGGACAGTTCAGAAGTGCTGCTCAATGTAGCAAGATTGCGTGATGCAGAAGAAGCAGAAAGGCACAACAGAGCAGTTGCTGTCAATGGTCTGCTCACCATGAATTCAATGCAGAAAGGTAGCAAGAAACGTGAGTATGAAAAAAAATTTGGGACCCTTTTCCTGTCACCTGTTATTGAGAAATGTTAGCAAGAACGTGAGGACGAAAAAAAAATCTGGACCCTTCTCCTGTCACCTGTTATTGAGAAATGAGACATGACAAATGAAGGAACCATTCATACAAATGCAACTTGATGTGAACAAAAATTCTGGACCCTTTCTTTTTCAGGTTCAAAGGCCTCGGAGTATCAGCCACCACTGAAACGCAAGTTGAAGAAAACAGGTCCAAACCTGAGCGGTGTGGGTGCTGCTGCAACAGATGTGGAGCGTGATGCAGTGCTAATTGAGAGTGGCATGGAACCGATTCCTGGGCCTTCAGGATTGTCAGGTACAGGTGCAGTCCCTGCAATAGTGCAGATGATGGCAGACAGTACAGTACAGTACAGGTTAGTGCAAGGACGGTGGTAGTAGTGGAAGGCGTAAACCGAGTATGGCATGAGTGAGAGTCTGTTCTGCCAATAACAATTATATATGTTTCAGACCATTGACTGTGATATACAGCAGGATCAACTTGTACTTGGAAGTTCCATTGTCAGGTATGATTTGAAACAACACATTCATAACAATGCTGGGCATCCATGTGTTGAATGTGTATGACAGAAAAAGACTGTGAATTATAAATAACTCGGCTGAGAGTCGGAAGTGAGTACTCAAGGCGCAGAGTGCAATCTCCTCTGGTTGACCTAACAGCACGGCACAAAAAGTCTGCATTGG
>JAAUXT010141212.1_pt1 | contig 27272 bp, 32 predicted proteins | sample 7278171 | NCBI WGS metagenome assembly JAAUXT01 (sample SAMN14350112, study PRJNA611818) | marine sediment metagenome | isolation source: surface marine sediment (1.8m) | place: French Polynesia: Moorea | collected 2018-08
ACTAAACCACCAAAACGCCTTATTGAGTCCATTGACACTCTCAAGACTAATGTCAGAAGCTGGTAACACCCTCAGCAATGGCAGCTGGTAGTAATGCATGCAAAGTGTGACAAATGTAGTTTTTGATCTTTTCAAAATTTCTGTGAAAGGATGTTCCATAATGCACTCATCTCTTGACTTCGGACAATAAACGTTCAACCGTACGACGTCTTGCTTTAATCCAAGCTCATCATCGTGAGACAAGTTTCAGAGATTGCGAGGAACAAGAACATTTGCCTTGTCCCGAAGCGTCACGAAAGAACCATATTCGGGTTGTTCAAACTGGATGCAAGTGTTCGTGATCCACTGACAAAAGTGCTGAAATCCCCTCTGTTCTAACCAACCTGAGAAGGAAGCTGATCACCACTGGCCCCGCGGAACCGCAAGCCGTCTGCTGCTGGCTCTTCAGCGTCGGAATGTTCTCTTGGACTTGTGGAAAGTTCAACATCGGAATGTGCTCCTGGTCTCCCAAAAACTTTACTGTCGTTCACTACACTGAGAGAACTCGTAGTGTCCCTGGCATTGGTCTCACTGGTTGACTCAGACGATGTCCCTTTGTCACCTGCGTTCAGCCACTGTTTTGTTGGAATCCCCTGGGAAGCATCACCCGCCGCCTGTGATTCATGTTTGTGGTCATGTGTGGAGCTGGTGGTTGGGGTCGACACGACTCCATCTGCAGTTGGTTTGTTGATGCTATTTTCAGCCAGAATATCGTGGCTGTTGTTGGCGTCGCCCAGCAGTTCGTCGGTGACGTGTGTTTTCGGCCGCACCACCCCGACGTCAGCCTGGTCAGACATGACGAGCGATTCCTGAACCCAGTCCCGGTACGTGCTGAAATGATACACGTTTCAGAATGCGTGTGAAGTCAAAGTGTCAGAGTCTGCAAACAGCACAGCATTAAAGCCAGACTCAAACAGGCGAATGGGACTCATTCTGGATCAACAATGTTTGTCGTCGGTCTGAGGAATCATCTGTCAGTGATGAAACGTGTGCAACATGGCAACAGGTGCAGATTTTGCATCGAACTCATTTTCAGCTCCTTCAAGAAACATCTTTCACAAAAAGAGCACTGTGTTCTCATAAAGTACACAATACTGTATTACCTTGCGCAATTTAGTCACAAGCGAACGACTGCTGCGTAGTATTTTAAACCAAAAATGCTGCTACTTTTTCCACACTACTTTTCAGGATAGCCCTCAGTGACGTCACAGATGAAGGGAATTCTTCTGCCAGCAACACAGAAAAAAAAAAACTTTTCTTGCAACGAAAATGGCCAGTGTTTTGACACCTAAAGAACGCATTTGACAAGAGGGATATTCCGTCAAAGATGGAGTGTATAAGTGCACCAGAATATGCAGCTTGTTTGAATTTATGCACCCGCTGTGTGTTTGGATGTGAGCGATAATATGTGAATTTGAAGTCCGAACCATCTGGTGGAATGGGCAACACAGAGGGCCACGACATCAAACCCGTCAGAGACGATGTGAGGAAGGAACTCAACCTGAGCAGGAAGATCACCTATAAACAGTTCAGCAAGGTTTGGAGTTTATGCGTGTATTTCCAAGTGCAGGTTGTGGCTCTCCCGGAGACCCACCGGTGCCCCAGATTACGTTCTCAGGGCTCACAGACCTTGTGTGGATTGCCTGGCGGCTCTGGCCACTTTGACATCCAGTCAAAGGCCGGACCAAAGCAGGCCAATTCTCGGCGAAACGAAGTCGAGGTCAAAATGAAACTGTTACATTTCGTTCACAGAAGGTGATGGGCCAAACGATTTTGGTTGTTGGTGTGACGGAATTTATATCAAAGAAATACCGTCGCGAAACAAATTCATCCAAAGTCAAGTGTGATATCTGACTCGGGAATTTGGGTCATTTTCACCACAGTCAAACAATTCTGTTTCTGTTGGTTCATTTGTTTTGTTTCCAGTTGTTGTGAAGTCTGCGCAGTGAGTGTGTGGTTTTAGCTTTTCGACTTTCTTCTCCGATGTTTGTGGCGTCTGTTCGCAGAGCTTGTTGCTCTGCTTTCAGGTGCGGTTCAAAACGGACAATTGATATTCTTTCGATACGTATTTTGCAGAGGTAACTGTCAGATTCCCTGTGGTGGAGTAATCTTGCAGAATTGAGAGACATAATCCCAACGGAACGCTGATGACCCTCTACCCCCCCCCCTCGGAAACAAAAACACGAAAAACGAGTTTTCGTTGTTTTCTTTCAAAGAGTACATACAGTTCAACCAAAACGGTGTTCTTTTTGTGTTTATGCGTTCGTATGTTGTTGAATTGAAAACAGCTGCACTTGTCATCGCGTCGTCAGTCCAATGACTCACGCGTATGTTCATGCAGCTGCTTCATGAATGTACATTGTGCCAATGCATCATGTGACAGGCAATTTTATTTGCACCATGACGCCTACAACATTGACGGGGAGAAGTGATGTTTGAATACATGAATGTTTCACGCTCACAGATCGCATGAAACGTTGGCTTCGAGAAGTCAAAGCTCCGTGAACCTCTTTTGTCAGTGCCACCCAAGACACACCCCTGAAATTTGGGTGGGAAAAAATGGTTGAAAACAGACCCAATACTTTTGTTCTTTGTGTGAAGTTGCACCCCAAGTTGTACGACGCAACTTGATGCGTGTTCACGTCAAAGACTTAGAATTTGTCGCGTGCAGCCATTGGCCCGCACAGTCACACTGACATGACAGTGTAACAGTCCTTTGACTCTGTCCCGTGTCTTCTTCTGTTGGTGTTACAGGTCAAGTCACTTTGCAGTAATCTGTTGCAGTGGCGGACATTTTTCCGAGTCGATTCCAGTGAGGATTGCAAGCGTTGTTTTGTTTCCACCATTTGCCCGCATTCCCGTGTGCATATTTGTGTCACTGCTATCTGTCGTTGTTTGTAGCACATCTCCGGACAGCCGTCGGAGGCGTGTTTGCTGGAGCTCCCGTGGAGCGTGCGCGACGCCGTCTCATTGTACGAGCGGCTCGACGCCTCCTTCAACTGCCTCATCGACCTGCCCGTGGAGCTGCCGCTGCGCCTTCCGCACCTCAACTACATCAACCTCGCCTACAACGACCTGCCGTCTCTTCCAGGTGAGCTCTGCCTGCGACTGTCTCGCCGGTTTTGTTGACGGAACCCGTGCACACGGCGCTCCTCCGAACAAATTTCCTTCTGAACAATTTTCTGACCATGAACCGGCACTTGTCCAGATGTTGACAAGTGGTCTTTTACTTGCAGAAAGTATTGGCTTGTTCTTTCACCTTGAGACTCTGCTGCTGAACAACAACAACCTCGCGTCGCTTCCGACTTCTCTCGCCAGTCTCACAAAACTTGAAAAACTCGACCTGTCTCACAATTCACTGCGAGAGCTTCCAGATAACCTCGGTCGCCTGCCGGGGCTACGAAGACTAAATGTGTGCGCGAACAAGCTGCGCAAGCTTCCGGTGTCACTCGGATCGTGTGACACGTTGACGCTGATTCTCGCGACGGGAAATCGCCTGGTGGCGCCGCCGCAGAGCGTCTGCAACGAAGGTTCACGGGCCACGATCGCGTGGATGCGGAAAAACGTGCCGACCCCGGCAGAAGAGGCGCAGCCAAAGTCTGGTGGTGGCAACGCGTTTCCAAGAGTAAGAGGCAGCCAGCTGAATTCCGCAGGTACGTCTCGGCGGTCTTTGTTCTTTGGAAGACAAATGCAAGGTCTGAAGCGGCAACTTGCGAAGGACATGCACAGGTCTCCCGCACGAAAATGGCCTTATCTTTGACCCGTAACGTGTACTTTTCACCCTTGTCGTTTTCGTTTACTTTATTGTTTCTGAATCACGTTGCAAAGGACGCTTTGGCGAAGTGAAGACGTTTCATGTCGTTTGTTTTGCAGTTCCGAACGCACACTCGGCAGAGGCAGCATACAAACAAGCGCAACGCAACACGACCAACACGAGCAGCAAGCTGAAAACGCCGCTGCTGCCGCCGCTCGGCGCAACAGCGCTTGACCCGTACGACCTCCGCGACAAAATTGTCGGTACGTGTGTTTCGTACGCCGGATGTGGATTTTGTAAGTATCACGTGTGTGTCGTTGCAAGAGGGACAGACGTGAAGTTGATACGGGTCATGTCAAACGTTGACAAAATTATCTGTTGGTGCAGAAACTGGTGTTTTACGTCAGACGCCATTCTTGCCACGGTTGCCCACTTGAGCCGCAGTTTGAGATGGAGTGAATCTTGTGGATGCAGGGTTGATCTACGGCGCGGCGATCGGGGACGCGATTGGCCTGGCGACGCAGGGCATGACGCCGGACGAGTGCGTCTTCCACTACAACTCGGCGACGCTGACGTTCGATGACGTCATCAGAGATGAGTTGCGGGTCAGATGGCGACTCGGAGACTGGTCTGACTGCTTCGATCAAGTGGTGAGTGTATACCCTCATACAGACGCATTTCACGATCACAACAGCTTCAATGCTTGTCACTTCGCCGAGGTTTGAAAATTTTATTGCTGCGTTGCCCAAATGATGGCGCGTGCAGACATAGTTAGGTGGTGGTGTTTCACTCCCGTGCAGGTGCTCGTCTTGGACTCGCTGACTCACTGGGGTGGTGTGGTGGATGAACTGGAGTTCGCCCAGCGACTCAAGTCTTGGTCTCAGAGCGGCTTCACAGACCTGGGCGACACCGAGAGCTTCCTCACCTCCACCACCATACAAAAGGTGAGTCACAGTTTCTCTGTCACTGTGTGTAAATTGTGTGTGTGTGTGTGTGTGTGTGTGTGTGTGTGTGTGTGCGTGTGTGTGTGTGTGTGTGTCATCCTCGTGACATATTTTCTGTGAACGATGCGTCCACCTGTGAGGTGCATATATGTTTGTATCGCCAAGACTGATGCGAAGCCACTTTGTTGTCCAAGGTGTTGGAGTCGGCGGACTTTCTGCGCGACCCGCACCAGGCGGCGCTGGAGGCGTCCGAGAGTTCGCTGCAGGGCGGCACCGTCCACATCAAACTCGGCGATCAGGGCGCTGTCTGCAGAGCCGTTCTGCTGGGTAAGTCTGAAACAGCGTGTGTGGTTGTGTGTGTGTGTGTGTGTGTGTGTGTGTGTGTGTGTTGTGTGTGTGTGTGTGTGTGTGTGTGTCATATGTGTGGATCCTTTTGTGTGACGTGTGTGTGAGTGCGCGAATGGATGAGTATTCGTGTGCACGACCAGGTTTAAAGAAGTTTCCCGGCGGTTCACGTCTTGTCCTCTCATGCTGAAAAGTGACTCGTAAACAGTTATCTTGCGATGCAGGAATCCCCCAGTTCCACTCTTTGGAGGAGGTGGTGGACAACTCGGTGCGCATCTGTCGCGCTACGCACGCCGACCGCAGATGCGTCGCTGTTGCCGTTATGGCTTCTGCCATCGTGGCGCTTTTATTACAGGTGCGTTTGTTGTGAGTTTTGATGAAATGCTGTTTGATTGCGATTGTAATTGGTGAGATTCGCTTTCCAGAGTAAGGATTTGTCGGTTGTTGCACACCACGAAAACTTGAGGATGTTGCTGTCACAGCGACGTTTGTCTGCTTGAACTGGTTCCGAGTCAAAGGACGACATGAATTCAGCTTTGAACAACTCATTTCAACCCGGTGTTTATGAACGCGTCAGGGTGCTCACCGGATGGACGTGGAGAGCGAGTGCGAGGCGCTGTTGGAGCGCGCGCGTAGCCTCGCCGTGCAGCACCTGGTCGAGCAGAAGCATCTCGACCTCTTCATGGCCACCACGTCCAGCAGAGACTTCCGCAGGTGGGTATTGAGCTCTGTAGACTCAGACTTGAGCTGAAAACAACTCAACACACGGCCCAGCGGAAAGTTGCCATTGTATATTTCTCATACTCGTTGGAGGAAATCTGATGAGGGACGATTGAGGGCGTGCTTTCCACCGGTTCTCTGTTGGATATTGAGTGTGGGTTCTTTTTTCAGCTGTGCCGTGGACGAGGGGGATCCGTTCGAACCTCTCGCCAGAGCGCTTCCTTTGTTGCGAGCCAGACGAACATTCAGGTGAGGCAGCGACACAGGGAAGCAACGTCCGAATCGGGCAGACGGCCCCACGTTTTCACCGTTGTTCACATTTTTCAAGGTAAATTTGAACCAAAGCCTTGCGGTTTGGTTTTGCATCGACTGCTGTTCTATGTTGTAGACAATCCATCACGGAGCTGGCGATGATTGGCGGGAACAGCTGCGTGAGCGCGTGTCTGACGGGCGCGCTCATTGGATGCAGCTACGGATTCAGCAACCTGCCCCCTGATTGGGTGCACAAGCTCCGCAAGAAACAGACAGACTGGCTCAATGTCAAAATCAACGTGTTGCTTGACATGATGGCCATTCCCTGACTGGAAGTGGTTTCCTTGTTCTGTTGAAACGTGCCTTGGGTCAACCCACAAGAAATGCCAAAGTTGTTTCTCACACCAAAAACAGACGTTTTGATTGTCAGTAGTTTTCACGATCGCAGGTATCACGGTTTGACCGAAGCTTTCTGTCGGAGAACCAGTGAAAATAAGTGTCGATTCTTCCCGATTCATCTGGAGCCCTATTTTGTTGCTTACTCGAAGTCGATCCATGCACACGTGGACCTCTTTTGTTTTGTGGGAAAAAATATTTTGAAGAACTTTGGTGGAAATGCATGTGCATGACAGGAAACTATCCATTTCAACCGGGGGTTGGAATCGTTCACTGATATTTTGTCCATTTTTTCGATTGTTACCACAGCTGTCGCACGGAAGTAAAAAGAGTCAGAAGCGGTTGGAGAGGAATTTACCTCAAGGTTTATTTCGTGTCTTGTGTTGCATTTTTGTGCGCACAACTTGACTCGGTTATTTTCGACCGAATTCACTGTGGGTTCGACAGATACCATGGTGCTGACAATATGCAACTCTTTGGGAAAATGGTTAGAAAGAATGCTTGTCGACCTGTTACGCTTTGGACCCCTTTGCCGAGATTTATTTTTAAGTGTGTGGTCCCGAAGGGTGTTACCACACGCTTAATGTAATCACCATCAGTCTGTATGTGTGTCTGTCCATGTGTGTAAAGCAGGTCTGACCAGGGGGGGGGTTGGACCCACTTTGGGAAAAATGGTCAGTGAGCATCACTGATCATTTTACTGATCATTTAAAAAAAAAATTTTGAAAGCGGGTCTAACCCTAGGGTCCAAAAATGTAAAAATGTTATTTTTGTCTCTTGTAGGTCTCGTAAGAGCATCATAGTTGGTGAGAATAATGTCTATAGTGCCACCAATTTGTGTGCTGTGTTGTGTTTGAATAGTGTGTGTATAACCCTCAAAATTCTGACATTGGGAAAGGACAATGTCCTGGATACCCTAACTCGGACATTGTCCGGGATACCCCCCCCCCACCTGCTTAGCAAATTTTTGCAACTCGGACATTGCCATACAATCCCTCAACCCACACAATCCATCCAACTGGAACGCGGCTGATTTTCCACTTGAAAGTCTAGTTGAATCTATGCCTGAGTTGCATGTTGATGCAAGCTGTCAAAAAGACACTTGTCTTTGCTCAACGCAACACACACACGCAAAGATGCACACACGCAGACATACAGACGCACACTCATACACCCACGCACACGTACTGCTGTTCAGTTCAATTGAGTTGCTGCTTGCAATCGTGTGAGTTCAGTCATTCGCAGGGCAGGAAATGCAGTACGAACCAGCAGAATCGCGTCATCGCCTGCGGAAAAGAACACCTGACAGCAGATCGACGTGGCCGATGTTGCGCTGTTACACGTGGTTGTGTCCTTCCCCAGTACGTGCGTCCGTGCGTGGCGGAGGCGCTGCAGCTGACCATCTTCGTGTTCGTCGGAACGACGGCGGTGTGCGTCGGCGCCACGACCGACCTGACGGGCATCGCGATCGCGCACGGACTCACCATCGCGCTGCTCATCATGGGCTTCGGCGCAATCAGGTCAGGTCATGGGCCGCACCCAGTGCGCTGATTCAGTCTCCCGGGACTTTGGGAATAAACCCAGCACTGCGCGAATACTGTGACAAATTGACAACGACGTCACGTCTGAGGCCAAATGGAGCGGAAGGTCACAAAAAGCCCGATTTCTTGTGTCTATGACTGTTTCAAAAATGACAAAAATGCGTTTCTATTTTTCAGCGGAGGCCACATCAACCCTGCCGTCACCCTGGGTGTGACCCTGGCGGGCGGACTCTCTCCCATCATGGCCATTCCGTACATCGTCAGCCAGCTGATCGGCTCCATCATCGGAGCAGGACTCTGCAGGGTCGGTTCACACACATCTTCCACCAACACGGTTCTTCGGTGGTCTTCCTCACACACCAGAAAGGGGAAAAACTTGTCATTTGACACACAATGAAATGTACAGGATTCTCTTGTCTTCTTTGTGAACAACTCTTGTTGCCTGAAAGTACGAGGCTTGTCTCCTTTCTGCCGCCGGTCTGCGCGATTTTTCTCAAACATGACGAAGGTGTCTGGCTTGATTTCTTCAATCGTCTGGCATGTTCATGTGGACATGAAGATCGCGCAGACCGGCGGCAGAAAGGAGACGAGCCTCGTATGAGCTGATCACAAACTGCGTTCGTTCCTGCACTTGCACTATCATTTTCTTTCCCCAGGCCGTGGTGGGAGACTTCCTGTACGCAGCGTCGAACGGAGGCGCGCAGATCCCGGAGGCGGACAGCAACGACGGGGAGGCCGTCGTCGCCGAGATCGTCGCGACCATGATCCTCGTCGGCTCCGTCCTCCTCACGGCCGTCGACTCCGGCGGCAAGAACCCGGTCGCCCCGTTCGCCATCGGCTTCTCGGTGCTCGTCGACATCCTGGCTGTGTGAGTGGTCATAAATTTTTGTGTTGCGAAGGGACACAAAGATTTTGCACGGGGGCCTCTGCGCAATCCTGTCAAAAACACCAGTAATTGGTAGAGGCTTGATGCTGCAAGGGAAGGACCTGCTGATGTCCTGTCCCCTATGACCTACCTCGACAGGACCTGCCCAGATTTATGGGGAGGTCTCCGCCCGCGCGAGACGTATTGCCCGCGCCGCACCCGTGTTCAGAATTCTGTCTTTTTACGCGACTTAAGTACAGTAATCGGTATTCGTCTGCCTGTACACACCTCAGTTTCCATGACGTGGTGAGGGGGTGGGGTCACAATGTCATGGAAAAGTTGAGCTTCCCCGAAAAACTGAATGTTGGACTTCGAAATTTTGTGGCACATTTTTGGCGCTGTCTGGAATGCACGCACACGCACACACACGCACACACACACAACGTACATTTTCGCAGAAGCCCAAGTCGGATTTTGAAAGTCACGTTGACACTCTGCGCAAAACAGCACTGGGCACATGATTCAGGAAGTTCCGAAGCAACTCAAGACGACGACCGACGCTCTGTTCTGCAGGGGTCCCGTGAGCGGCGCCTCGATGAACCCTGCGCGCACGTTCGGACCGTGCGTCATGCTGTCGATGGGAGTGGACGACTCGGACTCGGACGAAGTGTGGAAGGCGAACTGGATCTACTGGATCGGCCCCATCGTCGGGGCGCTCATCGCCGCAGCCTTCTACAGGTCAGTTTGGGGTGACATCTGCAGCTATGGATGTCATGGAGATTGCTAAGGGCTCCAGGAAGAGGTACTTAGCCTGACGGCAGAGCTGTGGTTTTGTGTTGGATTGAAACAATGGGAATTGGGGGGGGGGGGCACTTCACAAGTTAATTCATCAATTCAATTTTTCCGTCATCGTTTTGCAGGTTCTTGTTCGCCAAGCCAGAGAATCGACTCATACTCAAGCCCAAGATAGCGTGATACTGATCGATTTTCGCGATTGTTGGAGCACGGGGCTCTGACGTGTTTGTACCTCACCTGTTTTGCCAGCCACATTGTTTGTAAATAATTTCCTGTTTCAAGTTACACTTCGTAACAGATTAATGTGTTGATTCGCATGACAAGACGCAACGTTTTCCAAATAAAAGCAGCAAACGTTGGACAATGCGAGAGAGATACTTTATTTGAATGAGTGTCTCTAGTTAGGTTGAGCAGCAAAATTTTGCTTAAGTTCGTGAAAATTTTCTGAAGTTTATTTCCCGCAAATTTTTCCTGTGTGACCTCCTTCGCTTCAAGCGCTGTGAGACGCCGCGCTTCGGTCGGCGCGTTTCAGGGCGTCCTCGTCCCACTCCCAGCCGAGCCAGTCCTTGACGCCCTCGAAGAGACGCCACCGCGACGGCGCGGCGAACCCGGAGATGACGGCCGACACGGCGTAGTGCTCAGAGAGCGGGTGGTCGGTGACCGGCGGCGCCTCGCGGTTCAGGGTCCCGTACAGAACCTGCGGTGGGTGGATCCAGGCGATAGAACATCACCTTGAGCGGTGATCGTGAGTTTGGGAAATCAGTGTCCGACCCTGGATTCCTACACGCTCCGGAGCTTCCTGAGCGGTAGATTTGTCAACAAGGCGCAACTGTTGAGACCATCTCAAAATGTAGCTGCTCAAGACCAGAACAAGAGTAAAAGTTTCTGGTGTGCTCAGTTGAGAACAAGGCGTGCATGTAGCAACCTGACCTGCGCCGACTCGACGACCTTGTTGGAGCTGCGCTTCAGCAGGATGTGACTCGTCATCGTGTTGACGTAGCCGGACGCGGGATCCACGAACGGGTTGTCGTCACAGGTCGTGCACTGTTTGTTCTCACTGTCGAGCAGGGCGGACCTGAGGCCTGCGAGACCAAAGGGTTTCACACACAACTGCATTGCAGTGTTAACGGACAAAACACTTCCTCAGAATTCAATTGGTGCAAAGGACGAAACCCACCGTATGCCCACCACCACCATGAGATGCAACTGTCTGGCCATCAAAAGGCAGAATTTGTCACACTTTTTCTCAAGAGACTGACCAGATTCGAGGAAGAGGTTGAAGACGCTCGGAAACTTGGGCTCCACTTTGGGGCACACGTTGGGGACGTGGGGGCCCGAGTTGAGGTTCCCGATCAGGAAGAAGTCCTGCTCGTCCTGCCACCCGTCGCACATGACATGCAACGTGCGGTACGCTTCCCAGTCGTTGACCCCCAACCACGTGGTGGCGCCACTTGTGTCTACATGCGTGAGAGAAGGGGAGAAATGTGCGACACGTGTTCAGTGCCAAGTTTGCTGCAGGGATTTGCTCCGTCCAATCCCACGTCTCGCAGGAGTTTCTGTTGGGGACAGCAAGAAGCTTTTCAACTCACACAAAGTAGTCATTGGGGGCAAAAGTTAAAAGTGTTTCATTGAGCGATCATCCTGAAATCGCATGATTCAGTTTTATCAAGGCTAACAGCGACTCACAGTCGAAGAAGAAGTCCGGGTTGGTGTCTGGACACATTTCCGTGCAAGCGACGTGGCCAATTCCCTCGATCTGTTCGGGTGAGAAACTTGGTAAATTCGTGACGCTCACCCACAACAAGCATTGCAACACATGTTGAACAATGCAATGTTCTCTCTTTTGGGGATCCTTTCCTCATTTTGTGTTGGGACCTGCACAAATTTTCCAAACCGAGACATGTCTGTGGTGGAGGTGCGGAATGTTCTCTCACCTCGGCCTGGAGCAGCCCAGTGTTGCAGTACGTGCCCATCTCGGTCGGGTAGACGACGGCCTTCTGGCTCCGTCCGACGATCGCGTGTTTGCTGAGCAGCACCAGTCCGTGCGTCGTCCTGTCGTCAGCCTTCTTGTTCTTCTTGCCTGTCTCAATGGAACTCAGTGAGAATCAGTCTGCATTGCTGTACTGGCATGCGACAAGTAACCAGAATGTGAAACTTACTTTTGGTGTCACACAGGCCGTCTTCCAAGTTCTTGTTCATACACTCTCTCAATCCAGTTCGGTTGCCTCGAACCGACATGCAGGAGCGCATCGCGCACTCGAAGCACCTGCGAAAGATGCGGTTCAACGTGTTCAATTTGTTGCTAACACAACAAAGTCTGTGGAATTTCCGGTGCTTTGTTTGGTGAACATTTACTCGTGATCCATGCCGGTTTGGAAGGGGTTGCAGAACTTGAGCGGACAGATGCGTCGGTCATCGTCATCCCAGTCGGTGTCTACCGAACAGAACTCCTCCACGCAGTCCACAAACTCGTCGATCTGAGTCTTCTTGCCTGAGAAAATGGTGTGGGTAAAAAATACAAGTGAAATATTTTTCGCTCTGTTTTTCAGAACACAAGCCACAGGTAAAAAGCTGGCCACAGGAAGAGGGATGAAGAAAAAAGGTCTTTTTTTGTTTCAGGATTTTGTTGTCCGAACGCCTGAATGATGAGTTCCTTCAGACCTTTCTTTTCAGCTCGCACCGTCTTTTTTTCGCACTGACCCTTGGCTTTGCACATGTTCCTCGTCTTCTTCTTTTTCTTGTCACCGTGGATAAAGCTGTCGGTGTGCGGGTACTCCTCCTGCACGGCCTCCGTGATCTACAACAACTTCCCGTTGAGCAGCGATGCCGCCTGTGTATCTGGTCAAACTGTACCACGTTCTGCCACACTTCAGAAAACAAACGTGCTGAGTGAAATGGGTGCCACAGCCATCCTCTCGGAAAACTTTTTTGGGAAAAAACGCCCAAATCTGGACAGATGTTGGATTTATCTTTTGGAAAACAATCCCACCCAAGTCCAGTCTTCAGGGCGCAGGAACTGACTGACCTCATTGATGTCTGTGTGGTACCAGACGCCGGACATGCACACGACGTCGGCCGAGCTCTCCTTCAGCGCTTTGACGACGCGGTCGCGCCGCGCGAGGCGCTCCACGCGGTCCGGGCCCCGCGGGTTGTTGTCCAGACCCGCAGAGAACGCGAGGAACTCGTATGAGTCCACTGCAGTGAAACGGACGGGAGGGGTCAATTTTGGCAAACAGAGGAGAGCGAAGTGAGAACAAACCTCTCAAGCAAATACCCCTATCATCTTGTTTGGTGGATGTGTGAACCAAGTGAACGCTCTGGTGCTGCAGAATGTTCTCTCAACCACAATAGCTTTGTGTCATTTGGTCGGCAACACCGGTAGAAAGGAATGCTAAGACAGAACCGAACCTGCATCATCGGAATCCTCTCCCCTGAACAAGTCCAGAAGTCCTCGTTCCTCCTCCGAAGGGGCCCCCTGAAATAACTCATTGGTTTCAGGGTGCCCAATTCACAGTCTGAAAGTCACAATCCGGACGGAATGGACACGACAATGCAGATCTGAACGCACTTACTTTGACGTGGGCTGCGGCCAGCAGCAGCAAGAAGGCTGAGTTTGGAAGATGCATCACGTCTGTCCACGAAGACAAGAAACGCGAAGTAAGATTTATTTCCACAGATTTCAAAGAGCGACTCGATGACTTTGTGAGTCAATCGAACCGAGTGTCTTTGTGATCCTCCCTTTTAACTGGTTGGTATTGAACATCAGTAGCACGAAAGGACACCGTTTTCGTTCAGTCACGTCATCAGACGGGATTTTGAATACAGCTGGGAAACATCTGCTCCAATTAGCAGGACTTGCAAGAAGAATCTCGCGCAACACCCGCTTAAGTGCAAAGAGAAAACGAATGCAGGAAAAACCAACGTCACAGGCTTTGGTACAGAGTCGAGAATAGAACCACGTCAACTGTTACACAAAATTCATTGGATCTCAGATCAGCGACCCAGCTTATGCACAAAATCTGTTGTTCGTTTACGCTCTTGATTCGTGAAAACGAGGTATGCGAGAAGTTACCAATGCAAAGGAAACGTTTCAGAACTAGACTCTGGATGACTGAGGCGAATAAATTTATTGTTCGAATAAAATTTGAACAGTGAAAAACAGTCAACGGAGAACAACGTTGCAAATGAGTCCAAATGTCAAAAATATTTCACACGAAACTCACAACTTGAACTGAACAAACGTGCACAATCAACTTGGCATGACGAACACTTAAAATCCTGAAAATTCGGTTCAAAATACTTTTTCATGACGACATCACAAACGTCAACGTGCATGCTTCAGGTGTATCTAAAAGTCGCTACTCGGGCGGCGTCCTCACACTGTAGTCCCGCAGCGGCAGCTCTGCACGCGCGCCGACACGCCGTAAGAGTCGGAGAAGACGAGGGTCCCTGGGCGCGCCCTGCTGTCCATCGTGTTCACCAACACCTGCAAATTCAACGGGGCTTCACGTGATTTCTTTCCAGTTCTTTGGGGGGTTTTGCGCTTGTGCTCGAGCAACCAAGCATTCTTGAAATTCATTCCTGATCTGCAGTTCTTGTCTGGTTCCAGTTTGGATGTTCTTGACCAAACCTCCAGACCTGGTGATGAACCTGAACGTCAATTGTGCATTGACTGCAAACTCACAACGGAACTGCTTGATTTCGGATTTTTGCTTCAAACGTCAGACATTCTTGTGAACACTGTCCAACAATCTCAGATTTTTTCACCTTGCTTCCCGTGACGGCAGCGAGACACGGTCGTCTGATGAAGATGTGGTCGGCGAGTGTGTCGCCTCTACTGGACGCGGCGTCCACGAGCGAGTTGGACGAGCACAGTGTGCACCGGATCTGGCTCTCGTCTTGCATCAGCGCAGATTCAAACCCTGACAAATATATTTTTTCGTCGATGTTGTGTTCTTCCGATTGGCTACAATTGTGTCAACGGACCCCAGAATTGACAAGTTTCAGATTTTTTTCCACGAGTCCCAAACGCCCCAGTGAAAATGTTTCTCGCATAGTACAGTGCTATTCGCCCGACATTTTACGTAAGCACTCACCGAAAGCCTTGGACAACTCCCAGTTGTATCTGTTTTCGGCGACGATGTTTCTCTGGGGCAGGGCGGGTCCGGTCTCGAAGTCTCCGAGCAGAACGAGGTCCCCGGGGAGCGAGCTGACGGCGCTGAACAGACTCGCCATCTCCCACGCGTTCATCGCCGTCCACGACGGGAGGCCAGACGTGTCTGGAATAAGGTCCGATTGAATAAACGAAAGGTCCTGCCGAAGTCACCATCATCAGACGATTTCAACTTTGTCCAGATTCTTTCACACTCGTAACAGACCAGAATATTTGTGCTCACAGTCAACGAAGATGGAGTGGTTCTGCGTGAGTTGGGTGCAGATGACCGTTCCGATATCATCAATCTGAAAAATGCGACGCGAAAGTGTGGCCGAGTTCCACCCAGAAGCGAACTCATGCATGTTTGTGAGGTGGGCCGAGTTGCACAGTTCTCACTCATTCTGCCCTTTGAATTGTGATGTCAAGCATTTTGTTGACGGGTGTCATTTCTCTCTTTGCCAGACTGATTCAATATGCGAACGCGTCTTGAAGTCGGAGGTGATACCACCCTTGTGTGTGTCGGAACGCACCTTGGCCTGCAGATAGCCGGGGTCGGAGATGGACCTGTGCTCCGTGAAGTACTCGAACGACACGGCCCGAGGCGACGTGATTGGCTTCTTGCTCAGCAGCAGCAGGCCTTTGGTGGCGGAGTCCCGTGTCGTTTCTTCAGATCAACGGAAAATCTTAATCTTAACGACGGTTGCGAAAACCAACGTTTCCAGATCAACGGAAAATCTTAATCTTAACGACGGTTGCGAAAACCAACGTTTCCAGGTCAAGACTTTGTGGCTTTGTCATACTGGGAGCGAACGGAGATCTCAGCATACCCACCCTTGACAACATTTTGGGCCCGAGTTCCTGCAATCGGCCACCAGGAAACAAATCCACGCCGAATCAGAAAAGTTTGAAATTGCTTTTCACGCGTACCTCGCAGATTGGTGCTGCAGGAGCCGGACAGCATGGTGGTGGCGATGCAGCGCTCCAGCTCCGACGGAGCCTCCATGATTTCCCGCAGACATGGCTTCATCAGGCACTCCATGCATCTACAGCAGGTCGTGAGATGGGGCAACATTACGGAACCCGAGACGGGAGAGCAATATGAAATCTCAATTTTTAGACCACAAACAGACATTCAAGAATCCTCATGCGTGATTGATTTTCAAAACAAATGAAGCTTGTTGGCAAAGACGTAGCTTCCCAGGAGGTGGATGGGTGACTGACCTTCCGGAGAGGAACCTGGCGAGGTTGCAGCGGGTGAGCAGACACCGCCCGTAGTCTCCGGTCAGGTCCAGCCGATTCGCCAAACCGTCACTGGGCGCGGACGGACAGTTCAGCCTCACGCACTCCAACACCTGGCCCATCTGGTTTCCAAAATCTCGAAAAAGAAAAATATATATCAGAAACAAAGGGGACGGCTTTTTGTTTGAATCACCAGTGTCTTCGTTGTGTCAATGCTCGGACACTATTTCAACTCTCACTGAAGCATGCAGATGTGAACTGTTGGTGTTCTGGAATGATGCCATTCTCGTGGAGGAAACTGAAGGAATGAGGGAAGGCACTCTGCGCCTCGCTGACGATCTGCAAGAAAATGTTTCGTCTTTCGCGTTGGAGCTCGTTTTGCGCGCCACACCTGCTCTCTGGCATGTGTTCAGCGCCAATTCATATTGCTGCATCCGAATGCAAGTCTCAACGGCGTTGGATCCTCCTCCCGCGCCCAGCTTTCTCAACGCCCACTCAAACGTCAAGGCACCCGGATCTGGCAGTAAAACGTACCGTGCGCATGTCGGGCTCGTGCCAGACGCCGGTGAGGCAGAGCGCGTCGGCGGAGGAGCTGCGCACTGCGTCCACGACGCGGCGCACGCGCACCGCGCGACTCAGCCGCGCCGCGCCCACCTCGTTCCGCAGCAGGTTCACGTTGTACGTCGCCACTTCGCTCTCTGCGCGAGTACGATGTGATACATGACGCGAGACGTGACACGAATGGCAAAGGTCAGAAGGAACAATGGGGTCAAATGGCGAGCTAGGAAATGTCCCTGTCCTGTCGCAAATGGCAAACTCGAAACTGCCATCCACGTCACGTGGTTGAGGACAGTTTTTTTCGCACAAGGAATATGGACTGCTCAGCGGCACGGAAGTCACCCATTCGTGGGCACTGCTGAATACTTCGCAGAAAACTTGTCTCGTTCATTGTCAATCGAGAGTCACATCACCTTTCACTTCGCTGCATGGCTCTTGGTAGATCTGGTCTCCCAGCAGGACGCAGCTCACCTGCAGTGGGACAATAGTTCCAGATGGCAGTTGGATCGAGCAGTGCCCATGGAACAAATCTGGCATCCGACAACGAAAACTCGACCCTTTCAAATTCAACCACGGAGGGAATACTCGTACTCTTGCCACAAGCGTCTTCCCCGTTGAGACATACGCGTAAAAGGAGGAACGGGCGATAGATAAAGACGAAAAAAAACCGAAATCTTTGCGGCCGGCTCGACACTTTCGTCATGATCGATTGAAAAACCTTCAGACACAGAGATATGAAGGAAAAAGTCTCACCACACGCAAAAATGCCAGTAGAACTATCCTGCACAACCACACCGACATTTTGTGTTCCTGACGCGTGTAAAAGCTGTACAATAGAAACTTTCCACTGAGGATGCAATATCTTCAAGCGTTTCCTGCTCTTGTTCCACTCAAGAACTTGTGAAAAGTAAGGTTTTGTCGGTCGTCTCGATTTCAACTCAGTTGACAGGTAGCGTGTTCAGAACGGCATCTGTGACTACAGACGTCATCCAAGACGATCGTTGGGGAGCAGTGACCTCCTTCCCTGCGACACCGAGAACGACTGAGCACCGCGCTTGACCATGGCCATGGTTCGGGCCGTCAGGGTCAAACGGAGGCTTCTCAAAACGATCGACGCTTGTTTCCCCACTTTTTATTTCACACAAAATCGCAAACAATATCTGTCTGTACAGAATAGATACACATGTCATGTTTGGCACTCAAATTTCCACTCTGGGCAACCTGCTACATGTACAAAATGGCAAAATTTACAATCTGCAGTTTTCGGCATTTTTGTCGAAAATTCTGTTGCACATTTTACAAGTATCACAAAAGTTGGGTTTGTTTCCTGCACGAGTTGTGTGCTACGCGGCTTGATCTTTTTACACTTGGATGAAAATGCTGTCTCAAGTAATAACCATCGTGGTACCTGGACACACGCCACGACCCTGCGAATCCTTCAATAGCATCATGGATACTCGTGACGAGCACAATGAGATGTGCCCATCACTGTGTGAAATACATGGTTTCTTCCCAAGTCCAATGCGAGCAGGAGTCGATTGCTGAAAGGTAATGCTTGAAGATGAATTTTCTCCGACGAAACTGGGTGTCTGCACGCTTGCGCCCCCTGTCGGAGCGGCCCGCGGAGGGGCGGCCGCTCTCAGGGCTGCGACTCGTCCATGTTCCGACACGTCATCGCGTCCTGCCCGTCGCTGCGAATCGTGTCCTCGATCCACTGCACGTAGTGCGACAGCTTCGTGTACACTCCAGGTCTCCGGGGCAACCCGCAACCCTGGAAACAAATGAGTGGTTGGCTAGTTTGTTTGTGTCTCAACTGACACCAGAGTTCGGAAAGAGACTCGAGCTTGATGACCAGCAAGCTGAGAAACTTGTGCTCTGCTTGAATCGAACCAACAAACACGACCAAGACAGGTGGATCCATTGTGCAGGCGAGAAGCCTGAACAAAAGCACGGAATTGAGTAGGTCTGCGCACGAACCTGTCCCCAAGACACAACGCCAGCAAAGTACCAGCGCCCTTCTTTCCGCCACTGCAGTGCGCCCCCGGAGTCACCCTGTGTGAATCGATCCAACAAGAATGGAAAAACGTATGTCAGGAACCAGCAATACAGTCGCCATCACATCCGCCAAAAATGTGCGTGGTCTGAAATTCTGCTTCTCCCACTGTTTCCCCTCTCACCTGACACAAAGCCTCTCCCCTGCCCCCTCACCTTCATTCAGGACACAAGTTAGTGCCCCTCCCCTTGGACCTGGCACAAGTCCTTGCCCCTCCCCTCTCACCTGACACGAGTCCTTGCCGCCCTCCTCGTAGCCGGCGCAGATCATGTCGTCGGTGACGCGCGAGGAGAGCCACGAGATGCAGATGTCGGACGCGACGGTCGGCAGCGCCGCCTGGTGCGGCGTGCTCTGCGCGGGGCCGCCCGCTGCGGAAGAGCAACCATAACATGCGTCAATGTCTGACTGAACACAGTATCAGCCAGGTTCAACTTCCGGTGCAGGTCATCATGATGGGAATGTGGTCGAAAGGAAGTTGGGAATTTTGATGAAGCAAGGAATGGACAACGTTCATCTAGTGCGTACGTTTTCATGGATCATGAGGACATTTAAAGCTTTGCTCAATAGAAGACTTCAGGCTACTGCAAGATCATTGGTGGAACCAACGTTCAGCTGGTAGGCTCCTCAGCTTTTTGTGAACATCATGAAGTCAGTCAAAGCTTTGCTCAACAGAGGACCTGAGCTTCAGGCCACTGCAAAAGGATTCAGCAAAACCTTCTCGGGTTTTATTTTCTCGGGGAATCAATCTTCTGCGGAGCCTTGGAGCTACTCACTGTAGTTCCTGCCCCAACCGGCGACGAGGCACATGGTTCCGTCCGGAATCTCCTCGTCTTTCTCCGGCAGACAGAGTGGCAGGATCCAATTGTTGTAATTCACCTCCGCGTTGAGCTACAAAGGAATAGTACAAAGTAAAATTTGGGAGATTATTCAGCCTTCAGGTCAAAATTTGTTGAGCTACTGTCCCAAAACAGAGATTTGGGACCATACGTCTGGCCCGTCTCTCGGCTGGGCCACAAGTTCCTTGGGCTTCTGACTCGACAAAACACTGACACAACCGCGCAGAACATGTCCTTTTTCTGCATGAACAAGTGGAGCTAACAACACACAAGATCTTTTCTCCTTTGTCCAAACAGTTCCAGGAAGAACCCTTCCGAATGAAAAGATTTCAGTTCAGCTCAGCGCTGAGTGACTTGCACGTCCAGCGCAACGGCTTGAATTCGCACCCAACCTGCACGCCTTCTGTCCTTGCGACAGGCCGAGCACAAAAATCCAGAGCTACTCGCCTTGATGAGGGCGATGTCGTGTTGATCCGTGTTGGCGTCGTAGTCCGGGTGGTTGATGATGCGCTCAGGTCGCATCACCTGCCCCTGCATGCTGTACTTGTCGTGAACCGCGAGCACCAACGCGTTGTGCATTCTGAAACCAAAGCGGACAGTTTCAACTGCTTCAAACGTGAGCACGGTATTGGCCAACACATGTAGCTGGGTCACTCGTCAAGAACACTGATTCTGAGGTGTTCGTCTTCAGCAGCCGTCAAAAGTGTGTTTTTTCTGCTCGCTCATTCGTGACCATTGGTGCCGCGTCCGTTTTGTTGCACAGCTGTGAATCTGACGTACTTGACTTCGCAGTGAGCTGCCGTCACGACCCACTGACGCGCGATCAAGGTGCCCCCGCAGAACGGCGAGTTCCACCTGCAGTTGACATGCCAGCGCTGAACACCTTTATCTAGTCTCGACAACTTCACAAGTTTCTTGAAACGCTTCGTCACAAATGCAACTCTATCGCGGACCCACCAGCTACGAGTATCGGCAGACTCGGAGATCATGACGATCCAGGGCAGCGAGTGCGGCTGGACCTCGACCCCGCCCAGGATGCGGCTCCCGTCCGAGCTCGGCTTGATCTCCGGCAACCCGCAGATCCGGTCTGCAGCGACACCACGCAGCGAGCCGTGAGTAGAGAGTATCAACACTGCTCATTTAGAAATGACCAAGCACAGAGCTTTCAAAACGTCATAAACTAGATTGCGTCTTTTCTGCTGAACAGGTCAAGGCACGTACCCTGGCAGCGATTGCCCCTGAAGCCTGGTCCGCACTCGCAGTAATACCCGGACGTCGCCGACAGGTGGCGCAGACACTTCCCGTCGTTCTGGCACGGGTTCGGACTGCACTCATTCACCACCTCTGCATGCAGAGTATGCAGGAACCAGCACACTGGTTTTGTGGTTCTAATGTTCATCATGGAATCAGTATTCATAAATGAAAGTTGCGTACCGTGACAGGTTACCCCAGTGAAGCCAGAGTCACACTTGCAGGTGTAACTGTCCGTCAGGTCCACACAGGTGGAGTTTGCACTGCACGGATGGTTGTTGCAGTAGTTGAATTCTGCGGAACAAATCAGAATCAATGAGCTCTGTGTGGAGTTTTGCAGACAAGTGAACACAAACAGCTCAAACGCTGCAGCGATTGATTCTTCAGGTTGTGCTGTAGCTATCAAGTTGGTAGCATTGTCTTTTCAGGTGGAATGTCACAGAAGTCAGAATTTTCTTTACCATCACACAGACAGCCTTTGTATTCAGGTGGACAGTCACAGGTGAAAGTCTCGAGCCCATCCACACACGTTGCACCGTTGGAGCAGGGGTTCGGTGCACAGTTGTCCCGTTCTGAAAAAGGATGCGGACAAGATTGTTCACACCATCTCCGCATGACCATGAACACAAGTTTCAAGCAGTGCATATCACTAATGCACACCTATGAAGTATTCGGCGAGGAATCCCTTCCCGATCTTGGTGGCGTCCGAGTGGAAGTAGAGCGTCAGGATGTTGCCGGTGGTCACGACGGGCGGCTGCGCCTGCGTGCCGCAGAACTTGCCCAGCCACGGAGACTCCGCTGTGTTGCCTGGGGGGAACAAGCAACGCTGGCGTTTTTGGTCAAAACGTGGACACCGGAAGTTTCACGTCGGGTTCGTTTCTTGATGAGAAGGGACACTTCAGGCCATAACGCATCTGATTTCCCTCACCGTCGAACGGCATCACGTAATCGTAGCTGCACTCCCTGTGTCTCTCGATGTCCATGAACTTGATCTTGAGCGTGACTCTCTCCCCGACGGGAGCCGTGATGAACCAGTAGCAGTCCATGTTGTTCCCGTATTGTACCGGAAACTCTGAAAATTACCCTCAACAGTGTATCCTTCGTGCACATGAGGAAATACCAAGCTTTTCAGGTTCACAGGTGGTTGAGTTGCCGCAACAATGTCTGACGTACGAGGCTGCGCGAGGAACTCAGGGGTGTTTGTGGCCAAGAAGGAGCCGCCACAGGACGTCTGAACTGAAAACAAATCAAGTCACCGTGAGAAACTGAAGTCGAGCGGGCACAACGCGACAAAGTTTCAAACATTCCGTTTCTGGACAAGAAACGACGCGGGTTGACAGTGAAATCGGAACCTGGACTTTGAACTACAAATTCTGCTTTTCGTGTCCACTTTGCTCGAAGCCCACTCGCTGTGCATGATTCTCACTTTCGCAGTTCTGGCCGCCGAAGCCGTTGCGACAGGCGCATGCGTACTCTCCCTCCGCGTCGTGACACGTGCCGCCGTTCCGACACGGGTCGTTCTCGCAATCGTTCTCGTCTGCGGCGAGATTAAAACTTCAGGTTCAGAACATGCGAGGGAACAGAATACTCGTTTGTAGGAACGCAACACTCCTTGAGTTATTTTTTTATCCTTGACAGTGTCTGTTTCGCTTTCAGGGACTTTCACCCTGAGCGCATGTCAGTATTTTGTGAATGAATCTCAGAATGCGCAAAAGACAAAATAAAAGTTTGCATGAATGACTATAATGTGACTTACTTTCACAGTGAACACCGGTGAAGTTTGGAAGACAGGTACAGATGAACCGGAAAGGTTCGTTGTGGCAAGTTCCACCGTTCTGACAGGGATCACTGGCGCATTCATTCACATCAGATACTGCAAGCAGAGCATCGGCATTCTTTACTTCAGACGCACCACAACAAAGAAAATTCAGCAGTTTGTGTCAGAGTCCTTGGGGCACCAGATGAGTGCATTCCTACTGAGTTTGTAGCAGGCGGAGAACCCGTTCCCGACCGGGGTGCGGATCGACTGCTGGTAGACGCTCATGCGGGTCTGGGAGACGATCGGACTCGTCGGCTGCAGCTCCGACCCGCAGTACTTCTCCAGCATCTCCGCGTTCGAGTTGCTCACGCCCAGCTCGATCGTCGCTGAAGAAGAACAGTGGGTTGAACAAAGAATCGCCGCATTTGACTTGACGAAAACGACAACACGCAACTGAACAGAACTCTTCAATGAGAACATTTCAGAGTTTGACTTTTGAAGCCAAAGTTATTTGCTTTCACAGGTCTTTGTGGTCAGTGGAAAATGTTGTTCTTCGTGGAGCATGCTCACAGTTTGCATAGACTTCAACGAACGAATCTGAACATTTTGCTCTCAGATCCATTCTTTCCACTTGGAACCAGATGGCAGTTTCCTGCAGAGCCTTGTCGATGTTCCAGATGCAGAGCAGATCCATGTTGTCCTGGATGGTTCCCCTCGGGTATCCAGGAGACTCGAAGCACTGCTTGGTGGGCGTTGCCAACAGATGTCCACCACAGCCCGTCACTGAAACGCCACAAAAGTTTGAGCAGATCAAATCGAGTTCCAACGATTGTCTCCACCAGCTGCAAGACACGTGCAATTGTACACGAGGTCCGACCTGTGCAGTTTGTTCCAGTGACGAACTCTGGGCAAATACACTTGTACAGGTCTATTGTGTCCTCGCACACTCCTCCGTTCTGGCAGGGCGATTCAAGAATACATTCATTGAGATCTGCAACAAGCACAAATGGCACAGGTTGAAAAGTTTCCAGGAGTGTGTGCCCCAATGAACAAACAGAACACCTGACTTTGGCACCAATTTTACTCACTGGCGCAGTTGGGTCCCCAGAATCCACGGTTGCATTTGCATTCGTAGTCAAAGTATTCGTCTTCACAGACGCCGTGCACGCACGGAGAACCAACACAGTCGTCCGGGTCAGGGACTGCAATGCAAAGAATCGAGATTTTTGGGCAAAGAACAAGATTGTCTGAACTTGAGCTGACATCAACTGCACTCTTGAAGCGTTTTCGTGAAGACAAGACAATTTCTGAACAACCTAGCTTCACCTGCTCGGAACGTGATATTGAAGCCTTTCTTGCTGATCATGTGATCGCTGAGGAACGTCACGCGCATGCGCGAAGCGATCACACTGAACGATCGAGATGCTGTGTCCGGGTCGCAGAACTTCCCAGTCTCAGTCAGTTTTTCTGAGCCTGCAGAAAAGTGTCTTTGGTCAGACGAAATGACACTGGTTGCAGAACAAAAAACTGGAAGCTCTCCAAAAAACGCAAGTTGGAAATGAAAGGACTGAACCCTCACCATCTGGTTCCACGTGAACCTCCCACACTGTGACGGAGTCGTACATGCAGCGGTTGATCGACTCCAAGTCAAACTCTACGAACTGGAACCACAGTCTGTCCAGCGGGTTCTCCGCCTGAATAGAGCCACACGCAATTTCTGTGCACAATACTTCGTGGATTCAGAGAGAGAAACAGCAAGAATGATTGAAGAAAGACTCACTTCTATCTCCCAGGTGCAGTTGGAGTTGAAGGGGTAAGGATTTCCTGCCAAAAACCCAGGACTCACGATGAACTTGGTTTGGTCTGGAACAGCTTTCAGTGGGGTGATCGTGCCGCATGTCTCAATCTCACCTGTCAACGAGCGGCAAAAGTCCGCATTGAAACCGCAACCAGCAATCCAACAGTTGAGGCTTTGCCTGGGATCAGTAATGATTGACTCACTCTCGCAATGAATCCCGGTTCTGTCAGGAGGACAGTCGCATCTGAAGCCGATGGTGTTTTCCACGACTGTCGTCCAGCACGTCCCATGTCGGCATTGGTTCACTTTGCATGTGTCTCCATCCTTTGCTGAAAAGGAAAGCCCCCTTCCAACCTGAGTCTGAAGCTCTTTGTTGGCGTTTCTGTGTTTTCACGGAGCACGAATTTGATAGACAAGACTTTCCCACAAATTGAGTCGAGACTTACTTTCGCACAACCTTCCGGCAGTGTTCTCGGGGCAGTGACAGACCTCGAGCCCCGCCTCCACGATGCACGCGCCCTCGTTCATGCAGCTGTTCCGCACACACGGGACATCTGCTCAATGTTTGAAAACACACAATGCCAAGACCGAGTCACCGCACGTTCACCTCAAGACAATCAATGGGCAAATTGCAGTTTGTTTGATTGTTGTGTGCTGAGTACGTGTGGTTCCTCACCGATCTGCTGCTCGACGAATCTGTAGTTGGCTCTGAACCCCTTGAGGCAGACGTACTGGTCCGACGTGAACTTGACGGCGACTTTGTTGCTGGAGGAAGTGATGCGGGGACCAACCGTACCACAGTACCTGAAGCAGAATCAGGTCCTATCTTTGAAACACCGTTGTGTTTGTGCAAGGACGTTCGTAAGCTCGAGGGAACTACAAGACGGAACGCGACACATTACGCGTACCTTCCCACCAGCACTCTGCCGTCATCAGGTCGTGTGGATTTGGTCCCGGTATCTTCCAGAACAGCCTCGGTGTCTCCCTCTTGTGGCTGTAGAACTTCTGCAGAAACCATCAACACCACGCTTCTGGTCATCAAAATAAACGCACGAACTGGACGTTCTTCAGACTGCGGAAACAACACTGATCAGCCGGTGCTGCAGACCCTGCAGCTTTTTTCTCACCCTCAGGGTTCGTGCTCTCCTCCACAGTTCCTCCGACCTCCGTGATGGTCCCCGGCTGCTCCTCCTCCGGTGGCTGCGGCGCCTCCACCTCGTTCTGCCCGGGCCGCGTGGCGTCCCTGCTCACGTAGTCCCAGATCTCGACGCTGTCCCAAGCGCACGTGCCCTCCGGGTGCTCCTCCACGTTGAACTCGACGAAATCCAGGTGAATCAAACTCCTGTAGACGAGTGTCAGGAAATATTTTGACTCTCGGAAGGCTCCAATGTCTTGTGGTTCTTTTCGTGTGAGGAATGTGATTTATAGATCCATCAAAAACCTTGTTTGTCCAATTGATGAGCCCCTTGGTGCGTGTGTACGAGTGCCAACCAGTTCTCAAAACGTAACCAGCTGCTGCGTTCTGCGTCTGAACGTGCCTGAGCAATGCTTGTACCTGCTGGGCGCGGTGATGGTCCACTCGCAGTTGCTGTAGAGCGGGTACTGGTTGGGGAAGTCGGGGCTGGTGAAGCTGCCCTGCGACTCGTTGAATGCGCCGCCGCACGTCGGCTCCTCGTCCAGGATCCGCGACAACGCCTTCTTCACGTGGTACGTCAGCGTTGCCTGGTAACGACACCGAGCGACACATAGCAACACCGTCTTTTCAGAGTCAACATGCATTTTTCACTGGGATTGTGAAAGCAGCAGAGAGTGGTGAAGTTGAAGCTGTGGAAGCCTTGATCTTGAGAGTCACTGGGCTCAAGAAACGCATTTCAAATTACCTTGAAAACGACGTCCGTTGCCAACTGATTGTAGGAAGTGTAGAAAATTGTCATTTTGTTGGAACGGGACCTGATGGCTCCCTGGGGCGGCAGGCCTCTGCAGAATCTGCAACAAACCAAACACATCTGGCTTGAACATTAACTCTTGCCCAAATAGGAAAGAAAACTTTTTTGTGTTTGATTGAGTCTGGTGTGATCGAATCAAGACCGCGAAACAGTTGGGTCGGTTCGTAGCTTGACGCGAGAGTTGACGTCACCTTCCGAGGTCGGTGGCTCCTTCGGGGGGCGACTCCTCCTTCTCCACGATCCCGTCGAAGAAGTGAACGTTAGAGAAGGGGCACATCGGGAACTTGGCGTTGTCGGTGTCGAACGTGTTGAAGGTGACGCCGATGCTGTAGTCTTCCGGAGCCTCGACGCTCCAGTAGCAGCCCAACACGCCCTGGAGTGAAACAGAACTATGTGTGTGTGTGTGTGTGTGTGTGTGTGTGTGTGTGTGTGTGTGTGTGTGTAACTACGTGTGTGGGTACGGGTTCGTCGCAGTAAAGCAGAAAGTTATTCAGAGAAAATTTTAGACACTCTATCTGATTTCAGGGCCAAGGTCAATGTTGTTTCACTGAATAGTTATGCTTTCGAGACGCCCTCCGGGTGCAGTGCTGTGATTCCTGACCTGGGGTTGATTGGGATATTTCGGGCTCTTGATGACGGCTCCGCTGACTGAGATTCTCCCTCCACACTCTGCAAAACACGTTGGCATCTTGTGGGTCACGTGTGTCAACAATTTACCATGAAGTTGGGCACTGCACGCGCTATCGACCACACTCACGAGACTTGTCGATGGCGATGGTTCTGTACTTGAGTTTGAAGGTGCTGTTTTGGGTCACGGCGATGAAGGCGATCTTCACTTCCTTCAGCATGACCGTCAACAGCGCCGGAGGAGGGCTCGCTCCGCAGAACCTGAAGACCAGACCAGGTGCTATCACTGTGCGGGGGGGGGGGGGCAGGATACAGGGATGTCAGATTGGCACTCAGTGTCCCTTTCTGAGACAATTACCAGAATCAAAAACCTGGAAGCAAGCCGGTCGTGTCCAAAGT
>JAAUXT010128306.1_pt1 | contig 27271 bp, 29 predicted proteins | sample 7278171 | NCBI WGS metagenome assembly JAAUXT01 (sample SAMN14350112, study PRJNA611818) | marine sediment metagenome | isolation source: surface marine sediment (1.8m) | place: French Polynesia: Moorea | collected 2018-08
GCGGTGATCACATGACCCTTCATGGTTCTGGTGCTCTCTCTTTGACTGTCATGGTGGCAAACCACATGTACGTACCTGCACAACCTGATCAGGAGGAACGAGAACTGATTGCCTTTCTTAGACAAAACATGGCCCGGCAACTGGCATGGGAGGCGCATCTGCAGCAGCTTCCTAAGACCCACCCCCGTGTTATCCACGCTGTAAGGGCCTATTTTAACCTTGGCCCAACAAGCCATCGTGGGTTCGACCGCCTTGTCTGGTCAGTGGCGCACGGCCAGCAGAAGGTGAGTGGTTCTCAAGTCACTCCACAGATAATGCTCAATCAAAGAAGAAATTTGTCAAGTTCAAATTTTTATGTTTGTGTTTGGGGTAAAAAGTTCAAATTTTTGGGGTCAGAATATTTCAAATTTTGTCACAGAAATTGGCTAACACCTGGAATTTGATCAAAGATGTAAAAAAATTGACGAAATGTGGTATGTTAGTTGGGTGCTTCACTGGTGTCATTGAGTTTATTTTGAAAAAAAAATTGCATTTTTTTTGGGCGCACAAAGTAAGAGATGAAAATTATTCTGACTGGGTCCCAGAAGCAAAGATTAAAGCAGCTTTGTGAGCAAAATTTTAGGTGTAGGTGTATTGAGTTCATATCTTTTGGGTCTGACCCAAGGTGTGCTTGTTTTAATTTCCACAACTAAGAGAAGGCCAAGAACTTGAAATCCCAGCCCTACAAAGGGCCTATTGCTCCAGGGAAGGGAGTGATTAGCTTGTAGTGGCACCATACATGTACATGCACCTAAAACCAGCTGCAAGAGGCCAGTTGGGTTGCAAATCTGTATGTCTTGAACTTGTGAGAAAAAAAATTGAGTTGCCAAGGCCAAGTCATTCGCAGTTTGGACAATGAGCAAACTTAGACACAACTTGGACAAAGCTGTTCAAACATCTCATGCAAAGAAGTAGCTCCATGGAGCTCACGGTGATTTGAAAGCAAATTTTTGAAATTGATCTTGTGTGCATTCCACTCTTTGTGCATCTCAGTAAATTTATCAATTTGGTGTTGTCTCAGAAGCTGGTCCAGATGCGAGATGGTGTTCAGATTTCAAATTACTCTGCATCGCCAACGAAGTGGCCTGTTTTGAAAAATGCACAGAAAGTCTTCACTTTGGTTGTGTTGGGACCAGGGTTGATATTCTTTTATACAGCCTGCGTTATTTGCGAACCCGTCAGGTCGCTCCCTTGTCCGTTGCGAAGATCGCGTCGGTTCGTCGGGCTAAATTACGTCACGTGATACGGACTACAAGATGTTGATCGAGTCGAACAAATTATGGAAATGTTTCACCTAAATTCTGGATGATTGCAATGTCGCAGCAAGAAGGTAACGCGACACAGGTACGAGAAATAGACTTTTATTGATTTGCAGTTGTTTGAAGGAAGTTTTTCAGTGAACTGTTGCAGTTTTTCCGTTGATATTTTGAAGCCGCCATGTTGGATGTATCTGAGGCAACTTTGATACATTGCACAAACATTTGTGTCCCCTGGAGATCACTGACCATGTATCTCCTCTTGGGCAGAGCACAAAATGACACCAGCAATAATTAAAATGGAATGACATAACTGTCTGATTTTGTGGACAGCCGAATGCAAAGGCCAGAGGAGAAGAAGGTGTGTGGCCTGGGTGCCTGGTTTGTCAACAAGTGACCGCAGACAGTGAGACGAGTTTCGCTGGACACGTCAATAGCTGAAGTGGGCAGCTGAATCGCTGGTGCCCTTAGAATTTTTGAGCTCAAAGTTCACAGCTGACCTGGGTCTTATAAAGATGCCGCCTTTGAGTACCGTGGTTCGTGGTTGACGAAAGCAGCACCGCGCCCTGGTTTTCAAACAGTGGTTTCACTTTCTGTCACGGCACCTGATCCCACGACGCATAGGTCTTGTTGCTTGACAAGGAAAGAACCAACCTGACATTTGCAAAGAAAAAGATCCACTTTTGCCCTTAAACTTTGGCAGCACAGTCAAGTAAACGTGAAACCATCGCAGGATTTCTCTGGTTTCAGTCATGATGCAGAGTCTAATTAATTCTTGAGAAACGTGAACGAGTCATCACGCCTCGACTCTGACAGGTACGAACGCTGAGAAATTCGTAGCACGAGAGCAGGCGATGTCAGACTTGAATTAATTATTCAATTAATTCTCCATTGCGGAGTGGGTCACATCAGGTGACAAGGTTGACCCAGGTTCCAATGCAAACAAGACTCGGCCTTCAGTGTGGTTGATTCGTGACTATTGCACACACAAACACTGAAAACGTTCTCGCATCAAAACAAACGAGTGTTCTCCCTCTTTCTTCCAGACTGTGTTGATTCAGATAGAGGAGTCGCCCAATTTGAACATTTTGGGGCTAAAATCCCGGCCGAGTTCGGTCCTGGACCATTGACTGAGACAAATAAGGGGCAGGTCCCTACGGTTCATTTGTTTTGGGCCACATCAAGACTTAACAACAGGGCGATGCTGTGCGATTTTGATGGGTTCTGTTTGGGTTTGGATCGCTGCAGCACAGTGAGCACTTGGCGACACGTCTCGAACACATTGGGTGTGGAGACACCAAGTCCGATCAGTACGACTTTCTCCAGATCCACCTTGGCGTCAGGTGAAGCGGAATGTCAGATTTCTTCACACTTGGCTTCGCAGAATTCCACCGGTGAACAAGCAAACTTCTTGATGTGACAGGTTTTGCTAAGCGTACGAGCGTAGTCGGGTTATGAGGACATCTCTGCGTTGTCAGGAATGTACTCGACACTGGACGCCTGCAGGTGTGTGTGATAATCACAAGCCAACTTAGATCCTGACGTTTTACAGTTCGAGTCCGGTGAATCCGACACAGCGCAATCCGACAAAAGTGCCCCATGGGAAACACAACATTCCTTCAATTGAATGTCAGATTGAGAAAGTAGAAACGTGGAACGTTGTCTGACGTGCGCCACGGTCGGCCACGTGTTTCTCGAACGTTTTTTGTTTTGGGGGGGGGGGGTTGGGCGGCCCCGACGTGCGGCTGTCAGTGCGAGTTGACGACTCTCGAGGGGAGAGAAAAGTGCATGGGACACGGCCGAACACGACTTCCGTCCGTCGCTGATCGATCACCTCGCAAAGATCCCGAGTCGCACCGACGTACGTACACGGCGGATCCTGAGGAGATCAAGAGACTCGTAGGCTACAGGAAGAGAGTGTTGAGTGTGCACACAGTGTTTAGTCTGCATCTGGTTTGCTCCCAGTAGTTGTGGGACTCCGCCCCCCCCCCCCGCTTCACTGGAGAAACACGTCTGCAGCAAACGTCTTCTTTTTGTTCTGAAATTGGACACGTCAAAAACCACCTCGTGACTTCTGTGTGTACTTTTTCGTGCAGCAACATTTGCACAACAGATTTATCTGCATTGTCAGATCGGCACTGTCATCACGACAGAGTTGGTGGCCGCATTGTTCTCTGTCCATTGAAAAGACATTGTGCCCATTGTCCAGTTGCGGATTGAACAAAGGTGGGCTGTAGAGCGACGCGATGTCGCTGTTGAGCTGCACAATAGACACGGAAACCGGACACACAGGTTCGGATTCTCCAGTCTTGTGTTCGGATGGTCCGTGGTTGGGATCTTTTCAAGCAGATTTGCCGTTCTTGTTGAGCCACAAGTCAATGGCGGTGCGTCCCCAAGTCAAGGCGCCTACTCGTATGGACTTTAACGAGCAACGAAAAGCACGACGCTTTCCGTGGGCATGGCCGTCTCGTCCAATGCTGCGCGTTCGGTCATCAGTCACGACAACGCATAGACATAACTTCAAACTTTCCGAGGACCAGGATGGTCAAAATTGATCGGCAACAAGTGTCCTGGAAAAGAGGGTACCACTGAGTGAGGTGTCCGCAATCGACCAGTCTTGCAGTTTGGAAAAAGTGAAAGAGACTCGGGTTGATTTCTGCCTTTGGTAAAGTTTACACACACGCACGCACGCACGCACGCACACAGAGAACGCGCGGGCTCGCGCACACACGCACACACGTGAACTCTGCTGTCTGTGTTGAGAATTAAGACGGTTGTTGTCGAGCTGTCAACGTCGCCTGAGACGGAAGTTGTAATGTTCAGCGACGTGTTCGGCATGCTGACCAAGAATCATGGACGTCTTCGGTGGATCCAGGTCGGGGGAGACCAGTCCTGGGGTCGCATCATGTCCGCAGGTGATGTTCGTGTCCACAGTTGTGGTGCTCGCGAAACTACGAGCACAGACGATTGGTGTGTGTGTGTGTGTGTGTGTGTGTGTGTGTGTGTGTGTGTGTGCGTGTGTGTACACGTGTGGTTCACATTGTGTGAAGGAGAACCATGACTTACGAAAGTTGATTGAACCACCTGATGGTTGAAAAAATTGCAGCAACACTCACGCACTTTGGCAGTCGACGTGTGCGCGTGCGTGCACGTTTGTGTGCGTGCGTGTAGCCCTGGATCCGCAAGGGACGAAATAGCATCAGAACTCTTGACACGTGTGGTGTGTTGCCTCACTCAATACGTGTTTGAATAATATTCATAGCGTTGCATCCAATTACAGCGCGGTGCGCGACGCGAGCGCATAATTTGTGTGGAAATGAGTCGACTGTGGACACTGGCGATCGTAAAATCGAGACTTGTGCGACACTGGATGCATCAGGGATGCGTCCCTGCGCGAGTCACTGACGCTTCGCTGGCTCGTGCAGGTGGAGTTCGTGCGCGACGCATTTCGGATGAAATGAGCCTGGGAAGAGCGCACATCTGACGTGATGCAGGGGAGGGGGGGGGTGACCTCAGGCTCACACTGCATCTGTGGATGTGTCCGTGTCCGGGTCTTCCATTCGGGAGACAGGCACCACAGGCTGTCACGCATACGCGCACGCACTCCACCACCAGCGGGTTTTCAAGATCGGGTGTGGATGGGAGAGAGGGTGAGAGGAGGGGGAGGTGCTTCAACCTGTGAAAGTTCAATATGGAAAAAATAAATTTGTCTTGAGATTGGGGTTCGGGTCCAACCTCTGGACCCACCAGAGAACACACGAAACAACCCAACAAAAAGATAGCTCGCCTTTCCGGAACGCGCATTCGAATGATCAGCGTTTCCAGTTTTGTTCACACACACGAGGCTCACCAGCGTGTGTGGATGTGGATCAAAAATGTAATTGCAGTCCGCCTCTTGGGACCGGGCCGTATTTCCATCCTTTGTAGTCCCTGGGCGCTCGTCAGAATCCTGCGCATGGCGCATCTGACGTGCATTGGGCCTCAACGTTACAGCCAGCGCGGCTTTGTGGTCATGATCATGGCACAGCCACGTGCTTCCACCGTGTTCCACAAGCTGACAGACCGAGGTTCCTTTCAATGCAACGCCGTCCCGGCAGGTTGAGACGTTCGAGTGCCGAGTGCGCTGTGGGGCTGGGGCTACGGCGCTACGGCGCGCTTTTGGGGAGAGGTGGGGTTGGAGAAGTGTGCAGACGGGTGCGTTGGTGCAGGTTGGAAATGCTGACGAGAAGATCTGCATTGCAGGGGTGAGATGAGATGTGGGGTGTACTCGTAACTGGAAGATTGAAGCGGGTTGGTGGGAGTGGGGCTGGGAATGAAGAGAGGTTCTTTGGTTGGTGTCTCGATGTTGCGACGGCTAAGAAATACCAACAAACCGCCCGCCCCCCCCCCCCCGGTTCCGATCAGATTGGACTGAGGCCTGTTTGTGAGAATGCGTTGCGCGTCGTGCGGAGACTCAGCACGTGACGTTTCCAGCGCACACGAGGCCGGAGCGACTCGCTCGCGCTGCGAGCCGCCGAGCTCCCATTGTGTTTGGCCGAGTCGCGCATCGCCTCTGTGTAAACACGCCGGATTTATGATTCAACGCTCTGCGTCACACCGCAGCGTTGTTGTCTTGATCTACTGAGAATACACTATTCTCTGGTCATGTATTGTGCATCACCCGAAATGTCATGTTTGTTTCGTATCCAGTCAGTAGACTCGGGCTGAATCGAGCTCACCTTGGTCCACTACAGTGTACTCGTTTTCACTCAGCACAACACCCATTGGCAATGCACCCCCCAAATTAGTCTGGTTTAGGGGGTTCTGAAGCCCCACGGATACAATACGTAGCAAACTCACATCCTTGTGCAATGTGGCACCCCTTCTTTGACGTCAATTTTGAGCAAAAATATCACGGTGTTTGAACAACTCTATCGTCTGGGTTGCTCGCCCTGCAATGGTAGAGACGTACCCTTCGTGGGTTGGGTTCAACCTAGCGATCGCAAGTGGGGAGAATCGGTGTCCTCGAGTGTGTTGTGCGCCGTGGTCATCGGGGTGATATTGCCTCAACGTTCGTCACCGCGATCACGCTCCTCTTGGCGTTTGCTTGCAGCAGGCGGCGGCGGGCGGGTCTTCGCTGTCGGCGGAGGCGGAGAGCTTCGTCCCGAGCACGCTGCGAGCCGCGCCGGCGGCGGGCGTGGGCGGCGGCGCGGCGGGGGGCGGGGGCGTCGCCCCGCAGCAACTCTCACACCTCCCGCGCTACGTCACCTCCTGCTACCCGTTCGTCCAGCTCGACGGACACGCGTGAGTACACCGGATTGAGTGTGTGTGTGTGTGTGTGTGCTCGCGTCGGGTTGGAGTGTGGTTTGCGTGTGCGACAGTGCATGGGCACGCGCGTGTGACTCGCGACAGTGTGAAGGTGTCGGAGATGTCTGTTTAACACGTCGGAGAAACTTGTAACTGACATCACTGCACAAGAAGCAGTTCAAAAAGAAGTTTTTGAAGGAAAGGAGTATCGGCGATGGCACTCTGTATCTGAGCTGCGAGTCTTCCTCGTGTCCTGTGACTGGCAGTTAAACCCTCGTTTATACCCCGGGCAAAGTCTGGAGGGGCATTAATAAACTGCGCAATAAGAAAGTGATCTTTGGTCATGGCCACGACTGGGCGAGTCGCGTGAACAGGTTCAGTTCACACCAGATGCGTCCTGTGTTGGCTGTGTGCGAGTCTTGATCGCTGCTTCGACGCGACCATAGACAACGGACAGGGATTCAACGCTGGACGCATCCCGTGTGAACCAGGCCCTCCACGTGTAACTTGGCTGCAAATCTTGAGCGTGAGACGTGAGGCGAGGGATGAATTTCAGGGCCTCACGATTTGCTGCAGGTGTTTTATTCAAAACGACACCAGACAATCCAGACTCAATGCAGCCACATTTCCCTTGAAAATTTCTTTGCAAAATGCCCGAACCAGGGGATGGTTTTTTTTCTCATTTCTCGCACTTGGCCTCGAATCAACACCCGAAGGACACAACTGTCGACGAGCGACACTCTCCAGCGTTCATCCGCAATGGAACCCGAACCTTGTGAACTTGCTGTGCACTTGTCGCTGTTCAGGTCGGTCTCTTGTACCCGACAACCACAGCTCCATCACAAGGGGTGAAATGGTTCGAGCAAACTTGAAGTGAATCATGTGCCGTCTTGTGATGTTTGTTTGACGAAGAAAAACTGCAAGTGGCGGAAAATCCTGGAATCAACAGAACAAAGAGTCAGGACTGAAAATACTGGAAGGAGGGAAGGATTCAGGGCGGAAAGAAGGAATGAAGCAGAGTGAAGTGCGAGAAAATGTTTTTGGTTCCGATCAGTGCTCAATCCGTTTATTGATCTGTTGATTAGTTGATTGGTTTTCTGACCCGTGTTCATCTGTTGTAGCGCGGGAGGCGTTGTGGTGACCAAGGACGCCAACAGCAACAACGTTGCCAAGCAACAGCAGCAGCAGCGCGCCGCCGCCGCCGCCGCGGTGACGTACGCGACGCAGAGGGCCGCAGCCGCCGTGCCGTTCGGTCAGTGTGAGACGAGAGTTCCGTCATAGCCTGATGTCCAGCGTTTGGCGAAGAATAGCAGAATGAATCCTTTCTGTCTCTTTGTGCCTGGTCCTGTCTTCTTGTTTCTTTCTCTGCTCTGTCTGTCTGTCACTCGGTCTCAGACACGTGATAGTGAACAACCTCAAACACGTGTTTGTGTGGTCACTCTCCACTCGACAGATAAGGAGCGATAGTCGCTATCTGTTCGGTAATCTCGGTACCAACCCGCTACGTCTGACGTGACCCGAACCTGCGAACATGATACGAGATGGACAGAGCAAAGGACGTGTCCGCGCCTTCCGAGCGTCCCGGGCGTCCCACAACGTAACGTGAACTGTTTGCGGTGAAGACGTAGCGTTGAACGTTGCGCGTCCCCAACAGAAACTGAGTGACGTGTCTCGTGTTGCAGGAGGCTACAGCGTGCCGCGCGGCGCGGTGCTGGGCGCGGTGAGCACGGCGGCGGGGCGAGGGGCGGCGGGGGCGCGGCCCGGGGCGCCGCGGGCCTTCCTCTCCGCCGCGCCCCGTGCTCACGCCGCCGCAGCGCCGCCCCCGGCCTTCCCCGTGCCCTCGCACACCGCGCCACCACAGGGACTCTACCAGTCTGCCTTCACACCGCACCATCCACAGGTGAGTGTGCGAGAGAAACACACACACACACACACACACACACACACACACACACACACACACACACACCGCTCGAAAAACACGTGCTGTCTCACCACAACTTTCCAGTTTTGAGTCAGCTGGTAGTGATTCCACTGTTGGGCAAGTGTCACAAGGGAAGAGTTTCGTGCTGGGCAATGAGCCTGCGTCACGTTGTACCCGTTAACTTATGGAAGCAGCTTGATGCTACTGCTGTGAAACAGGCCTGAAGGTTGAGTCGGTGTGTCTGGTGGATGAATAGAACGGGTGAAGAGTTACGAGTGCGTTTGGATTTTGTGTGAAGAAGCTTCACAGCTGTCTGCCTCACAGCCAGAGTCTGTACTTGCCGTTCATTTTCTTTGTTCTCCATTTATTGACCTGAGTTTATGGACTTGAGTCAGGCCTCGTTCTTTGTAACGAAAAGAATATCGCGACAGGGAGTGGTGACTTCCGCTCGTATGTGGCCCGGTGCAGAGCAGAGTCAAATGTTTCTGTGGTTTGGGAGAGACAGTTGTGTCTGTCTCACTGTCTGTCTGACTGACTGAATGGCTGGCGGTTGTGTGTGTGTGTGTGTGTGTGTGTGTGTGTGCGCGCGCGCCACGGGTCTTTCTGTGTTTGTTGGTACCTGTGCAGTGAAGTGTGCGTTTGTGTCAGGTGGTTAAATTGAACGTGACAAAGGATAAACAGTCTGAATAAAACTCCATCCCAAGAGAATCATGGTGCAAGAGATAAACGCTGTTGAGGCTCATGAAAAATTGACGGTGCTGGAATGATTCCAATCGAACGCAATACGAGTGTGAATAGAACACACCTACGGCGCGGTGCAGTGAAGACGGAACCGAGAAGAAACAGATCAACTTACCACAACAGACAGTTGATCTATATGTTTTGGTCCTGGCCTTGAGTTGCACTGTGAAACATATGCATTATGATGGAGAAATAGCTTCAGGGGTATGTGGACTCTGTACGAGTCTGTGGGTGCGGTGTCCACTTGGCGGCACCAGACCCATCGCCTTGTGCAATGGCGTGACGTCGCAGTATTGCGCGCCCAGTGGGACACAAGTCTCATTTTGATTAGCAAACCTATGTTGGGGTCAGATTCGCAACACACTGCTGGGGAGAACTAAGAGTGTGTTTCACCTGTCGAAAAGACCGCTCACCCTGCCCCCGGAAATAAATGATCAAGTTTGGACAAGAGACTCAATTGATTCGAGTCTGCCCGGAAAGGCGTGTGTTGAGAGTGCTAATTGTGCAATCGATCCCCGGAGCTGGTCTAATGGTGTGCTCGACTTCGCGGGGACGACGGCCGCTTCACTGTTGACTGTTTACGTTCCGTCCCCCGGGCGCCGCTGACGACTGTCCCATGGAAATACACAAACAACGCGGGGAGCCGCGCGCAACGCCGCGTCAACACCACAGGCGACGTGCGCGGCGTCCCTCATCCAGTCCACGGGTCTGCGTCGTGAGCGGTGGTGTAGTGGTATGGGGACCCTATGCGTGACGCATCTGATGGGCCCAGAGCCCCTGGCATCAGCGTCGCTAACACTGGTCCATCCCAACTTATCTGTTGCGTGTCATCCTCTCATTGCTGTCTTCCTGTGGAACCCCACCATGTACCTCACACAGGGCCCCCTTTGTGTGACGGCGCTCAAAATAGCGCCGTTGCGTAGGCGGCCAAACATTATCTTGGAGATGGTGGCGTTAATCGTTCTCGTTTGTTGAGGAAAAAGTTGCTGTTGTTGCAAACGTAAGGTGCGTGAGTTCTTTGCTGAAAGTCGCTGGTGTTTGCCTTGTGTCACGCAGACCAGCGTCGTGCTGCGTGATCGCAGTGACGCGACACGTGCCGACGCTCACGTGAGCGCTGGATGCGTCAGGTTTGAACAGTCGCATCTGTTTCCCTTGCAGGCGGCTCCGGGGATGGCGTACACGTTTCCGTTCGGCTTCCAGCCTCCGCCGGGGCAGCCGGGCGGCCCGGGGTTGTGGCCCGGACACGCGGCCGCCTTCTCTCTCCACACACAGGTGGGTCCGCGTGCGCGCGCACACACACACATACGCGCACACATTCGGACACACACACACACACACACACACAAACACACACATTCTCGTGGAGCCATTGTCTTGCAAACCACATCGGCCGCTCTCTCTCTCTCTCTCTCTCTCTCTCTCTCTCTCTCTCTCTCACACACACACACACACACACACAGAGGTAACACTGTCATTGTCTTAAACACACACACACACACACACACACACACACACAGAGGCAACACTGCCGTTGTCTCAAACACACAAACACATTTCACACACACACACACACACACACACACACACACACCTGGCAACACACTCTGCTCATCAGATTTCAGCGGCGTGAGCCCACAGCGTGATATCTCACTCTCGTCGTTCACTTATTGCAGGATCTGGGCGGCTACGACTACAGCGCCGTGTCCGGCTTCCCGCTCTCGGAGCAGCTGCCCTACTCCGCCGCCGCCCCCGCTCCGCAGGACCCCTCCTCCTACCTAGTCACCGCCGCCTCCTCCGCCGACTGGGGCCTTGGCCAGGCGCACCTCAAGCCAAAGGTAGTGCGCGTTCCCCTGTGTTCATCATGTGTCACGCGTAAAGTTAGCGTTCAGTCAGGGTGGGTGGGTTCACGCGGGGTCTTTCGAGTTGTTCTGTGTCTTTGACACGGAACGATTGCTCTTGCACCAAGTGTGTACACAAAGTGCGCACGCACCCATTCTTCACTGACTCAGTATTCCACACCAAGACCACAAACACAAGTTCTACTGGGTGGGAGCCTACGCGTCAGTCTGTGCGGCGGCCATTGAATTTGCGCAGGGGAGCCGGGTACAGCACCTCCAGCGTGAAACTGGCCAAACTGAACTCACCCGCTCACTCTTTCCATGCACGTGGTTGCAGAAGAAGAAGGACGCAGCGACTGCGCAGACTCAGCATCTCGTCAGCGTCGGCATCCAGAACGAGGCTCGTGTCCCTCAGCAGCAGCAGCAACAACAGCAACAGCAGCCCAGTCCTGGCGGTGCGCTGGGCAAGCGGAAACCGCGCACCATCCGCCTGTCGGAAGTTTCGTGTCAAACAGGTGCGTTCTCGGGTCAGAAAGGTCACGTGATAGTGACTTGAGTCTTCGAATGGTGACGCAGCCTGAATTCCCATGGTTGATTCAGAAAAAAATTCAGGCCGAAATGTCTGAGGACCGCATGGTAATCTTTAATTTTCTGAGTTGTTGCCGTTGCAGATTTTTCGGACGAGCTGGCGAACCTGTCTCTGGCTGAGCGGCCGAGCGAGTTGTACCAGAGCGCGGGGCGGGGCTGGGCGGGGCCCCGAGGAGGCGCCCGCTACGACACCACGTCCACCGACTCCGAGGAGGTGGACTCCGACTCGGGCTACAGCTCCCCGCTGCACCGGCGCAAACAGGCGGCGAGCGGCACGCACCCGCCGGCGGTGGTGCCCGGGGTAGGGGTCGCGCTATCGGCACGCACCCCTCCCCCGCTCGGGGGCGGCGGCCCGGCGGCGCAGCACCTCAGCTCGGGGCTGTACGCAGCGTACATGCAGAGCGGGGTGCGGGCGGGGCTGCTGCAGTACCCGCCGCTCGCCAGCGGCGTGGCTGCCGGGATGGGCGCCGTGGCGGCGGCGGGTGGCGGAGGCGGCGTGGCCGGGCTCGACGCATTCCACCCCGCTCGCTTCGCCCATCCAACCAAAGTACTACAAGCAGTGGATGCGGCGGCCAGTGCCTCCCACGGCTCAGCGACCATCGCGACGACCACACTGAGCCACAGCGGGTCAAACGCGTGGACGACGCACAGCGCGACCACCACCATCTCAACCAACGGTAAAAGTGCCTGCGCATCCAATAGCAAAACGACCAGTCCGGCAAAGGCCTGGACGGACAACAACAGTGGGAGTAACAGTGCAAGTCATAGTAGGAGCAGCAGTGCCAACAGAGGGGCCAGCAGTGGTGCCTGGAACAGTGGAGCGGGTGCCTGGGGCAGTGGTGGCCCGGGTACCAGTCAAACTTCCAAAAATAGCGGCTCCGCAACAGTCAGTGCTGGTAGCACGTGGAGCAGCATAGTCAGCGGTAAGGGGCGTAGCCCCCGCCCTCCCACGCCGCCTCCCACGCCCAAACAACGGACAGACTCTCAATCATCGCCCACGCGCACGTCTTCAACCTCCAGGACAGATTCGCTAATATCGCCCAGCGCGGTCACACCCCGCGCCAACTCCGATGCCCAACACGCCCTGTCGTCGTCACTCGCGCTCACGACGTCGACCACAGCGCCCTCCAGTGGACGCACCACGCCACGCACGCTCAGCTACCGCTCAGAACCCGAGCAGGGCACTTCCGGTTTCCACGACGGCATCGGTGGCGCTGCCAGCGGCGGGTTCGCCGAGACGGAGATCGTGTCCGCGGGCCGGAAGCGGCGTCGGCGGCGCAGTCGGCGGAAACGACGCGACGCGACGGACGACTGGAGCGCGCTGAGCGACGAGCCGCTCGACCTCGCGCGTGCGCACTCGAGCTCCAACGTGTCGCGCTGCTCCGACGCCGAGAACGCCGCCACCAACGCCGCCATGTTTGACCTGGAGCAGGAGTTCCCTGACCTGAGCCGGACGCGGCGCGCCTCGGGGCCTGGCGCGCTGCAGCAGACGGCGTCCGGCGGCGGCGCCGAGACGGCGCCCGTCACCTTCCTCACCTACAGCGACATCCTCAAGAAACAAACGGTGAGTTGCGCCCACTGCACTTTCGCTTTGTTGTTGAGTATTTGAAGGAGGGTGCACCGAATGTTGTGTCACTGGGAGTCAGTGGTCGCAAGATAAATAGTGTTGGAGAAGAGGAGTTCACCCTGCCTGTGCACTCCACTGACATCCAGAGGAAAATTTGATATTTTTGAAGTACTCGTAATTCGTGGGCGAAATTTCGCACTTTTGCATTCTGCGACCAGGTTGAAAGAAAACACCTTCAGAGGTCTGAGGTGGAGACAAAGACTGAACAATGGGCCAGCCGCCCAAAACTGAAGTCGGCCAATCACAAAGTCTGTTGCCCTGTGTTTTGGAATCGCGCACAGACAAAAACGAAATCTACACTTTGGTGCAAAATCGCCGCAGAAAAATGCGCGTTCAAATTCAAACATTGAAAACAGCTGTGGTCTGCAAATTTACGACTTGCGTCAGCACTGGTCTTTGATGGAGATCAATCTGATAAAGCTGCCGTGTTTCGTGATGCCACAGATCTGCAATGTGCATCTGTTGTTTTACAAAAGCGACAACGCGAGAATTCCAGTCCGTCCGACAACCGGGACTCTGGGCCCGAAGGTGGTCGGTCTTCTGCACAACAAAATGTCACCTGTCCACAAAATCGGCATTCTTCCATTCAAAGTTTCAAGCAAACTTTCACCTGTTTTTGCTTTGCTGTTGCAATCCGAAGATGACTGCCGCCACTCAGACCAAGCGCGTGTCTGCACTGACATGTGTTCTTGTTACATCTGCCACCGTGCTCGACATTGCGAACATTCGCGATCTTGCATTGATAGTCAAGTCTCGAGTCTTGCTTGTCCGTGTGTTTCTGCCCAGCTGTCTACCCACACGATTTTACTCAGAGTGCTTCCGGTGCAACGAAATGGGGAGACACGAGCCACCCAGTCTCGGGGGTTGGTCCATTTCACCCCGTGTCTCCTGGTTTCAGGCCCCTGAAATGGCCAGCCACCCTTTGAAAATGACACTCGGGGCCTTGGATTTGGTCACACCGGTCTGCAGTGTCGCCCTCTCTCCGCAGCCGTCCCGCAGCAGTAGGAGCCGCGACTCATCCCTCTCCGCCAGCGACCGCAACTACAGCGCGTCGCCGCTGTCCGAGACGCGGCGCTCGAGCTCCGCCGGGAAGGAGAGCAAGTCGGCGCGCAAGAGGAGGAAGCGACGCGAGATGGCCAACAAGGCGGCCGAGGAGGAGCTGGCCGAGATCTCGCTCGAGCAGCAGGTGAGGGGTCGGGAAGGGAGAGGACGGAAGGAGGTGGGTGTGAGGCAGGGTCGAGAATGAGGAGAGCAGAGATGGGGTGAAAAGACTGAGAGGAGGTGAGTTGGGGGCGGAGGGGAGCCGGCTGAAATCTTGAGCAGCAGACGGGAGGTGCCATGGAGGGATTGGGAGGGAGGGGGTGTTGAAGGTTGGTATTTGTGTTGGAACTTTTGTGTACGCTCATTCCCTGCAACGTTGTCCCACCTGACCTTTGAGAGTGACATGGCTATTGTCTTCGTGCAGGTTCTGAAGGAGTTCAGCACGAAGCGGCAGCTGCAGCAGCCGGGGCGGGGCGGCTGCGGGGCGGGGACGGCGCCGGGCGGGGCGGGAGGAGGAGGCGGTGGAGGGAAGAAGTCCAAACAGCCGGTGACGCTCAGCATCGCGGACATGATCGACGCGCTCGAGGTGAGGAGGAGGGGAGAGCGATGCGTGCGTGTGTGTGTGTGTGTGTGTGTGTGTGTTGGGGGCGTGTGTGTGTGTGTGTGTGTGTGTGTGTTGGGGGGGGGCTTGCGTTTTGATCGGGTCGGGGTGAGGGTAACTACAGCCAGCAGTGAAGGTCGCCTCGCCTCGGCCAGTGTGGGGCAGGAGAGTTGGGCGTCAGAAAGGGCAGAGAGGCAAGCAGTTGCATTTGCAGTGAAAACTACAAACCAACAGAACGAGATGGGCGGGCGAAACAGCTGTCAGTCACAGTTCCTGCCTTGTGCGATGTATTCTGACTGAACACTGAATATTTGTCTTGTTTTCGTGTTTCGCCGACGCAGCTGGTAAGATCATGTGCACTTGTTTACATGTACCGAACGTTTTGGTCGTGGTCACGTGGGGATTGCCACGTGCAACTCACTTCGGTGCGATGTTTTCACGTCACGTGGGTGCTTGGTGCGCGCGGTGCTGGTCAGCCAGTGTGCCGCCAGTGGAGCTCGTCTGTTCACTTGGAATAAGAAGCAGTGCTCAAGGCAACTGCAGTGCGAAGTCCCTTGCGGCGTCAGTACAGTCTTCAAGTCTTCCTTGTTCATCAATTCTGCATTGTCCACCATGTCTTCTACCAGTCATGTTGTCTGCAGGGGGGTCCGGCTATAGGGGGGTTTGGCTTTGGGGGGAGGGGGGTTGGGGGGAGGGGGAGGAGGTAGGGGATATTTCATCCACCTTGCCATATATATTGCAATACGACATGGTGCTTCGCCCTAAAGGGACTTCGCACAATTAGGAGTCACGCGTCGCATTTCACGTTTGGTGCTGGTCTTGGGGGGCATTTGAGCCGTCACTCACTCACAATGCAGTGATCCATCACTGAGCCCAAAACAGATTCGTTTGAAACGTCTGCCATTCAAAATGGGAGAAAAACACAGATGATGTTCTCTCTTCAGCGCTTTCCCACAATTGATACAGCATCGCGCCTTAAACACCGATCTCCATGGTCACGTCTCGCCTTTGTTTCCTGCAGAAGAAGCAGCTGGAGGAGCAGCAGGGCGGCGCTCTGCAGCAGCAGCAGGCGGCGCCGACCACGCCCTGCAAGACGGCGTCGACGCCCGACGCTGGCGCCGCCGTCAAGAAGGACGCCGCCGGCAAGGTCAGTGCGCATGCGTCAGCAGCAAGGCTCCAACATTTGTGTGCAAAAATAGACAGGTTGCTTCACTTGTGACGTGGCTTGTTGCTCCAGCAAAGCCTGACGAACTTGCACGGAGATGCAGGGTGGGCGTGGCGTATGTGAAACAAGCCACACTGACAGGAGAGTCAGGGTTCCTTCACGTTTTGCAGGCAATTGCTGGAAACACCCTCGACTCGAGCGCACCACAGAAACGAGGCAAGGAGAGGGAGGTGCCGAAACAGAAGAAACCCAGCTCTCTGAAAAAGGTGACTCGACAAACGTCAATCCGTGGTAGTTTTGTCTGAAAAGTGCACCAGTCTTCAGTGAATCAGTCTCTGCTTATGCTGAAGCACGGAACACTTTTCCTGTCGTGTGATTGGTTGAGCCTCATTGTGACGCGCGCTCTGATTGGCTGTAGGTGATCCTGAAGGAACGCGAGGAGAAGAAACGCATCCGCCTGTTGGACGAGTCGGCGTACCTCGACGCCGGGGCGCAAGATGACGTCACGGGCGGCGCGGGCAGCGAGGGGAATCCCTCTGGGGACGCCCAGACGGCGGACGATGATGAGGAAGAGGAGGAGGAGGAGGAGTCCCCGGATCAGGACGGTGCGTATCTGCTCAGCCTCATGACGCCACTGCGCATTGACACTTCCGGTGGTAGCGGCGCATGCGCCGCGTGTTCGCAAGATGGCGCCGCTGTGTCCACGTGGCGACGCCCCGCAAGGTCGGCGTCGCAGGCCCCTGGTGGAGCCATGCGGTGGCGGGATCAGCTGGACGGCGTCGCGACGTGGCATGATGACGTCACGAAGGCGCCTTGCGCGAGGCGTCACACGACGCCAGCGTTACAGATGGAGCACGACATATCTGGGCTCACGGCGTGGACTTCCGGCGTCGGCACGGCGTCCGGCGGAGACGGCGGCGTCCCTCGAATGTGGCGTCCTGACGCCGATTCAGACGGTGTGACGCTATGGCGTGTCGCGTGCATGTCGCCTGTGTCCGTGTCCCTCGACGGTCAGTGAGCGTGACGCCACCACGTAGACGTGAACTTAGACGTGGAAACACTCTCACGTAGACTTTGAACACCGCCTCTGACACTCACGTAGACGTGGGTTCTTGACGCACACGACAGTTTGCTGTCCCTCGCACGTAAAGTGCGTCCTCTGACACCCACGTGTCTACACGACGTGTTCCTGTCTGACGTGTCCGTCAGTACAATTCTGCCTTCGCTCTGCTTTCTCACAAACTTATTCGAGACGAGACTTTCCTTTTGCTCAGGAAGTGCACTTGATCTCGTGCTGTGCTGTGTCTCACACTGATCACGCTTTGTCATATGCGTTGGCATTTCAATCGTGAAGATGGTTTGGATTTCGCAGTGGATACGCCAAGCTTTGGTTTCTTGTGCGTATCGCGTCGAGGACCAAGCGCTCAGTGACGTGTGCAGAAATGCAATGTTTGACGTATCCACTGTGAGTCCGACCTCCTGTGCCTCTGTTGAATCGAAAAGTTTGCTCGGAGAAGCGCCGTGGGGTGGGAACATGTGCTGAATACGGTTTTGTGCTCACCCCGACCTCACTTCACGCGAAATACCACTTTGTCCGTCACCATTTCACCTGAGCATGCATTGGACCACGCAGTGGCTCCCATCACCACAGACCCCACACCAACAGCCTCACTCTTCTCTCTCCCTACAGGCAGCTCCAAGACGTCGGACGCGCCGGCGGGGTCGTGTACACCCCTGAGCGCCGACATGTCTCCCATCTCGCAGACGTCCCCGATCTCCATGTCGCCGCTCTCCCCGGGAGGCTCGCCCCTCAGCTCCGGCATCAACAGCCCCATCGCGGCGCTGGGCGCGGCGGCGGCGGCGGGCGGGGCGGGGGCGGCGCCCGGAGATGCGGGCGTGGGCGGGGAGCGACGCCCAGCCGTCATCATGAAGATACACAGCCGCAGATTCAGAGAGTAAGTACACCGGGCGGGGCGGAGCAGGTGGGCGTGGGGCGAGGTGTCCCCTGGGCGAGGAAGGAGAGACAGGATGGGGCCCAATCCACAGGAACCCAGCAAAGATTTCCCATAACGACGACAGACAGCTTGAATCAGTGCAAAATCGTGTTGGTTCACACGCTTGGAGCACTTCTGTGTGTTATGGGACACCAAGCTGCTCTCTCGTTTTGCTTGCGTGTTCTCTGGTCTTGACTCGGGTGGATCTGGGTTTTCGAGACATGTACCGGCATTCATTTTCAACTGAACCGTGGCATTGATGAATATGTATCTCTGAACAATCTGAATCAAAATTGTAAACTGAAATATTCAGTTGTCACACCTTTTCATCAAAGTTCTGGACTGAGACAGGTGTGCACCAATGAATAAAAACTGATTGATATGATTCGACCTCCCAGGAAACCACCATATGTTACAGAGATATTCTTCACACGAGGCAGATCTGTCTCTGCAGATAGGCAGACATCAGCAATCTTGATACACTGCTAAGAGAAGAAAGCAAACGCGCAAAATTGAATGACGCAGAAAGTACCCGACAAAGCGAACATGTCTGTTTCTCTGTGTTCGAATGGGCACCAAACGTACCTGCAACCCCCATGGTCTCTTTGGCATTTCAGTCTCACACAACGTGTGACTCAGTTTGTTGTACGTGTTGTGCAGGTACTGCACGCAGATCCTGGACAAGGACATCGACACGTGCTGCACGGCGTTGCTGCAGGATCTCGTGCGCTTCCAGGACCGGCTCTACCACAAGGACCCGGTCAAGGTGAGCACGGGTGGGCGATAATAGAGAACGTGAACGTTGGAATTTGTTTTTCTTGTTGCAAAAACTGCAGTGCCATTTGGTTGATATTTTCACCCGAACAGCTGTGTGTCGGCCATAATTCAGTGTGCACGTTGTTTGAGCGATAATGGGGATGACGTGAACGTGTTTCAGGCGAAAGCGAAGCGGCGCATCGTGCTGGGGTTGCGCGAGGTGACGAAGCATCTGCGGCTGCGCAAGATCAAGGCCGTCATCATCTCCCCGAACCTCGAGCGGATCCAGTCGAAAGGTGCGGACTGCGTTGAGTGGACAAGTAGGCTGGGATCAAATGCAGATTTGTTGGCGTGGTGCAACTGTCCCAAGGGCTTGTTTTGCGGGAGTGATGAGAAATCCGCTTTCGTTTACATCTTCAGAGGAGAAGGCACGTGTGTGTGTGTGTGTGTGTGTGTGTGTGTGTGTGTGTGTGTGTGTGCCAGGGGATTCAGTATGGACAACAGTTCTGACGGTGTGTGTTGAGACACGCACGCATAAATGAGCGATAATGGAGATGTTGAGGTCACGTGTCACGTTTCTCTGCAGGCGGTCTGGACGAGGCGCTCAACAACATCATCCAGCTGTGCTCGGAGCAGGACGTGCCCTTCGTGTTCGCGCTCGGGAGACGCGCGCTCGGACGCGCATGCGCCAAACTGGTGCCCGTCAGCGTCGTCGGCATCTTCAACTACGAGGGAAGCGAGGTCAGTGTCACGGCCAATTAGATAAGAGGAAGGCCTGTGTGACATTGGGTGGGTATGTGTGTGCTGGGAGTCCCACATGCCAGTGGGCGATAATGGACGACACCCGTGCACGTGTTTTGTGTGTTGCAGACCAACTTCCGGCGGCTGATGGAGTTGACGGAGGCGGCGCGGCACGCCTACTGCGAGATGGTGACGCTCATCGAGAAGGAAGTGGCGGAGCTGGGCGTCAGCGGCGGCGTCCCCGGCAGCGGCGTCACGGCGCCGCACCTCTACGCCCACATGGGCCACTCGCGGACGCCGTCGGCCTGCAGCGCCATCTCGTTCAGCTCGTCGATCCTGTCGGAGCCCATCTCGGAGAACTACCCGCACAGCGAGCCGGAAACAGACTCGCGCGGGTACGAGATCGTCAAGCTCGCGACCAAAGACGCTATGACCCGCAGCGACGCCAACAAGGCGCTGGGTTTGGACGCGAACGGCGTTGCTGGTGGCGTTGCCAAGGAGGATGTTGATGGGAGCAACGCCGCCGCGGTTGTCTATGGTAACGCCAGCAAACACTTGAATGAGATTGATGAAGGGAACGAGGCGGACACTGAGGACGCCGCGGAGCCCCAAGGTCATCCGGGCCATCGCAGAAATAGGTCAAGGTCAAATAGTACCGGCTCGGGGTCGCGGAGGAATAGCAGCAACAAGAGCAGCTGCAGCCGTGGCGGTGATTCGGCCTCGGACGTGGACGCGGATGATGAGGACGAAAAAGTAGTTTCGGGAGAAAAGGAACCAAAAATAGTCCCAGGCCAACAGCAGCAGCAGCAGCAGTATCCTTCCGCGTGTGCCGTGGATGTGAGCGGCGTCGACGCTGCCCCAGCGGCGGCGCCACTGCAGCCGCACGCGCTGACGTCCCAACACGACATCCTGTCGCAGCACTCGTCGTGTAAGACGCTGGAGCTGAGCGGAGGCGAAGCGCTGTCCACACACTCCTCCTACCACACACTGGCCGACACCTCCTCCCCCGCCACCCCCGCAGCGCCACCCAAAGTGGACGCGACGCCGCCCCCGCCCGCGAGCGGTGGAGGAAGCGGGGCAGGCAGTGGGCGGGGATCGCCCACTTCCGCGACGCCCAAGCTGCGCCCAATCGACAAGGAGAAGATGATCGAGTCGTGGGTGGTGGAAGCGCAGCAGCAGACGCAGCGCCTCAAGTCGCGAACCAACGTCGCCGCCAACAACGCCGAGTGAAGTGCGCACGCGCAGCGGTGGCGGCGTCTTGTGTGGAACGGAGCGCGTCGCAAAATCCCGCGAAGCCGACGCGGCGTCCCAGACCGAGCCGACAAAAGAGGTCCGCCGGTGCGCACTGAGGTGGTGGGGTCGTGTGAACGACGAGAAAATTGTGGAGTCCCATAGTTGCAGTGAGAATGTCAGTGTATTGAAATGTCCACTTTTAACGCCACACGAGTTTTGAAACTTGGGCGTCTGGTGCATTTGGCGCCCCCTGTTGGATCTCGCAATCCGCTCCCAGTTTCCCTCGCGGTGGTTCCCGATCGGACAAAACCTACATGCCAAAAGGACTTCCAGAAATTATGAGAAAGCTGCAGTGTGGCCCAGTATGCGCTGCGTCGTCCGGGACGCATCCAGTTTTAAACCGGCCTCAGCCGGCGCGAGATTGTCCGCGCTGAGCGAGATGTCGCTCTCAACCGGAAGTTGTCGGACAAAGCGGAAGTCCGACTGACTCTTGTGCAAATTGAATCCGCGTGTTGATCCGAACAAAGTTTCGTTGTGCTGCTCGAAGCGAACCGAAACACGTGACAAGTCATGTGATCAGAGCCCAGGAACAATTGACCAGACTGAGTTGATTTGCCAAACGCCCCCCTGGGGAAGCGCGCACACCCTCTGACAGTTACGGAAGGGCAAAGGGCCGCCTCTCTTGTTTGTAAAAAAATATTCTCGGAAATTTACCGGTAAATTTTACGCCAAACAATTTGTTGTTGAGGACTGGAACAGTCGGGTCTCCATTCCTGGGTACAGGGTCCTTGGGGACATTCTCATGCCACATCTCGGTCTACCCACCCAACCCAGCCTCGCCCCCGTGGAAACCCCAAAGCACCTCCCACGTGAACATGAACGCTTCCTGAGATGAATTCCTGCACCTGATCCTTGCGTATTTTGCTGACGTGGCGCATTTGCTGCTGAATTGTGCAATCAACTTGTGCCTTTCGATTGCCCTGTAAATGACGTCAGGGTTCATCCGTGCAAAATAACATTGCAGCGTGAAGTGTGACGACCACCGCGTTGTGGGTTTGGGTCCCGGTTGCTGTGTTTCGGGCAGAAGCCACTCTTCTATGAGGGGTCTGCGTGTGTGGACATCGCTGTGTTGGCGATGGGTGTCGCGGACACTTGCACTGTATGAACCTGAGGTTGTATTTCATTTGGGGATGGACAGGTTGTGAGGTGAATCCATTGAAATCTTGCAGAACAACTTGATAGTCGATGTTCAAACATGTTTTGATGAATTTTGACGCACTTGTCCCATCACCAGGGTGAATCCGGTGTGCGCACGTTCACGCGTTTTCCACGCACGTTTTGCCTTCGTGGTCAAAGTTGTCAAGCACAAAACTCTGTGTGTGTCAAGAATTGGGCAGAAGTTTTGTGGAAACTGCAGAATTTACCGTTGCATTCCTTGATAAATCTGTGAAAAATGGAAATGTTTTCTTTGGAGTCCCCAGTGACGGGTGTGGTCAGGCAGACCGGTGTCACGTGACTTTGTGCCTCGGCCGATTGAGGGGCTTTGGACTCTTGCTATGAAATGCGTGTATCGCTGGATTCGAGGCCATAGATATTACCGCTGAGATGCAATAGCTGTTGTTTTTTTTTAGAGTGGCCTGTGCACCATATGTATTCTCTATCAGAAGGTTGTACAAATTCGGTACGTGTACATAGTGCAATCTGTACATACTGTGGGGTTCCTTGCAGCAAACAGGTGTCAATTTTTACAGTATTGACTTTTTATGGAACAAATGTTGATGGTATTCCACTGATACAAAATGCAAATGTTTTCTGCGTGTATGTGTGCCATGTGCGATGTTGGGAACTTGTGCTGCTGCGTGCCTTGTGCACATTTTGTGCTCTTTAGTCGTTAAGTTGTGCGTCTGTTGATTTGGGTGTTTTGTTGCCAAAATGTGATCGGACCAAGTTGGCTTTGTTGCGCATGCGTTCTGCGCGTGACGCGCGTTTCGTGACGTTGCGATTTGTTGAGCTTGACCCGTGAATTTTGTGCACTGCAAATATCGGATTGGAATCAAAGTGACCTGGGTTAGCGAAGAAAATCGCGCAGTAATGTAGAAAATCCCTTATTTATTTCTTGTTGTGAGCACTTTGTTTTGCCGACGCAAGTCGTGTTGTTGCCTTATTTGGTGTGAATCTGAATCCAAGAGAGTTATGCCTGAGGTCGTGTGCCATGCTTTGTCTCTACGAGCTGAACTGAATTCTGCAGCGTTGCGTCATAACGCAGCGTCGCTCGTATTTTGTGGCGTTTCCTCTCTGAATGTTGCGTCACGACGCGCCTTTTGTGACGTTGCGTCTTCTCGTGCCTTTTCGTGGTTTCCCCTCCGGGTTTCTTATTGTGTAGAATCTGGCCTGTTTCACACTTGTCGTGCGGTGCGTTTGGGCGTTGCGTTGCGTCTTTGTGATGCAGCGCTCTTGACCCTGTTCTGCACATGACGCATGACACGTCGAGTGTGAAACAGACGCGCGCTTTGTGATGTCAGTCAACACCGACGTGACTCGTTCTTTCAGTGCTGTTTCCCACTGGATGCGGCGTATGTTGCGTCCCTGTGTAAGTCGAAGGGTGTCGGGACATGACGCAGTCTCATCCACTGTGAAACGCGCTGTACGAACTTCGCTCAAAACTGCTGTGGCAAATCAACTTCCATTCCTGACGTGTGAACTGCAGATACGTCTCCGTGTTGTGAACTTGTCTCAACTCAAGTCATGTTTTGGGACCCTTTGGTTCGAATGGTGATTTTCAGATCTGCGCACTGGGTGGGGAAAAGCGTTTCGAGTCCTGGACACGCCAATGGGCTCTTCGCCGCTTTGTTGACGTGGAACCTATTGGCGGGGACAGCAACGCTTGACGTATTCACGTGTGCGAAAGCCAAATTGACTTGCGTCGCAAGTCGTATTCGGTGGATCAGGGGCCTTGGCGACGTCTATCCGTCAGTTCTTTCGTTTCCGCGTCTTTCAGCGATTCATGTTTTGTTGTCAAGACGCCAAAGTGCAGATCGTGTCTGAATTGTCTCGTCTCGTCATTTCGACTTGTTCAAAATTCACCAGATGGCTGACGAACTTTCGAAAAGATCAACCACACAGACGCCAGTAGACATGCAAAATTGTTACACACACACACACACACACACGTGACCTCAACTCGTACGCCTCCCGTCAGATTATTCAGACACGACCCGCACGTCGGACATGTTTACTCATGAACGAGTCTTTCACTGGGCGTGGCCACCCACTGCCCCCTCCCCCAGGGGGCGTCGCCCCGCCCCTCGGGCTTTCTTCCGTCGACGCCACTCCTGTTGCTATGATCATCCAAGACGTGTTGTTGAGCAGTTGATCATCATTTTCCAATAAAGGGTACGAAGTGTATGAAACTCGAGTCTTTGCTCTTGGATTTATTCTCGGTTGATTTTGTACAGAATCACTGGGTGTTTGTCGTGCACCAAGTTCACAGTCTCAGGCCGGACTGACACTGTGCCAAGCGTTGATTCCTGGAACAAGGGCCAAAGCGATGCAGCGCCCGTTCACTTGGACAGGGAAGCAATGTGCGGCAGCGTTCGATTTATCTATCCGTCAATCCATTTGAACTCCGGAATGGCCCTTCCATGATGCAGAGTGGAATGGCCGAGATCAATCCAGAATGACCAGAATTGCAATTCCAAGGCAATTCCGGATTAACAGAAGGGTAAATCGAACACTACCTGTGACACATCCTGTGCGAGTTCAGCCCAAATCACTGACAAAACTTCAGCTCCTCCCCGCTCCCCCCCCCCACCGTCCAAGAGCCATTCTGAAAGAGCTTCATTCAAACGTCATTCTGCTCCTGATACAGGGCACACACCGTCACTGTCTGCAGAACGCTTGCGCCACACGGCATTTCCGACTGACCTGACCACACTCACTCGTGCGATACCACGTCCTTGATAAAATGTGCAACTCTTACCCAATTTCCGGTTTCCAACAAATTTTCAACTTTTTACATTCAAGTATGATTTTCCTCGTTTTTGGCGTGCTTTGCACAACTGCTAATTCTGAACATTTCCTAAACCGACACCTTGCCTATCTCAAATAAATACCTGCCCAATCGGCCGAACTCTACTCAAATCTACTCATGACATCACGCACCAAGGAGCATCACCATCTCGCAAACAGCAACGTTTCAGTCAGAACGAGAAAAAGGCGACAAAACGTGAAACGACGTGAAGAAACGTGACATGCATCCGTCGTGAACCTCGAATCAAGCAAACAGTGGAATGAACAGAAAGATCAACGTGAGCAGTCGGTGCTGGGCTGCAACACGTGGTCGGTGCTGGGCTGCAACACGTGGTCGGTGCTGGGCTGCAACACGTGGTCGGTGCTGGGCTGCAACACGTGACGTTTGCAGGCCACAACACATAGCTGCGTACTTTGGGTTCAAGACCCCCTTCCCGACCCCCCCCCCCCCAATGAAGAAACGTGCTGAAGTAACACATGCAAAATTCAAATTTCTGTCAGAGAAAATAAAGAGAAAAGAGAGCGATGTCTGGTGGGACTGGATTCTCTTTTCTGCAAAGCCCTGTTCCTTACAGCGCACCATGCGGTGCGTCCCTGCACAAACGACGTAGCGCCCACTGACGAAACACCGCGTATCTGTGATGCGGGGCGCTGCGTGGGACTTGATATCTTCGCTCCTGCGTCTCAACGTCATCACGTGGGCTTCAATTCGGAGCCGATCATTGGCTCAAACCCCGTGCGCATGCGCTGAACTTCAATGCTCATTGACAGCGTCACTCATTGGCCACGTCTGATTTGTGCACATCCAATCACAGTGCAGCGCGTCCGATTCCGACATGCGCTTCAGGTTCATCCCTGATGATCCACGCGGTGACCTCAGTTGACCTTCCGATGACCTTTGGTGACCTCTAGAGCATCTTGCGGACCATATAGTTGAGGATGCCCCCGTGGCGGAAGTAGGCGAGTTCGACCTCGGTGTCGAACCGCGCCACCGCGTCGAAGCTGCGTCCGTCGTCCACCTGCAACATACACAGTGAAGAACACGTGTCAATCAGGCACGTGCATGGTGCATGTGCTCATGTGGGACGCGCGTGCGTGCGTGTGTGTGTGTGTACGTAGATCTGTGTGTGTGGCTCGCCCAAAAGCCTTGTTGTGTGGCCCAACCAATCACTTGGGAATTGCTTCCTGCATCCCCAGTGTGTGTGTGTGTGTGTGTGTGTGTGTGTGTGTGTGTGTGTGTGTGTGTGTGTGCTTGGTACGTGTGCTTGCGAGTGCAGACCCCGCACCTGCACAGTGACGCTCTGGCCCGGCACCAGCTGCTCCCCCAGACTGAGGCTGAACCGCTCCTTGCCGCTGAGCCCCAGGCTGTCCGCGCTCTCCCCGGCCCGGAACTGCAGCGGGACGATGCCCATCCCGACCAGGTTGCTGCGGTGAATCCGCTCGTAGCTCTCCGCGATCACCGCCTTTACTCCCTGCAATGGAGTCGGCACTGCTGTGACGTTCCATCTCCTACTGACCGTCGCTCTTGATCAGTGCAAGCCTTCCTGTTCGTAAGCCCGTGTTACAGACGACAAAAAGCTGTTTTTGTGGGCGAGTCGTTGCATTGATGCAGCCGCCCTTGAGCAAATTCAGGGTCGCAAAGTGTGAGCAAATTCAGTGTGAATCAGACCCGAAGTACAGTCAAATCGGCCTCAGATTCGGCCCCAGCCCAACACTTTACCGCAATGCAAATGGCTCCACCGCCCCCTCTCACCTGGAGGTAGGGTCCCTTGGCGGCCCAGTCCCGGCTCGACCCGCAGCCGTAGTCCTTCCCCGCGAGGATGATGACCGGCGTGCGCTCCTCTGCGTACCGCGCAGCCGCGTCGTACACGTCCATAATATCGCCCGACGGCACGTGCAGCGTGCGTGGCGCCGCCTTGGCATTATCGCCCAGGAGGCGGTTGACGAGGCGGATGTTGGCGAAGGTGCCGCGGGCCATGACGGCGTCGTTCCCGCGCCGCGCGCCGTACGAGTTGAACTCGCGGGGCGTGATGCTGCGAGGGGGAGAAGAGCGGTGAGGAATGTGAACAAAACAAAGAAGACAAGAAAAAGAGTTGAAGATGCAAAGAACATGGAAGCAAGAGACAGAGAGAAGCCGGATCTGGCACAGGCAGCACACGTGCACACACACATACACGACACACACACACACACCACGCACACACATGACAACAGCGGGGAAATTTTACGTCTGTTTCAACAACCATTCATCTAGCATCCCCCCCGCTCCCCTGCCCTAACCCCCCCCCCCCAACGTCCCCCCGGTGGGGGGGGAGCGCGCCCCCGGGGGTTTGCACGCGCAGGGGGCGGCGGGGGGCGAGTGGGGCGGCGGGGCCGGGGCGCCCCGCGTCAGCCGAGCCCCCCCCCTAGACA
>JAAUXT010151969.1_pt1 | contig 27264 bp, 40 predicted proteins | sample 7278171 | NCBI WGS metagenome assembly JAAUXT01 (sample SAMN14350112, study PRJNA611818) | marine sediment metagenome | isolation source: surface marine sediment (1.8m) | place: French Polynesia: Moorea | collected 2018-08
AGTGACAGTTCCATCTGGCCTCGGCAAAAATAGTCAGCCTTAACTGCACCGGTCGGTGCAGCCAGGGTCACCTGTGAACATGCAAACACTCAGAATTGGTTCCATCTTCGTTTTGTTTGATGTGTGGACTCTTTTGCGCAACAAGAAGTCCCGGTACACGCGACATGGGCAAGATGGTGCTCCACCATGGGGTCCCCGCTGGCTGGTGAGGGTGGTGGTGGTGGCTGATGAGAGGGCCTGGTTGACTGATGAAAGGAGGGAGAGGGTAATAATTGTGGACAAATGCACACATGAATGCGACTTGTTCTCAAGCCGATAACTTCACCTGGATGGCCGGCGACTGCAACCACCAACAGTCATGCGCGAAAGGCTTTGTGACCACAGCGTTGTACGAGAATGTATCGGTTGGCTGAACCTCGCCACAAATTGCGGAGTCACGCACCTCCGTCGGGAACGGCAGGTTTTGAGATCGTCCTCGTGGGTCTGTGTATTTGTTCTCGTTTCTCAATTGAAACAGTTTTTTGTTCAGTCGTGGTGCTGCTTCGTCTTGAGCATCCGAACAAATGTTTCACTGTCAATGTTGCTTGCCGTTTGCAGTGACGGCGATCAGAATCGGGAGGCAGAAAGCGCACAGGCAGAAAGCGGCACGGGTTGTTCTTCTGACAATCTTCTGGCAGCACAGCATCTTTGCACAGAAGGATGCAGGCGACAGAGAAGAAGCGAGAGGCGGTACAGCGAGCCCTGGAGTTGGCGAAGAAGGCAAAACTGAGGGGTCTGACGAATCGCTTGTTGAATGATCCTGGAAATCTCCACGAGAGAGTTCGATATGGCAACAGCCTAATACCTCCCTTGCAAATAGCTGTCATGCGAGACAATGTTGAGCTGGCTAAAGCATTGATAGACGCTGGTGCTGATGCGAACGATCGCTACTCGCGCATTTATAGACCTCGTGGACGTCCGTTGGAAGTCGCTGTGAAGAGAGGCAACATTGAGATGGTTGACGCTTTGATAGCAGGAGGAGCAGATGTGAATCTCTGGGGAACAGCAAGCCACACGTATTTGTATGAAGCCGTCTGTGAAAGAAACCTGACTTTGGTCAACATTTTGATAGCAGCAGGAACCGAAGTGAATCAAGGGCCTGACTGCTTGACTGAAGCCGTCCGTCGTGGTAACCTGGCCATAGTCAACACCTTGATAGCAGCAGGAGCCAATGTGAATCGCAGGGCATTAAATGAAGCCGTCCACCGAAGCAACTCGGTCATTGTTGAAACTTTGATTGCTAAAGGAGCTGATGTGAATGGGCCTGGGTTACTTGCAGCAGCCACAATAAAATTGGACACTGACATGGTCTCTCTATTGATCAATGCTGGAGCAGATGTGAACAAGGGCGATCCGCTGGGCGTTCCACTTCTACGACTGGCCGAGTTGTGTGGTACATTGGACAGTTCGTCCACTGCAAAAATGGTGCAGCTTCTCTTGTCTGCTGGAGCGGATGCCAGCACTGTCAGTGAAGGAACGAAGGACACTGCGCTGATGCTTTTCGTGAAGAACAGCACGGACTATATTGAGCCTTTTCTTCTTGCTGGAGTGGACGTGAACTCAGACTGTGGCTGCATGTTGAGGATGGCGGCTCTCAAAGGAGATGAAGAGCGGGTGAAATTGCTGCTGTCCAAGGGAGCTGACGTGAATATGGCTCGGAAATTCAGCAAACCGACAACAAACAACTACTACGGACATGCACAGAAGCAGCAAAATGGTGACATCCAGGACACCAACACTGCACTGATGAACAGTGTCAGTTTCCCCAACATCGTCAAAATGCTCATCGCTGCAGAAGCAGATGTGAACCAGATGAGCAGCGAGCTGAACAGCCCACTCATCTTGGCTGCTGCGTGCTGCAGGGAAAGCCTTGAAATTCTGCTGCAGGCGGGAGCCGACGTGAACCACCGCAACGCACAAGGACAAACAGCTCTCTTGGTTGCAGAAGAAAGGGGTATCATCGAAGCACTGCTGGACTCGCAGGCCGATGTGAACCACGTGGACTTTTCCGGAATGTCTGCTCTCATGTTGGCCGCATACAGGGGGGACACAGACCTTTTGGACACATTGATTGCCCGAGGAGCCATTGTGAATAAGTGGAACCACATGGGAAATTCAGCCCTGGTTGAGGCAACCAAGGAGAACAAAGTGGAGTGCCTGCGACGCCTGATCGATGTTGGGGCTCCAGACACGGGCGAGCTGAACATGGCTCTCGTCAAGGCTGCTTCGCTCGGCCATGTCTCGTGTGTGGAGGAGTTGGTAATCGCGGGAGCCGAAGTGAACCAACCCAGTGGATGCTTTGAAGATTTGCCATTGCGGGTCGCGACGCGTGAAGGCCAAACCTCCTGTGTTCGGAAGCTGTTGGCCGCAGGCGCTGACGTGAACTTTTGGCCCTGCACTGGAGAGAGGACAGGTGACTTCCGTCGCGTGGTGAAATATGGCTACGATGATGTTGCGTTTCTGCTTCTGGAAGCTGGCACAATGTTCACTGCTGATTAAGAGGGGAAACGTGCACCTCTACTGCAAATAGCTTTGCTGAACAGAATGCCAAAAACTTTCAGATTCTTGTGTGAAGCAGGAGTGGATGTCAATGCCCGAACTCTTTTTGATGCCAGTCTTTACGTGTACTACCGGCATAAGACAGGTATGCCCGCCACCGTGCTGGAGATGTGTGAGTGGGAGATCCATCCCAGGAACCAGGCAGACATTCTGTTTTACTACATGCAGCTTCTGCTGAAATACGGCATGAAACGTAAAACACAATGTGATGCAAGCTGGAAGGGCCAGCAGAAATCGGACGCGGCTACCCTGTGCAGGGCAGGCGGTTACTTTGTCCCCCATGATGAGCTCTCTGAGGATGAACGTCTTAAGTGTGACATCAGAGAAGAGTGCTTTGATGAAAGTGCACGCTGTTCGAAGTCTGTTGACAGTCTTCAGATTCTGTGCAGAAGAATGATCCGGAATCACCTGGAGAAGCTCAGCGATGTCAATCTGTACAACCTCGTCCTCCAGCTGCCCCTCCCCACCATCATGAAGGAGTTCCTTGTATTCAACTGCTCACTGAAGACACCCGAGGCAGATGACCTGATGGACGGCGAATGGCCGTTTGAAAAGAGCTCTGTTTACGAATCAAGGTGGGGAGATCGCAGCCGCAGGCTCAGTGAGGACTGAAGATGCTGAACTCTCGCAATGGCCGCTAGTGGAGTGAAGATCCGGTCAGTCATTGGAAAACATTTTGCAAGCGACACTCCGAGAAGTGTTTGGCGAAAGTTTAGGGAGAAATTGCAACGTGTTTCAGATTTGGTTTCTGTCAGCAGAAACCCTCGTATTTGCACGTGTTTTGTATTTGGTTTGACGGTGAAAAACAATCATTTGATACGGAATGACAAAGATCATTACGAGATGTGTACTCCAGGAAGGTTTTTCCACTTGTAATCTCTGGATTTTCGGGCCCCTGCATGTGTTGGCAAGAATCAAGTCGTCGGAATTCAGCGTCAATTCCTTGTCGAACTGTCTCAGAGGGTGTATGCGTGTGGTGTATGCACCATTGCAGTCTCCAAAATTGTCCGGCAGCCCTGATTTTGGTGACTCAGGCCAAGAATTTATCAACCAGCCCTGAAACTCAAGATTCTTGCTCTTGAGATGGAAACAACAAAACACTCAAATAGCTCTGAAACCACTCCTTTCCCTTCAAAATTGACCTCGAAGGTTGCCAGAATTACCAGTGCTAAAATACCACAAATTTTTAACAAGAAAAACAAGCAGTCAGAGGTGATTCTTGTGGTGTGTACCAAACTGGCCAGAAAGGACTCCAGCAGCATCACAATTGTACACCGAGAGGCAATCATCTGCACAGTCCTGTTTTCCACACGTCAATACTGAAGGTGGTATCAGCATGTGTTTTGCAGTCACACTGGGCAAAGTGAGACACCTGGGCCCCCTCCTGTGAGCAAAGGTTGGCAAAAATGTGGGACCCACTCCCCTTGGAAATGAAACATGGGTTTGGGGCAAAGGTTTGACAGTGAAATTTTGAGTGGTGTGAGATCCCTGGAAATTAAACTTGAGCTCTTGGGTAAAAGTTGGTCTTTGAAAATGCGAGGTGATTTCTGACCCTCCCCCCACCAAAAAAGTCAAACCAAGGCTGTGGAGTGAACTTTTGACTTCAGGTGTGGAGGGCAACAATTGGCATGTCTAATCAGCGTGTGTCCACACTACCCCCAAGGTCACAGCTAACAAAACAGAAAAGGTGGTTCAAAATGACTTTTTGAGCACGAGTTACTCTGAAAAAGAGGGAAAGGTGTCGGAAGACAGTGTTTTGGAAACTTGGTCCTCGAAGCCGCGAGACTTTCTCAGCATGCCGGCTGCAAGGTTGACGCTTTTTCGCGTAAAATTTCAATTTTCACCTCTAATTTTCGCTGAGGTACACGAAGTGCAGAAATGCTCGCGACATGAGAAAAAATAAATGGTATTGCTGAAAATTTTGTGCAATACACCAGGAAAAGACGCTGGAATTGAAACAAAACCCATGTTCGAGAACGGTCTTTTATGTTGCTGTGACCTGGTTGATCTCCAGGGACCAAAAAAGTGCGAGAAATTTTTTCTCCCTTCGTGAGTGAAAATTCCTTCGTTGAGCGCGTGATTTCTGTATTTGCTTGAAACAAAAGAAACCTGGTTCAAATCGCGGATTTGTGTCTCGTTCAACAATTTGGTGCACAACGGCGCCTCCGCATGGAGTGGATACAGACCGAAAACTTCAGAATCCATCAACCAGAAACTTGTCACGATTCCTGTACATGTAAATGTAGGTCTCGCGAACAAAAAGCCGCGGTATTGTGCAACAGGAAACGACACAAGATTAATTCGAAAGACATGATCCAACTGTGTGCATTTTTGGAATAAATTTGGCAGAAGTACCTGTTGGAAACCTCGTCTTCTGTCCAACAAAAGACATACGAGCGATTTTGACTTGCAAGTGTGGGTGGATCTTGTATTTTCTACAATATAAAGCGCTGGTTGACGCCCACACACGCGCCTGCACGCATACCGATGGCGTTCCGCACTCCGGTGGTGTCGGCGCTCACCAAGGGTCTCGTCAGCGCCAACCCGGCGCCGACGGAGCCGCAAAAGGACGACGCCAAGGTAAGTCACAGCGAGAACGAGACCCATCACCAGCGGGATATGGTGTTCCTTGTTGGAGTGTGTTCGGCTTTCAGCTTTCGCAAGGTCCATTCATCAACATGAATCGGAGGCGCAAGCCACACTGCTCGAGCACATTTGTCTCTTTGAGAAAGCCCTCGGATTTGATTCGAAACAAATTTGTAAAGCGACAAAATTTCGGCTGATTTTTCTTTTTCCTTCCGGGAGTGGGAGGAGGGGCGTTACGTCTTTGCCATGCAGCAGAGCTTTTCTGGTTCTGTCAAAAAGAGAAAGATCATTTCGTGGAATTCGGAATGCCCTCGCAATGCCCGTCTTGTTCCGGACACCAATCGCACTCGCTTTACACTCAAATGAATCCCAATGCAGAACCAGCAGACGGGGGCGACTCCCGATGGGAGACCTCAGGAACAGCCGGAGGTGCGGAGGGTCGGGGAGGAGGAGCGTCGGCGGATCCAGGAGGCGGAGCAGCGGAAGCAGCAGGAGCGGGAGACGCGCGAGCGAACACAGTCCGCCTTCAAAAAGTTCGAGGGAAACTGAGAGAACAACGCGTGAGACTCGGACACACCTCCTCTGTGTGTAAGAAAACAACATACCTTGTTTTTCTTTCGGTGAGGCTGGGGCGACATATTTTGGAGGATGGGGTATCAGGGCGAACACTGACAAGACCAGTGGGTTTCAGCGTCACTCCTTTGACTTGTTGAAATGAACATGGACGCTGCGCATGACGCACCAAGCACCTGAGCTTAGAAGAGGACAAAACGAAGGAGCGTCGTCTTGCAAATGTCTCGCCGGAAGAAAACAACTCGAGAGTTCAAACTGGCTCACTTTATCACCTTCACTCCAAAATTGTCAAGTGTCAGTAAGTTCATCATTTGTTGCACATATCAACTGTTTTATCAACTGTACAAAGACATAACTGTGGGACAAGATTGCGACCAAAGACAAAGGACCGAAAGCAGACCGCAGACACAAGTCGACGAAACTTAATACTGTAACAGCTGATCTGAAGGGCAGATCATTGACAAGTGTTGTTCGCGCCAACGAAGCCAAAGACGATTTTGAGACCTGTTCACAGAGCACAACACTGAAGCTCTCACCAAACCCTGTGTGTGGACACGAGAGTAGAGGACACAGCAAATTTATCCAGGGAACAACACACCACCAACCAATCATGCTTCAGAAATAATTCAATCCAATTCACTTTTCCATTGCGATCGGACCCCTGCAGCAATCAAAGATCTGGGCCAGTGGGGAGCCAACTTTGAGAAAAATTTGCTTTCCAAAAGAGACACAAATTTGTGTTTGCTGCGGAACAACTGTACGGGGGACGAGGCATCCACGCACCATGCTCACCCGACCAGGTTCCGCTCGGGAACTTCTGCGAGTGTACACACTGCGAAACTGGAAAGAAAATAACGTCCTCCCCAGCGAAACGATTCTGTGTAGTGAACAAATCTCAAAGGACCGCCATTCACTTTCAACAAAATGTACCGAAACGAGAAGGTACCAAACCCATATCAACCACAATACTGAGGGAATTACAACAATTAGTTACCCTTGGTTGCCAGAATGTTAACAACGTCGCAGTCATATGTATTCACAGAATGTACAAAACATTCGAAACAGCTGTTTGCGAAAAGCTTGTTTGCATTGAATTCGGCACAGAATACACTTTTTGCATTGATACGAGATGTATCCCCAATAAACTTTCAACAAAAATAAACATTGACATCTCCAAAAAGTTTGCATTGATATTGTAAATTCTCCATGTTCCTTCGAAAACGGCACGACGAGTTCACTCTGGATGCGTCAGTACAATGAAATGCTTTGCGGGAGCGAATATGGCACATTCAGGGTGAACTCGGCCTGAACGAGAGCTTCAAAACACGCTCACTCCACACATAAAACCAGAAACGATACGTGTACGAGTATGGGACCTTGTCAATTTTGGAAGACAACAAAGCACACATGATGGTCTTATGACGCCAGCGTACACGCACGTATCAGAGGATCAACACAACGAGAGTAGCTGCGACAACGCAAACTGCTGGTGTGAAAAGACCAAGAAACTCGGTTGCAAAGGAAAGCAGGAGTTATTGTACACACCCGTTTCACAATGTTCTCGTCACAATGATTTTTGCGCGAAAAATTGCACCATTTTGCTGCTGTCTGAATTGGCCTTGTCAGTATTTGCATGCTGACCTTTACACAAAGCTTACGAACAATGTTGTCATGTTTCATTTGCTCAGCACCACGTTGCAATTGAATGTATTGCATCTTTTTCTTTGCTCTGAAACCACGGTTTGACAGAATACACGAGAGCTGACATTTGAGTTCACCTGGAGTCCGTTGAATTCGACTGTCCTGGATTTGATAGCTTGAACACTCGAACTTGAAAATTGACGCAGCAAAGCATCACGATTCACCAGTTCGAACAAAATCGAATTGAGCGGACTCCAGGTTCAGCCATGTTCTACCAATACTGAGCACCACGAAAAAGAACCCTGATCATTTTTTTCCAAAAATTCAATACATCAGTCCAAAAGACACCAACGAGTCAACGAGTCGTACAGTCAATGCTTTGCTCGTCACACACACACACGCACAATTCTGAATGCTGGTGAACATGAAAACGGGCACCACTCAACAAGTCGAAGTTTAAAACTCCACATTTAGCGTCTTTGTGCCTGTGCAAATCAACTGGCGGTGGCTTTCCTGGAAACAGCCAGGGCTCGCTTTGTTCTAGAAACACAAGTCTTGCACCCTCAGTGAATCAGAGGTGCCATGTTTGCATATTTGTGAGAATGCTGCACTTTGAAACGTACACCGGAGGTTTTCCGCACCCACAAGATGGACAAGAGCAGGAATCCATTGGCAGAAAAAGAGTTCACACGCGCAGAACCCAGTTGACTGAGAGGACACCCACCTTCGTCAAGATCTCTTCATGTTTCTGGTTCTTTTGACTTGGTTGGACAGACTTGTCGACGCTCTGGTGCAACTCACTCTTCAGTTCCACTCGCGGATGAATCTCTGGTCGGCGCACTCGCTGCGCGCACGCTCGGCGATGCGCAGCATGTCGCGCTGCTGCGCCACAGTCACGTGGTGGATCACGAGCAGGTACCGGAAGTTGCACGTGGTCCACGCGTCACTGTAGAGCGTGAAGCGCGAGCTGTGGACAGGCTCGAGGCCGAGCTGGTCGACGAGCACACCGACGTAGGCGTCCTCGTTCGGGAAAGGTTTGTAATGGCGACTGACGAGCAGCAGGCGAGACAAAACGTCCTGGGAGAGAACGTAGCCCGTGCCGCTGGCGTAGGGCGGGTAAAGGTCGGGCGCGTATTCGTCTCGGGAAACTGACCACTTGTTGGTTGGGTCGCGGATCACGTGGGCACGGCGTTCTTGGTCGGCTGCGTTTCCGGCGTACAGCTCGGCTGGCGCCACAGATTGGGCAAGCAGGAATTCGGGCAAGAGGTGAACGTTGACAAAACAGTCGTCGTCAGTTTTGAGCACGAACTGCAGAGGACATGAGTGTCTGGACCAATGGAGAGCAGTCAAAACCTTCAAACTCAAGTTCCTGTAGCTGTCCATGAAATCACCCAGGAGAATATCACTGTGCAACTGTGATTCCTCGCGAACTTTCTGATTGGTCAACGAGTTGGGGTCTCGACCAATGAGAAATACGCATTGCCAGTCCAGCTTCTGTCCAGGGGTGCTGGGTAACGTCGGCTTGACTGACTTCTTGGACTCTGCCGAGCACCACGAGTTCCTGATGGCCGACCTCCGGTCAAAGTTTCCAGACGCCGAGGTGATAAGAATGAGCAAAAGGGAGTCTTTGGAAGAACACTTTGGTTTTGCGACAAGGCCATTGATGAGGTCGTCGTATCCCCACTCCAAATTGTGGCCCACATTCCGACCTGGATTCAGATCCGCTGAATCCAAATTGTTGGCCTTGTTCAAGTAATACTGTGAACTTTGCAATTTGGGACGAAGGAGAAATTTCCGATTGTTCACTTCGTGGAAGGTGGAATCAAGGGACATGTTATCATAGAAACCGGCCTGGTTGAATTGGGACACGACGAACGCTGCTCCCAGCAAGCCGCACAGCAACAGAATGGTTGCCAGGAGACAGACACGACGTCGGAAGGCGCGACGCAGCGCCAGTTGTTGCGGCGCCATGATGACGTAATGATGACACGTGACAGCGACCAGAACCACCTGCGGCGAAATAAATCCCCGAGCGTTCAGTCCAAAAGATGCTAACGTTGATTCGGACAAACTGGCCATGTCAGTTTCCTGTAAAGTGGCGCGTCACGCTGTGTCCCACCTTGCTGTTGCTTTGGTTGACTGCGGCATCCATGATTTGACGGAGTTGGCGTGGGACGCGCGCCGGCTGCATCACGTCGCGACGCGTCTCAAGCAGCGCGTCTGCGACGCAGCGTCTCAGGCCGCGTCACGTCTCCGTGTCGCGCTGCGTCGCCACGTCTCACGTCGCGCCGTCACATGCTGCGAGATCCAAATGATTGTCAGTTGTGAGCTCAACCCGAGGCGTGTGGTGAATGCACCCAACTTCACAGCCACACGACACCGTTCTTTGCAAAATGGTCTCAAAACAGTCTGAAAATCCTGATCCGTTTCTTTGTTCATACGCCAAATTCCGATTGCTGCCACTCATGCTGTTCGATTTACACTCGAGAAGCCGAGAATTTGACAATTCTCGATATCGGAGAGTGTAAATCGAACAGCATTTTCATCCGAGAGAACATCCGAGAATCTGAGAAAGCTTGGGGCTCTCGGATTCTCCGGTCGAGAGTCCGAGAATTCTCGGCTGGGAAAATGTAAATCGAATAGCATCATTTTCTTGCTGGGCACATTGCACCGAAGTTTAAAGTTCAAGAGCACAACAACAACAGAAGCCAGACACCTCCACACAACCGAGATAACCAGCCAGATAAGAAACTGCGCCGTGGTTACAATCAGCTGGTGACATTTAAACTTGACCTAGTTTTTCACACCCGATTGTAACACACTTTTCACCCCGAAGGGGACCAAAATGCACTCCTATTCCATAGCCAGCCAATGCATATTGTAAATTGGCATCCTAACGTTGCATATTTACCTGCACAAACCGAAAAACTTGGGAGAAAATGTTCATTTAGGCGACGAAACCTGCTCGCACACTTCTCTCCAGGATGTGGTTTCTGCGCACGCGCCGTGACCTGTGCCGGATCCAGGCTTCGCCGTGTGGTGCTCGTTAGCCAGAGGAGCACACGATGATCTCAGTTTTGCCAAACAAAATTCGGCTGTTGGCGTAAGAGTCTGATCAAAAATAGACTCTGAGAGTCTGTAGATTCTAGATCTCGTGGGTCTTGACATCTGGACACTCCACGTCTACTTTCGATGAAAAGCTCATGTGATTGCAATTGGTCAGATAGATCCAGATATCTGACCTAGTTTGATGCAAGTTGTTGCAAAAGTGTATAACATCGGATCATTCACAAACAAAGTCCAAAATAGCATGTCAAGCCTCGTATGAGAATCGAACTCACGACCCCCAGTTTACTAGAATGTCTTTGTCATACTAGACTGGTGCTCTAACCCCTGAGCTAACGAGGCCGTTGTCGGTTGTGGGGCGGAGTCAGCAAAATATTGTTTGTGTGGTTTTGAAGGCAAATCGAAACTTGACCTTCTCTCCGATGTTCCCCTCCGATGTCCCTGCAATGTCACACCTTTTTCAATACAAAATTGCAAGTCTAGTTGATTGGTGCTGCCCCTGAGCTAACGAGGCCGTTGTGGGCGGAGTCAGCAAAATGTTGTTCCTGTTGTTTTGAAGGCAAATTGCCAAATCCTGCTGAATTTTCTGACGTGTCAAGAATGAAAATTGCCATCAAAAATATCCTGAGCCCCATGTGAGATTTGAACTCACGACCCCTGGTTTGCTTGTTTCTATTTTTAGAAATTACAAGACCAGTGCTCTAGACCGCTGAGCTAATAGGGCTGGGTGGAGTGGGCTTTGAATTCTGACTACATACATCATCACAGCAGAGACAATCTGAATCAACTCACAAATTGATGACGAAGTCAGCACAACTCAACATGGCTTCCGGACAGAGGGCTTTTGCTCAAAAACTGAACAAGTAAGTTTGACCAATTTGGAGCGAATTGGGAACAAGATTCTCACAGAAATGAGCCCAGCAATAGAACATGTCTCAGTACTAAATTTGAGATGAAATATGCTGGGATATTTTTTGTTAAAGTTTTGTGCTCTGAGAGGTTGTTCGGCGTTTCCGGTGTTGACAGCTTGGATGGCGTTGGGTTTTCACCAGTGGATCACGATCAAATGCTGTCAGCAATTTCTTGAATTTCCTGCTTGTGCTATTTGACACCAAACTCCGTGACAATGGTGTCTCCGTGGTTCATGTAGCTGACCGAATTTCATGCACAAGTTGAACTGTGGCCTGTCCCATTTGAGGACAAATTCTTGCCAGATTGGCATCTGGCAGAATGCAAGCACCCTGTGCAGAGGTGGGGTATGGTGGGGGTGCGGGGTCTGGGCGGAAAACTTGCGAGCTGCATTGATGCAGCACTGGAGAATTTGCATTGCGATGCGCGTCTGACGCCGGACTTTCTCCACTGCAGACGCGGCGCAGCCGAGGTGCGCAAACAAGTATCGTCCGCCTACCTGGGCGACCTGCCGAAGAGCATCTCCGGACTCAACCTTTCAGCAACTGGCCCCGCGGTGAGTAGATCCAGGTCGGATGCAGGACCTGTGGGAGGGGAGGGGAAAATTCCAACTTCTACCATTTCAGTTTCGTTCGACAAAAGAAAAGAATTGAACAAAATTTTGAGCCTGATCAACAAAGAGTGGCACGCTACTTGGTTGCGGGAAGTAGGTGTCCCTCCTTGCAGAAAACCTCACTGATCCGGAATTTTTTTGGTTGATTGACGGACCGATCGATTGATTGATCGATTGTTGACAAATTGAATTCGCAGCCTGTGCCGCTCGGAGATGTGGTGGAGCCACTCGACCTGGAGGAGTGGCTGCTGCAGCACGCCAGTCACGTGGAGCGCGACCCGCTGCGCCCCCTGCTGGAGTTCCCCGACGATGACGTCACTGTCGAGCTGCTGCGGCGCCACTGCAGGACCATCGCGCCCATTATTCCTGAGCACGGGTGAGTTGCAGCGGCAACGGTTGTCCTCTGATCAAACCAATCCTCTTTCAGAAATCCGTTGCGAGTTCAGTGTTTTGCGGTGCCTGTGGTGTGCACATTTCAATGTCAATTTCACAGAGTGTTCCCAGAGATATTGTCAGACGAAATACAGTCACCCTCATGTGTTTCTTCGGTATCCGTGTCGCTTCTCTCATTCTTCAACGTTTCCCAATTGTATCCTCGCTGCAGTGCTGACAGTGACCCACACGTGCGCGACTGCATCCGCTCCTACACCGCCGACTACACCGTCGTCAGGCGCAACTACGAGACGTTCAACGCGCTGCACGCCGGCGTGAACAGCGCGGAGCGTGAGCGTGGCGGGTCGCCGCGCGTCTCCCAGCGCCAGGAGTACGAGGTGGACGTGGTGGAGGAGGCGCCGCCACCGGCCGCCGACAGGGTGAGGAACACGTGACTGACATGAAGCACGTGGCTCAATGTGTCACGTGTCTGGCAAGAAGAGTGCAACTCGCGTTGCAGAGAATCGGCCATGAGTGCAGTCACACAAGAAATGTATTTGGTTGAGCGTTGGTCGAAAACTCAGTCAGGCAGGAAATTCGAAGGATGATGGGCGTTGAATGAACGTGCGATTGTAGCTCACGTGTCCCTGTTGAAATATCACAATCTCACTTCACCTGTGTCACTTTACATGTGTCGGTCTAAAATCTGAAGAACACATATGTGTGCTTTACCATTCACAGCTGTTTTACCTAGACCTCGTTCTTTTCCCACAGTCTCGTGCGGCGAGTATGCCCGCCATGTCGGACACGCCCCGCGGCTCCTGGGCCAGTTCGATCTTCGACCTGCGCAACTCGGCGGCGGATCCTCTGCTGCCCAACCTGCTCGAACGCGTCCACCCGGACGACATGGACGCGCACAACGCCGTACAGCGCGGCAACGGCCGCCAGGACGCGCTGTTCGCGCTGTTTCCACAGCAACCTGCGGTGAGTCTGAGGCTTGGGCGTGACGACGTGTTCAGTCAGTTTCTGCTCGAGGTGAGCGGGAAATTTGTCAGCGGAATGGTGAACGAAATGTGTGTCGTAAGAAAGTGGGCGAGCAGCAAAAAGACCGCACTCGCAATTGAGCCCGTGGCTCTCTCTTCCTTTCTTCCATTTTCTGTCGTTCACCAACTGCCACTTCACTCGACAGGAGGAGAGCATCCAGAAGCGGCAGGCCGCGCCCCTCCCGGTCGAGCACTTCGGGCACCGCATCCTGGTCAAGTGTCTTCAGCTCAAGCTGGACCTGGAGATCGAGCCCATCTTCGCCCAGATGGCGCTGTACGATGCCAAAGATAGGAAAAAGATCTCAGAGAACTTTTACTTTGATCTGACCCCCGAACCAATCAAGAAGATGTTGGGGACACACATCCCGTATCAGGACATCTCCACCCTGAGCAGATCCTGCATCTTCTCCATCACACACCCGTCTCCGGATATCTTCCTCGTTGTCAAATTGGAGAAGGTGCTGCAACAGGGCGACATCTCAGAAGTTGCAGAACCCTACATGAAGGATGAAAAGAACCGGGACAAGGCGCGCGCCAACGCGCAGTACTACTGCGAGAAACTGGGACGCTACCGCATGCCATTCGCGTGGACGGCCATCTACTTGACCAACATTGTGAACGGCGCGACGAGTCTGGAGCGCGAGGCGGAGCGCCAGGAGCGCGAGGGCGGCCGCTCCGACAGCCTGGACCGGAAGTCCAGCCTCGTGAGCCAGTACGAGAGCTTCCGGAAGCGGTCACGTGACGAGACGGGCGGCGGCTTCCTGCGGCACGGCTCCCTGGAGCGGCAGAAGAGCGGCGGCGGGAGTAGCGACAGTAAGCGGATCAGCTGGAACCTGGAGGACACGGCTGTTCAGCTCGACACCTTCCGCCCCGTCACTCTCACCGTCTCCAGCTTTTTCAAACAGGTAACCACGGCAACTCGGTCATTTCCAACTCATCTCTTGGGAACGCCCAGCAGCAATCTTGCACAGTACATTGTTTGTTGTTTCCCAGGAGACAGAGAAATTGAGCGACGAGGATCTATTCAAATTTCTACTGGATCTGAAGCGTCCCACGTCGGTCCTCAAGCGCCTCAAGTGCATCCCGGGCACTCTGAAGCTGGACATCTCACCGTGCCCTGCTGACCACAAGTACAGCCTGACCCCAGAGCTGTACCGGATTGACCCCTACCCGGACGACAAGGGGCGCCCCACCAAGGAGATCGTCGAGTTTCCGCAGCGTGACATCTACAAACCTTACACCACGTACAGGTGTGTGTGCGTGCGTGTCAGCCGTGTGAACCTCTATCGTGAACTTGGACAAAGCCGCGTACGGCTCGAAACATCACCAAAGAGAACCTGCATTGATCACATGATTCAATCTCCATTCATGATCAATCTCTTTTCGCCGTCACAGGAACCTGCTGTACGTGAACCCGCAGTCGGTCAACTTCACGAACCGCCAGGGCTCGGCGCGCAACATCGCCGTGAAGGTGCAGTTCATGCACGGGGAGGAGGAGTCGCACGCGCTGCCCGTCATCTTCGGGAGGTCGTCCTGCCCCGAGTACCAGCGCGACGCCTACACCACCGTCAGCTACCACAGCAAGTGCGTGTCACAAGATTGGGGATCGTGGGAGATGACGTCTGGGTGCAGGGTGGAACAGAGGGATGTCCCGTGACCAGAGTCACACCTCTGGCCTGATTCATAGATCTCTGCCTCTCTGCAGGGCAAAAAGCTCGGTTAAACTGATTTCGGATGCGTCACTTCTTCCGTCTCTTGAGAACGTCCCTCCCTTACGTCTGGTACCGCAAAGGAAAGCATAATTTCTCACACTTCCATACAGCTATCTGGACCTTCACTGCCCGTGTGTTCGCAGGTGTCCTGATTTCTACGAGGAGATAAAGCTGAAGCTGCCGGCTCGACTCGGCGACGCACACCACCTGCTCTTCACCTTCTACCACATCTCGTGTCAGCGCAAGGACGCGCCGCAGACAGTGGAGACGCCCATCGGCTACACGTGGCTCCCCCTGCTGAGGGACGGCAGGATCGTCACAGGTGACGCTTCTTTCTTCTGTTCATCGTCATAAACCGCAAGGGATTGTTGTGTAATCGAACCATCGTTCCTCGAACCTTCGTCACTCAGTTCGACTACACATGTTCTTTCCCACTCTCCTCTGAAGCTGCACCTGTAGCACAGCTTCAGACCCCGTGTATAAAACCACCTGTGATACTGTTTTCTGGGCTTCTTACCCAAGGGGCTCAGGTAAGTGAAATAAAACCTTTCCTGCAACACACATATGTGTGGCTAGTTTATGCAACCTGCCCAACAGAGACAGGAGACCCGGCTCCCTTCTCTGGGCGAAAGCTGCGAAAAGGCTCTGCCAGCCGATGGTTCTGGTATGCAGCTGGTATGAGCACCCCTATACATAACAGGATGGGTGTTATGATGTCGAGTTTTGTGCTTGAGAACTGCTTTTCGCCCCTCCAGTTTTGAGCGCGGCAACGAAGTGGCTGAGCGCGATCTTTGTTTCGATTGCGATGTGTCCCGCTGTCTGATCTCCTATCTCTTGTCTTCTTTTCGTTATTCGTCCGTCCGTTCTGTGATTTCTTCTCTCATTCCTGCAGGCGAGTTCAACCTGCCGGTGTCGGTGGAGCGGCCTCCCTGCAGCTACTCGATGCTGAGTCCCGACGTGCAGCTGCCCGGCATGAAGTGGGTCGACAACCACAAGGGCATCTTCCGCGTCACGCTGCAGGCCGTGTCCACCATACACACGCTGGTGAGTACACACAGACATGCACACACACCACACAACATGCGTGCACACAGACATCGACCACACACGGCACACACACGCGCGCGCGTAAAAACGCACATACACAGACACAGACACACCTCGTACCCACACAGACACTCAATGCAGCGCGCACACACGCGCCCTCAATGGTATCACCAGAGATGCTCCTGCAATCAGTCAAGATGCAATTGCCAAAATTCAACTTTCTTGTGGAAAATTTCGGTTCCAAATACGTGCTGCTTATCTCCTGATGAATTGATTGATATGTAATTGTTTGATCTGCGAATCACAGGACGCGCACGTGGACCGGTTCGTGTCGCTGTGTCACGCGGCCGAGACGCACAAGATTCCTGCGCGCATCGGCGAGCTCCAGTTCGAGGCTGAGCTGAAGCGCTCCGTGTCGGACCTCGCGCATGCGCAGCCGGGGCCGCTCGTCGCCTTCCTCCCGCTGCTGCTCGACAAACTCATCGGACTCATGGTTCGCCCGCCCGTCATCGCAGGACAAGTCGGTGAGTGACCAGCCGTGAGGCCGGTTGCACTCTGAAGTTCACGCGAATATTTCAGCGACACAGTAGATTCCAAAAAGATGCAACGCTTGACGCTTCCATTGTTTGGACCAGTACAGGGGACAGAATTGGAGAGCAATGCTTGATAATCCGCAAGCACAATGCTCTGGATGCGAACGTTGTTTGCGTTTTCTACCTGGAACTTGAAAAGGAAAAAATGGACAAACAATTCCAATTTTCAATTCGGATCGAGGGAAACTTGAATGACCCTTTTTTCTGAACGTGTCGCCTGTTGCAGTGAACATCGGGCAGACGACGTTCGAGGCGGTGGCGCAGATCGTGCGGCGCGTCTCCGGATTGGTCGAGGAGGACAACGACGCGCACGCGCGCAACGCGCTGCTCACCGCGTACATCCAGTACCAGGGCACGCTGCCACACCCGGACCCGGGCCCGCTCTGTGAGTATCTGCGCGTGACAGTGTGTGGTGTGAGCGGACAGGGCGAATCCCATCCACATTCAGCGTTTCTGCGCACCCGCGGGCATCTGGCATTCCCATGCGACTGGCTCTACATCTGTGACAATGATGCTGTTCGATTTGAAAATCTACATCCGAGAATTCTCAGACTCTCGACCCGAGAATCCGAGAGCCCCAAGCTTTCTCAGATTCTCGGATGTTCTCTTGGATGAAACTGCTATTCGTTTTACACTCTCGGATATCGAGAATTGTCAAATTCTCAGATTCTCGGGTGTAAATCGAACAGCATCAATGAGAGGCTTGTGACAATGATCCCACACTTGCTTCTGTCTGTCATTTTGTGTTGCAGCAGTTGATGCGGACAGAATCATCCCACAAGTCATTTCAGTGGTGCAGTTTCACGTGTGGTTTCAGTTTCAGCGGCTGTGATATTGTTGCGCAGAAACAGATCGTTGATAGTTTCGGCGATTGACGCATTTTCAATTGAATATGAAATGCATGCAAGGCAATTTGTGAAGAAAAGAAACTGTGGAAAGAATCTGTGTGCTCAAGCATGAATGCAGTGAACGCATGCGTGAGGACGTGTGAAATGAGGCGTGTTCTGCAGGTGACATGAACGAATGAACTGTCGTCGCAGTCAGTCTCACAAAGTTTGGACACTTGGTGCGAAAACGGTCATTCGCATTGGCCAGCCAGAGTATGACGGAGTGAGCTTGCAACATGATTTGAGGCTTTTCAACAACAATCTTGTTTGTGAGTTCGGCACATTGCATTTGGTTGGATGAGGCTGAAATTGGAGTGGACTTTTGCTGAATGCGGAGTGGTGTGGGGTTGTTTTCAGCGGAGGAGGAGCTGGACGCCATGTTGGTTCACGACGCAGGCGCAGCGACGCAGGCTGCGCGAGACCCGCTGCGCAGAAACAGCAGCGACTCCGGGCTCAAGGCGCTCGGCCAATCAGCGCCGTCGGTGCTGCCGGGCGCAGACACACTTCCGCTAGGTGGAGGGAGGGAGGAGGAAGAGCGTATGTGCATGCTGTGCCGCCCTGTTGTGTTTGATGTCTCCGTTTCTCACAGCCTGCCTACGGTGGAGTTTTCTGTCTTGCCAGGTGTTCAGCATGGCATGCACGATGCTTGTTTCACAGTCTTCACTTTGAAGGCTTGGTGGTTTGCTTTGTTTTTCCAGCTCACATTTCAGACAGCGTGTTCGTGTTGCACTCACTTGTGTTGTTTCTTCTTTTCGTTTCTGTTTGTTGCAGATTGTTTTCATTGTTGTTTTGCATGACGACGAGAGAACGTTCATGTCGGAGAGGAGCTGCCTGTGTTTCCTTTTGCAGTCAAGACAAATTGCTTGTTTCAAAACTTTTGTCACTTGTTTCCACTTTTACCACGGAGCGTTGCCTCTTCATCAAGTTCTTCAATTTCCCAAACATTTTGCCGTGCACGGCAAAGCATCGCCTGAAATATCAGCTGTGTGTCCGTGAGCAAGATTTGCTGCGATGTCCTGGTTTGTCACTCTGTATTGAGGCTGCGTTGCGTCTGCGATCAGTCTTTGGATGTGGCGCCCATTGGCTGAAAACGTCAACGTGAGCACAGCCCACCCAGTGTGCACAGCGCATCTGGCAGCAGGTGCTACGTTCTCAGTGCTTCGTTCAACCAGCGCCATCATCTTCAATCGACGTGACCTTGTGATGCGCTGTGTGTTGATTGGTTGGTCGTTTCCTCCCGGCAGCGCCGTCGGCGTCGTGCTCCGGGTTCGCGACGCTCGGGCGGCCCGTGTCGCTGCCGCTCGGCGCCGTGCCGCACCACCGCAGCAGCAGCGACCCCGACCTGCCGGGCTCCAACCCGGGCTCACCGGACGCCGAGGTCGCCAGTCTCCTGGGTACGTAAAAGTTCGGTGACGTTGAGAGAATTCAGTGATGAGGTTTTGGAAGATTGCGGCTTCGCGCATGGTGTCGCCAGTCTGCTCGGCCTGTGTCAGAGAACTGGGTTGGTTGAGGGGCGAGTAATGACGGTCTCGATCTGGCTATTCGGCGGGTGCTCTTGTTGCTGCTGTTTGTCAATGCGTTTTGATCCGAGTGAGCAGGATTGTGTTGAGGGGTGGACTGGGACGAGTTGTGGGGAGTCGTGACATTCCGAACAGTGAAACAGGAATAGTGAGACGAAGGTCACTGGTTCAAACGGACTTGTGAATTGTCTTCGACTTGACACAAGTTTCTCTGTTCTGCACAGGATCCCGCGGGGTGGACCGGGCGGGGTCTCTGCGGCACCACGAGATGACCGGAAGTGGTCAATTCGCGGGGCGCCTGCGCGGCGGCAGCCGGAAGTTGGTGCACGAGGAGGTGGCGCTGCAGTGGGTCGTGAGCAGCGGCACGACCCGCGAACTCGCCATGCAAAACGCCTGGTTCTTCTTCGAACTCATCGTGAGTACAAATTCATTTGCATCCTTTCGATGAGTAAAGCAACGCGAGCGCACGTCCTGGTTTTCGAGAGATTTGGGAACGGGGCAAGAACTTCATGTCTCTCAACTGCTTGCAACATTCTTCACTCGTTCACTATGTCCCTCATTCCTTCACTCATTCTCCTTTTCTCTCCCTCTACCCCAGGTGAAGAGCATGGCGGAACACGTCGCCCGGACAGACAAGCTGCACACGCCGCGCAAGACGCGCTTCCCGGAGCAGTTCACCGACGACGTGCTGTCGCTCGTTGCCATGGTGACACGTGACGTCGTCGACATGTACAACAAGGTACGTGTCGTGTGTGTGTGTGTGTGTGTGTGTGTGTGTGTGTGTGTGTGTGTGTGTGTTGAGATGTCAGCCGGCGGCGCTCAACCTGTCGCGGCACTGTGCGAAAAACCATCACACAGACTCAGCGCACAAAGCGTTCATTTCAGTCTCTTCTTGTTTGTGTGTGTTCGCAGGACATGCAGCTGGTGCGTGGACTCAACACGAGTCTGGCCTTCTTCATCCAGGACTGCTTCAGCCTCGTGGACCGGGGCTTCGTCTTCACCCTCATCCGCAACTACTGCAAACACGTGAGTGGAGCTGGCTCAGCAGCTCGTGCCTAACCAGCACGGGGCTTTGAGGTGGCAACGCCTGACCTTCAGTGTTGCTTTGATTGTTCTGCGGCTGAAAGGCATTCGAGCAGTTTCAGATTGATGAGCATGGTGTTGTGTTCTTTGACCGCCAGGTGTCGGGTCGGATCGCGCAGCTCACGGACGCGACGTCGCTGATTGGCCTCAAGCTCGACTTCCTGCGCGTCACGTGTGCGCACGAGCACTACCTGGCGCTCAACCTGCCCTTCAGCCTCACTCTGACTCCCTCCGCTCCCTCGAGCCCCTCCCCCAGCGTTGCCAGCTCCACGTCGCAAACATCATTCGCTTCCACAAACACCATCATTGACAAGGTGAGTTCACACGACAGATTCGTGGATTCTCATTGGCTCAGACACAGAAGCACGTGATAACTTTGTGCTCACGTGACTCACATCTGCGCACGCGCGTGTTTCAGGGTCTGATGACGGAGCTGACGGTCGAGTACCGCACGCACCACTTCCTCGCTGGACTCGTCCTGTCCGAACTCGCCACCGTCCTCGAAACCAAGTGAGTACTGCAGTCTGGTGCTGGAAAGACAGTGCGTGGTGCGCACTGCCTGTTGCGAAAATTGACCTGTTTGGCGTTCAGAAACTTCACTGTAAGAGTCAGTGCAGCTTCGAAGTTTTCGTCCCGATGAACTGCGTCGTGGTCACAATGTCGACATTCCTGTTGTGGACCACCTGACAACCACCTGTGTTTTCTTTGCTAGCAACGGAAAGCTGCAGGGCGCATGCGTCGGGACGCTGCGCGGGTTGATGGCGGCGCACGACGCCGACCCGCGTCTCCGAGACGCGGATGCGCGCGCACGCGTCGCGGCGCTGTACCTCCCTCTGCTGGGCGTCGTCATGGACGCGCTGGGACAGCTGCACGACCCGGTTGGCGAGGGGCGACCCCGCAACCAGGCCCAGGAGGTGAGATTGGGAAAGGAACGAATGCGTCGTAATTCTTCCTTACAGGGAGCATGAAGTGTGGGAGTTGAGTTGAATGTGCGAACCGGATTTGTTTGTCCAATTTTCATTGACATTCTTACGTTTCCATGGTGGCAGGAGATGGAGGTGCAGGGCATCACGCAGCATGTTGCCATGGCGATCGCTGGCTCGAGCGTCTACGGACTGCAGGGTGTGGGATCGAGCAGCAGCAACACAACCACAGAGTACGACTCAGGATCAAAGGTGTGTACACGTGTGTGTGTGTGTGTGTGTGTGTTTGTGTGTGTGTGTGCAGTTGGTTGACTGGAGATGTGTGATTGTTCGTGTGTGTTTGTGAGGTTGTATGTGTGATCGCACAATGCCTGTTTTATGCAGAAACTCATTCTCTCGGTGCAAACTCGGATTAATGTCTTTCCGACCAGTTGTATTTTGGTGCCAAATGCCATCCCCGTATCACTGTTGAAGTCACTCATATTGCAACTCCACGACTGGTTGTTTCTCAGCGGAAGTCGGTGTTGAGCGGGGACGCGACGCGCAGCCTCCTCATCTGCTGCGTGTGGGTGCTGAAGCACGCGGACCGGCGCATGCTGCGCGCGTGGTGGAGCGAGCTGGGGCCGGGGCGCCTCTCTCAGCTCCTCGAGCTGCTCTACACAACCGTGTCCAACTTCGAGTACAAGGTTAGCGTGGGTCGGGGGCAGCGGGCTAAAGTTAGGGTTCATTGATGTGTTGAGTAGTGAGATGTGGGGGAGGGGGCGATGAAAAAGTTAGATGTGCACGGACAAAGGGTCGGTGTGCCCGTTTCCTGTGTGCAACCTTCGGGGTCACGTGAAGGTGAAACCACACGAAGCACGTCAATTCAGAGCACTGTGTGTTGGATTGAGTGTTCGCTCAGACACGCTGCTTCTTGTGTCTTCAATCACAGCATGACGGCGTATCGAGTTCTTGAACCACGCAACAGTTTGAACTGCAACAGAAACAGCGTTGCAATTCTGTAAAATGCAGATCTCAGTTTTGGCTTCACGGAAGCACAAAAAATTCAGCGTTGCACTGTATTGCTAAACTAGATCTATAAAGAGGGATTGGTTCGACCAGTTCGGCACTTCTTGTCCACACGCGATGCATGTGTTTCTTGCACTTGGTTCGGTCTAACACCGGGCGGCGTTGTTGTCTTTCTGGTGTGAGAGTGTTCCAGTCATCTGACCGTCAAGGATGAACTCGATATTCCTGACCTTGACATCCTCTGAAGCAGGACGATTCGGATTGGATTTGGAGGGAAGAAATTGTTCAAAACCTTGTTGTGAGAACCAGACGAGTTGGGGCAGGCTTCATTTGGTTGGTGTACTGAACTCTCTCACACTAGATCACTGGGTTTGCAGTTCCTTTGTGTGTGAACCTTTCTGACTCGTGACTGTCGGTAGCGGCGGGGCTGGCGGTGGCAGTTTCCCCAGGTAGGTGGCACTAACGTCTCAGCGGTGCACAGCGCATGCTCAAACCGCACATTCCGGCGCAGCAGTGTGACACGGCGTGCGCGCACAAACACGTGATTCGGCTAAGACCCACAGAAGGTTTTTCCACAAAACCACAGAAAGACAAGTTTGCACGAGTTGACTCACTGTGTTGTTTGTTCCAAACGTGCACACGAATTTTAAGAAATTTAACACCTCGAACTTCAAGAAATTCCAATCAACCAACAAAACTTGGAACTAGAAAACTGGCAAAATCCCCAATCAAGATTCATGATTTGTGCAGAGAGTTGTCACGAGCTTTCACTTGTGAATGACCAAACTTGACGTGTTCTCGCAACATGCAGTGGCGGGTCTTTTCGGTTCGGGTCTTGCTCTCGAAAGTGTGCCCTTCACCTGTAGAAATGGCGTCGGTGATCTCAACCGTGCATGCTGACAATATCCCAAATTTCGATTCCTGTCTCTGTTTTATCAACCTCAGTAACCAGTAGTAACTGACCAACTTCCAGTACTGACCCATCAGCACGTGCGCGCTGTGTCCGCTGTTGCAGCCCGAAGCCTCGTTTTGGCGGGGCGGCTCTGATTGGTGGGAGTCGGTGTGTCCCGCGCATGCGGACTGCGAGGACGCGGCGCCGGACGCTGAAGCCGGCGCCAGAAACCCTGGATTCCCAGGCACCGTGGGCGCTGCAGGCGTGGAGCAACAACCAGCGTGGAGCTGGTCACCTGGCAACAGTAATGGCTCCTTCCTGCAGCAGGTTGGTTGCCGTGGTAACTTGTCAAACTGGTTTCATTCATGAATGCTTCGCCGCTTGAACAATTGTTCTTTTGGTGAAATTGTGTTTTCAGTCTTGACACTTGGCTTGGAATCCTCAGCAACTTGCCTGTTTGTCCACTATTTTGGGGGCTGCTGCACTTTGTTTCAGATTTGTTCTGTCCAAGCTCCTCCGGCTGCATCCACAAGTTTCCTTTGAAGAGACAGCTTGCTCGCAAGAAAGCGTCACTAAAGTGCATGCTCCCAGACCGATGTTCACTGGTTTCATGATTGCAGAGAGAACGTGTGACAAGAATTGGATCCTGCATTCACCACGCGAATCCCACTTCCGACAACAGCGTTTGCAGCGTGTGAAACTGTGCCAATTTGAGCGGCACTGAGCATCGCTGTGTGTGTTGCAGGGAAGACGCGCCATCCGCCAATACTCGCTGCAGACGATCAAGAAGAGCGTCGACATGAAGAGCAAACTGGAGGAGGCGATCCTGGGGACGGGCTCCGCGCGCTCTGACATGATCATGAGGAGGTGCGTGCGGAAGGGGGGGCACGGCTGGCTGGTGTGTGTGTGTGTGTGTGTGTGTGTGTGTGTGTGTGTGTGTGTGTGTGTGTGTTCTGGGGGAGGCTCCGTACGATCTGAGTTACATGCAAAGAGATGTGGTGGTGCTGAAGTGACCAGTGCATGAGGAGGTTGCCACGTGACCTGAAATGACCCCAAAAGGTGCTTGGGTGGTCAGATGAGGTTGGAGGTGGATTGCGGTCAATGATATCATTTGTGGATAAGTCTTGATTATCACTCTCGCTCACCCATCTCCATCTGCCGTCCTCACCCCTCTCACTGGCCATGAACTTGAATCTCAAGATGTCACCAGTGAAAAAGAAACAGGGGAGCATGCATGTGTGCTTGGCAAGGACAGAAAGAAAGGCTCCAAATTTGGACTGATTCTGCAACAGGAGAATGATGCAAGCACTCAGCTCAAGGTGTGAAAAATTATCAAAGCCTGACGTGGGTTTCGTGTTGTAGGAGGAACACAACGTCGCAGTTGGCGGGAGGCGACGGCATCGGGGTGCGCAACGCGCCTCCCTCCCCGGGCCCGGGGAGCACCGCCGAGGGAAACCCGCCTCAGGGAGGAGGGAGGCTGCGCTGGAGGAAGGACCAGACGCAGTGGAGACAGAGCTCGGACCAGCCCGACGGGTAAGGAAAACGGGAGGTGGGTTGGTACGTGCGTGGAGGACGGCATCCTCGTCTGAGGATTTAGATTCAGGACCAGTGATCGCAGCAGCGGCTTAGGCGCACAGCAAAGCTAGCAAAGCTCTTGTCCGTGCACGATGTTTGGGTCGATGTCAGCATTACAGTACCGCTGTGTGTGTGCGTGCGTGCGTGTGTGTGCGTGCGCGCTTGGTGTGTTCACTGTGCTTGTCCCGTTGCAGCGGTCGCGTCTCGCGGGCCGACACGGAGCTGCACGTCGGTCTCGAGGGCAGCCTGGCGGCAGAGGTCGCGATGGTCGTGCTCGACACGCTCGAGCACATCGTGCAGGTCAGTGTTAAACACGTGGTGAAGTGGCCAAGGTCAGATACCGATCTGTCCCACTGGTAAAATTGAACCCTGTTCCACAACAAGATTCATATGCTGACCCTCGACTCCATGTTGCCTCACTTTCAGATCGTGCAGGGTAGCGACGTGCTGCAGCCGCTGCTGGGTCTCGTGCTGCGTGTGCTGCTGCACGCGCTCGCGTGCAACCAGAGCTCCGCCACCCTGCAGAACTACCTCTCCACGCAGCGTGCCCTCGTCGTCAAGGTGGGTGACCTGGATCAAGGCCCAGTGTGACCTGGTTCGTGATCCAGATTCTGGAGTTGAGAAGAATCACGTGCATTCAACTCACTGGGAGGAAACAAGGTTGGGGTGTAGAAAATGGAAAGACATCATGGAAAAAACTGGATGGAACGTGGTGGCATGCCTCCTACCTTCGCCTGCGTTGACGTGTCGAGCCTTTTCATTGTGCAGTTTCCGGAGCTGCTGTTTGAGGACGAGACTGAGCAGTGCGCGGACCTGTGCCTGAGGCTGCTGCGCCACTGCTCGTCGCCGCTGACCGTCACGCGCTCACACGCCGCCGCCTCCCTCTACCTCCTCATGCGCCAAAACTTCGAGATCGGAAACGTGAGTGCGACGCGACTGGTTCACGTAGTATCAACCAGTGTGTCTGTTCGTGCCTTCCTGCAGAATCAGTAGTCCGCGTGGTACCTTGCGTCTTTGTTATCGGGGATAAGCAAGGACGAATACGGATTGTCTTGCTCGAGACATTTGGGCTGTTACGCAGTTTGGAAATAAGGCAAGTCACGTCTGGTGCATGTGTTCTCTGCAGAACTTCGCGCGTGTGAAGATGCAGGTGACGATGTCGCTGAGTTCGCTCGTCGGGCAGAACCAGAACTTCAACGAGGAGCACCTGCGCAAGTCGCTCAAAACGATCCTCACGTACGCGGAGGCAGACCTCGAGCTGCAGGACACCACCTTCCCCGAGCAGGTGTGTGTGTGTGTGTGTGTGTGTGTGTGTGTTTGTTTGTGTGTGGTTGGGTTCAGGCTTGTGTGAGGACGTCATGCTCTCCAAACAAGTGTGTGAAGCATCAATCTGCAGATCTTCACAGACCAATGTTCTCAACTGGTTGAATCTTTTGCTTGGGTCTGAGTGTTTTGCACACAACCAGACCAAGTCAGACCACAATGCTGGACCTGCTCGTCAGCTCTTCATTGTGTCTGCAAGCATCATGTTCACAGGTTCCTCTGACTTGCAAGACTTGTTCTTTTTCCCCAGTGACCGTCATACTCAATGCTATTTTGATAGGTGCGGGACCTGGTGTTCAACCTGCACATGATCCTGTCGGACACGGTGAAGATGAAGGAGTTCCAGGAGGACCCCGAGATGCTGCTGGACCTCATGTACCGCATCGCCAAGGGCTACCAGAACTCCCCGGATCTCAGGCTCACCTGGCTTCAGAATATGGCCGCCAAACACAGCGAGGTGCGTGAAAAGGGGTTGTGTCTGGCAGGGTGTGTGGATGATTGGTGTGAAGCGAGGCAAGCAGAGCTCTCGCGATCTCGGCCAAGTGACAAGCAGACTGAACATCAGCTTGAAAATAGTGTTGAAGATATCTTGAAACCTGAAACCTGATGTTGCAGTTTTTTACGTTGCAGAGGAACAACCACGCGGAGGCTGCGCAGTGCCTGGTGCACGCCGCGGGACTCGTCGCCGAGTATCTGCACATGCTCGAGGACAGACGCCACCTGCCGGTCGGCTGCGTCACCTTCCAGGTGCGTGCGCACGCACTGACACCTGTGTGGGTCGGGTCACTTTTCAGGAGTAAAGCGGGCCAACCAACACAAGAAAATCACTGCATTCGTCATTTTCAATGTTGCAAAAGTTGTTGCCATTGCAACGGGTCAGGATTGATCGGAGTGCGAACGAAGAAGAGTGATAATGCAGGTTGAGGTAGGGGGCGGGGTGGTGGTGAAGAGTAGGGTGGGCAACATCGGGGACTTGTGCTGGATGCATTTTGCGTCAGGTATCCCAGCATTTGTGTGTTGAGCTGTGCTCTCTCCGTGTATCGCAGCTCATGTGTGTTGAGCTGTGCTCTCTCTTTGTATTGCAGCTCATGTGTGTTGAGCTGTGCTCTCTCTCTGTATTGCAGCTCATGTGTGTTGAGCTGTGCTCTCTCTGTGTATTGCAGCACATGTGTGTGTTGAGCTGTGCTCTCTCTGTGTATTGCAGCTCATGTGTGTTGAGCTGTGCTCTCTCTCTGTATTGCAGCTCATGTGTGTTGAGCTGTGCTCTCTCTGTGTATTGCAGCACATGTGTGTGTTGAGC
>JAAUXT010064711.1_pt1 | contig 27259 bp, 16 predicted proteins | sample 7278171 | NCBI WGS metagenome assembly JAAUXT01 (sample SAMN14350112, study PRJNA611818) | marine sediment metagenome | isolation source: surface marine sediment (1.8m) | place: French Polynesia: Moorea | collected 2018-08
CAAGTGCAGTGTGAGGAATCACAAGCCCCCCCCCCCCCATTTGACTTTCGAGCCGACATGTTCACAAGCAACGTGTCACCAACAAATTACACAACAAACAAGCACTTCTCGAAAAACGAGTTTTTCCGAATGTCTGAATGCGTGTCTAAATGCAACACTGAACATGACACCGTTTTTCTGGACAAACAAATGAAAGTACTTCACCTGGAGACACAATGACTTTGGTTCTCTAACGCGCTAAATAAATGAATCGTGAACCCAGTGCCCAAACCAACACTCGCCCAACTCACTTGCAACATGAGATGGATGTTGGTAACTTTCTGCGCAGACCAGCCTCCCTGCGGACTCTCGTCCACCGGGTCCAACTTGAAATAGGCCGGCAGTCTCTGAATGAAGCTGCCCTCCTTGAAGAACGTCTGGTTGGAGGTGTTGTTCTTCACGAGGTTTAGCAGAAGCAGCAGACAATCCTCCACCACGATGCCTGAAATCAGGACGACCGTTCACACTTTCTGTCAAGACTTGGAACACTACGTTCTTTTCGTGTTTCATTGGTACGCACACGACGCTCTTACCTCCGTCGCTGCTTCCCTCGTCGAAAATCACCTCCAACAGTTTTTCAAACGCGTTTTCAAATACAACTATTTTTTGGATGTTGGCATTCCCTTTTGTAAGTTGAATCAGCAGCAGCAAACCCTGAACGTTGAAAGGAATGAGACTCATGTTTCTTCAAAAAATTGTTCTCTGAACGAAATGAATTTGGTTTTTGCGTGAACGCTACCGTTTCTACTTACGTCATTCCTGATGATCTCCCTGCTGTCGGACAGCAGGTCCATGAGTTTGGGAATGCCCTGCGGCACGACGAGGATACTCTCCTGCAGGTCGCGCCCCTTGTTGTTCAACAGCACCGTCAACAACCGAACAGTGGGCCATCGCACATGAAAGTCATATTCCTGCAAAAGTCACGCACAAGAAACTCGTAAACAATTCTTGCGAGGTGACGCAATTTAAGAACTGAAGTTCAACAGAAACAGTGCAGGATGAAGCAAACCACGCGTTATTCTCACTTTCGACTTGACACAATCAGGCCAAAGATCCCGTGATAAAACACATTTCACAGACAGAATTGGATGCACTTACACCAAGGAGATCTAGAAGTAAGGCCATGTTGTCGGGTGTTTTGATAAACATCTCGGTAAACTGACACCCCAGATCATCAGGCACCATTGTGGCGGGTGGTCCCATTTCATCATCTGAAACAAGAAGCACCTTTCACTCAGCGATGAAGTGTGTTGAGCTTCAACGAGGAAGAAGAAAGAAAAACGCGCACGGTCTGTCGTACCTTCATCTGGAGGCTCATTTGACATCACATTGCACAAAGTCTCAAGTGCGTAACCGAGGATTTCGGAATCGGTTCTGAAAAAAAAACAAAAATTTGGAGCCACAGTGAGTACGAGATCAACCTGAACCAGAGATGTTTGAAAAAAAAAAAAAACTGACTGATTTCTGTGTCGTTCAGAGAAGCAAAAGCACTTACGTGTCTGTGCGTAACACATTGACGAGTATATCCAAACCCTGTGTACCGACCTCCAGTCGAAACTTCTGCAAAGTTGACAAGCGGGTTGGAACGGTGCAACTTTTGCCCGAAAAGAATCACTCCGATCACAAAAACGTCAAGAACCCCGGATGCAAAAGCATTCGCTCACCTTCGACAAGGATTTCAAAGCACGAACGGCATCTCTGCGGTCTTCCAGTAGCGTTGACGACTGCACCCTGTCGCACAACCGCTCCACCTGGAAAGCAACACGTTCCGTGAAGGTTCACAATCTCTGGCATCCCAATTCTCCAAGCCAGGAGAACAACTTTCGTTCACCTGTCTGCGTAGGCAAAGATTCCCTGGAATTTAGCACTTTCTAGGATTCGCAACAGACAGACCCAGACCTGCAGTAGTTCTAGATAGATACAGATCTGCTTGTGACGGCTTGAAAGCCTCGTTGCACTTTGGAAGCCGGTGGAGCAAGATGAAACATTTGACAGCTCGAAAATCCGCAGTTATCCAGAACAAACTACGTATCATTGAGGGTCATCCTATCAAACCATAAAACCCAAAGGATGACCCAACTCAGTGTGGTTGTGTCATCTGTTCGATGACCTGACATCTGACAACACACAAACAGAACTTTGACCGGGACGACTCTGGCCGTTTACTGAGCAGCTACATGTCAGAGCGCCCAGTTTTGCCCCTATAAGTTTGCACTCGGAAACACTTGATTGAAATATACCGTCTCAGCCCCAGTGGGGGCTCCTGCCCCTTGCTGACCGCTGATATACTTCCGAAAATAATCCATCTGCCAAATCAGTCTGCTGCTGGATTTTGACGCATGCGTAAGCGACGTGGCGGCGATTTGTAAAACTCGTCCTGGCCTGAACATTAAATCGCGCATAAACTGAAAAGTTTTGAAAATTCAATTTTAGGCCTTGTCAAGTCATGAATGCAGTGTTTACACAAACTGTTAATCATATTATTTGCTTCAGTGTCTTGTAATGTGTCATGACTCCTTAGTTTTGCTGAATTCTTGCAAAATAATCATGATTTGGTGCGGCTAAATGTAGCATTTCGTTGTGTAGTTTATCAGTATTAGGCGTGGTCGCCGTCTGCTGCTGTTTCATTTACTTTTCGATTTGTGGACGTGTCTGGAAACGATTTGCACCAGTAAGTGCCATGTTTATTAGTTCGTTAAAGTTCTTGTTCTGGAATGTCAAATGTGCATGGGATAATGTTCCAAAGTCAAGCCAAAGGAGGCGCGAGCAATGTGTGACCTGGAACTATCGCCCTTGCACGACTGCCAGTCAAGCCTTGGCCTGAAGCACAAAGTTGATGCCAAACAGGAAGGACGTGAAGGAAGAGTCCAAAATAGTCGGTTTGAGATGGACGCCTCACCTGCCGTTGTCCTGCATCACTGGTCCTAAATGTCACGCCAACCGTCAATTGTGAACGCTTTTCATTGCCATGCAGGAAGAGAAATGCCGAGCGTCGCAGAGAAGTTGGGCGTTTTCGCCTCCGCGACCGTGAGTCTGCAGACGTTCCCGCTCTTCGTGGGATACATGATTCTGGTTTTGGTGTCAGGCGTCTGGCAGCGCTACACGAGACCCATCAAACTGCGTTGGGTGAGTTGAATCTCGGCTGCCTGTTTATCAGCCACAAGCGCTGATATTGTTTTGCCCGCGTATCATCCGATTTTGTCCCAAACAGTAGGAGATGTATGCTGCCGACTGCAGGGGGGGGCGCAATAGAGGGGAAACCAAGGGGGGTCAGAGGTGTGGCCAAGGGGGGGGGGGTCAGGGATGCATTTTTGGCACGCGGCTGATCTTCCAAGGTTCGGGGAAAATGTGCGAGGGGTGGTCAAGTTGTGGTTTTCCTTCGCTCTCAACATGACGACGAAGTCACGAGGTTAAATCCACAGTTGTCGTGAACTCAACAGAAACAAACAGGGAAACCAAAACTTGACTTGACCATTCCTTGTTGGTGAAGGAACGCTTTGGCTTCATCCATAAATGTTTTTTCGTGCCCCTTTGGTCGTTGTAGATCCTCGTCGTGTACAACCTGTCATTGAGCCTGCTGAGTCTCTTCACCTTGTACCACTTCGTGCGAGGCTTGCAGGTCGCTCCGCACATTTACCACAAGGAACCCACGCCGCATCTTCGCTTCACGTTCAGGCTTTACTGGATCACCAAGATCATCGAACTCATGGATACAGTGTTCATGCTGCTCAGACACAAGAGCAGGCAAATCACATTTCTGCACATTTATCACCACGCCTCCATGCTATTGCTCAGTGACTACGCATACCACGTCACACCGTGGCCCGCCATAGGGTTCATCCTGGCTATCAACTCCTTCGTGCATGTGGTGCTCTACTGGTATTACGGAGTGTCCGTCGTCAATGCGGAGGCCGTGATGTCATTAAAACCTCGTCTCACTGAACTACAGATCTTTCAATTCTTCATCGACTTTATCTACGCCTTCTACGGGTACGCTCATCACGGTTTCTGCGTGTACGGAATATTGTACGGCATCCTTATGACCGTTTTGTTCGTGAATTTTTACTACCGAGCCTACCTCAAACCAAGAAACAAGAAACCACAGGCAGATGCAAAATTGAAGGACAGCTGAACTGCTTGTTGTGTCAAGAATTAATGTGACGCACAAACAAACGACGCCGCTTTCTTGCGAGTGGAACAGTCTTTCTTGAATCGAGAAATGTGTCCTAAGTTGATTGCGTGTTTGACTTCAAAGAGAAATTCGAACTGCGTTTCGAAAATTATCACGCATGTAGTTCTGGAAGACGTGACGGTTTTGTGTTGTGATTCGAAAGATCCAAATTGTTGCTGTCATGTCAGATGTGGAACGAACTCTCCAGATACACCTTGGAAACTGAGGATACAAGTGACCAGTGTCACAGTGCTGCGTGTACAACTGATTGAAGTGGTTTTGATGGACAAATTCAAATTGTCGAAGTGTGTCAATAATTTTCTGAGAGACTGTAGACAGTGAAGAGATCTTTTGTAAGCTTCATACTCACACGTAAACTTGATCTGGTGGCAGAAGGACGAAGATGTTCTGTTTTCACGTTGAAAGTCAATTTGCAGAAGGAAAGCATAATTGTGGCAAGATTGGACATGTGATAAAACTCGTCCAAGCAGTTCTGCAGCAGTGTATGGTCTGCATGTTTGCATGTACACGTACCGTATCCACCATCGTATAAGACACACCTTTTTGTCTTCCAATTGAACACCAAAACTGAGGGTGCGTCACATACATTACATGGGCATGACCCCACACCAGAAAATCAAGGTAAAAGTTGGAATGCGACGAAAACTGGGTGAACATAACACTTTTTGCACTTCGCCTTGTGGATGTTGGGCAAAAAAACAGTGGCCATGTGAATATCCACATTATTCTCTGAAATGCACACCACGGGACGGGACAGTGTTCACATTCCATTCTGGAAACTCATGCACATTGACGAAATGCATTCCACAGTGTTCAAATGCTTGAAGGCAAGGTTTGGAGGCAAAAAAAAACAACGTTTTGCTTGCTTCCCTTGTACGAACGTGTTTCCATTCTTGGACTTGTTTTGGGCTGATCCTGTTGCCACGTCTTCAGTGAAGCGCAACTTCCATCTTGATGTCTGGACATGCTCACAAAAAAACGTTTTCGCTTCGCAGTGAGACACAGAAATTGCAGTTTGGGGCATTTTGTGAATTTTACGTGTAAACAAAGAATTGATTTGGCAACAGCGCTCAGCAGAGATTTGTTCGTCAAGAAAACAGTTTGCTTATGTGAGTGTCTGTCACGCGTGTGACTGGCCACCGTTGTTTGTTTTCCGGTTTGAAGTTTGTCCGCACAACACGATGTTCGCATGTTGCGTGTCCGCCGTGGTTCTTGCGTTTGATTTGTTGTTGAACTCGTCGATATGCAACTCGTACGAGGGAGGTCCACCATATTTTGTCGTCTGTCCGCAAAGTAATGACGTGATTTTTGCCAAACTTTACAAAAACTTTTAATGCCAAACAAAGACTTCTGCCAACATTCATGTGAACATTTGCCAACATCCATAGACAGATAACAATGCTTTACAAGCCCTGTGAGTTCAGTCTTCCTCATCAGATTCAGACGACTCTTGGGAACTTTCTGCATGGTCAAAAATGAACTGGATGCCAAAGTCGTCTGGGTCTACATCAAGGTGGTGTCCTTCAAAATATTTCCCTTCGGCTTTAACACATTTCATCCATCTGACAGGCATTGAAAGAATGGAATCTCGGTAGTCTGCAGGCGGAATTTTGCGCAAAGTTGACCGGACAGCAGCCTTCAACAGATCCAGATTTGCAAATCTGCGACCGCGCAACTCATTCTTCAACCTCGGAAAAAGAAAAAAATCGCAAGGGGCGAGGTTGGGCGAATATGGGGGATGGGCCAACATGTTGATTCCACTCTCTCCAATCAGTGCAAGGGTCAGAGTTGAGGTATGGGAGGAAGCATTGTCGTGATGAAGGAGGAAGTCACGGTCAGTTTGTCCTTCGATCCCCCCCTTCCACATGCCAGGGCATTTCTGTCTGATGTTTTCCTTCAAGTGTCTCAGAGTTTCCAGGTAACTTTCAGTGTTGATGCTTGATCCAGGTGGAGCAAATTCACACATGATTGTCCCAGATTGGTCGTAGAAAACAGTCACCATCGCCTTCTTGACAGATCTTTGACGCAAAGCCTTGACTGGACGCGAAGTTGTTCCTTTGGGGTGCCACTCACTGGACGCACTTTTGAGTTCCATTTCAAAGACAGAAACCCATGATTCATCTCCTGTGATGACTTTTTCCAACAGGTATTCATCTTGTCAAAGGGCCTCCAGATTCTCCTCACAAAGTCTCTTGCGGAAGTTCTCTTGTTCGGCGGTCAAAATCCGGGGGACAAATTTGGGCATGATTTTTGAGAGTTTCATGTCCTTCTTCAACATGTTGTGAACACTGGATTTAGACAAGTCCAAGTCTGCAGCAAGACTCCTCATAGTGGAATGCCAGTCTTGTTGAAGACAGCCCTGGATCCGGTCAACATTGTCCTGGCATCTCACTGATCTTGGTCTCCCACATCTTGGTTTGTCCTTCACTGTCCCAGACCCGATGGAGAAGTGTTTGTGCCAGCACTGAACAGTTCTTCTGGAAACCGCATCCGCACCAAATCCAGCTTGGATTTGCTCCCAACATTGGTTGGCAGACAATCCAGTATTGCACAGAAACTTGATGACAGTCTATTGTTCAACTCGAGAGTCCATTGGGGCAAGCCAAAGCAGCATCCAGATCACAGAAAAACCCATCATACCAGAACACATGCGAAACATCCAAAAACGGTCATGATTGTCTGACAGAACAAGTGAAAAGACAGTCTCTGAATGCATTTGTCTTTCAACCGATCAGCAATTGGGTCTAACATATGTAGCACAAGATGTAGATCTACACATTAGCGAAGACTAGCCATCAGGGTGACCGACCGGTCAGGACTTATTGGACTGACGACAAAATATCGTGGACCTCTCTCGTACAAACCGCTCACAGTTGCGTGACAATGATTTGATCTCCACATACCGGTAGGTTCTGCATGTCATGTTTCTACAACACAATACAAGATCAGAAAGAGAAGTTTGAATTCGAGCGTCATGTTTGGCATACAAAAGGTGGTACGATATTCTGGTGCCGGCTCAATTGGCTTGTGGAACACGAGCAAGCTCATGTTTATGCATGATTTGTGTCTCCTCAGGAGATTCTCAAACAGCTTGCTCTTGATGTATCACGAATGTCTGAAAATGGGAAGAAATATTTTCTTTTGACAAGAAAACGTGCGTTCTTTTCATCTTGAAAGACAGTGCACACGCACTTGAAGAAAGACTGTTGGAAACCACGGGACAAAGATACCAACTGACAACATTGCATATACCAAAAGGAGAATGAATTCTATTCGTGTGGAACCTTCTGGTTTCAACCAAACACCAATATTCGCCATTGAGGAAGATTTTCCTGAGATCGCGTACTACCGGTGGATCAATGGGAACTGGTCTGTCAGCGTTTGGTTGGCGTCTGTCTACGTGGTCCTGGTTTACATCGGGAAACGTTACATGAACGAGAAACCTGCGTTTGACCTGAGATTTACGTTGGCGTTCTGGAGCTTATCACTCGCTTGCTTTAGCATTCTGGGCACGATGAGAACCCTGCCAGAACTGCTGTATGTTCTGGAGACTCACGGACTGGAGTACTCTGTGTGCAACCCTTCGTACTTCATCGGACCATCAAAGTTCTGGACTTGCGCCTTCATGATGTCCAAAGTGGTCGAACTGTGCGACACACTGTTCGTGGTGCTGCGTAAACAGAAGCTGGTGCTGCTGCACTGGTACCACCACGCCACGGTTCTCGTCTACGCCTGGTACAGCTTCGCCGAATGGCAGGCGCCGGGCAGGTGGTTTATGGTGGTCAACTTGGCGGTGCACTCGCTCATGTATTCCTACTACGCGCTGAAGGCAATGCGAGTCCGGATCCCGAGGCAGGTGGCGATGGGCATCACTCTGCTCCAGCTCTCACAGGTGAGGAGGAGGTGATGCGTAGAGCCTCTTGGAGATTGAGGAGTGAAGTCACAGGGGGCCTACTGAGGTCAAAACCCTCCCCGGTGGGGGTCCATCCATGACTTCGATTTTCTTGTTGGTACACGCAACGTGAACGTGCAAATCACTTTTATCTGCATGTCAGGTGGAGGTATTGAGCCCTCTTGACATCCAGTCAAATTAAAATTGCGCATGCACGTAAATAGGCGTTGTTTTTGCAGATGGTGATCGGGTTGCTGGTGAACGGACACGCCTACACAGTGAAGAGCCGAGGTCGCTTTTGTCACGTGGATTATTTCAGCGTCAAACTGTCGGCTGCGATGTACACAAGTTACTTCATACTGTTTGCTCATTTCTTTGTGCAAACATATTTTGTCAAACGAGCTGAAGGAGTGAAGCTCAACTCAGAGAAAAAATTGAAATGACAATTTCAAGAACATGTTGGAAGTTTGCAGGTACTGTTCGGTTTCTTTGAGGGCGTGCCAAATTTGACCGAAGTAGTTGTTGCAACGTGAAGGCTTTTCTGCATGTTGTGAGACTTCCCTTTACCTGTCTGTCTGTCTGTCTGTCTGTCTGTCTGTCTCTCTCTCTCTCTCTCTCTCCGTTTCTGTCTGTCTCCGAGGATCTTTGCTGTGGACAATCTGATCCTGAATTGACCATCTGCCCTCACAGATAAAACAATTTTTCTGCATGAAGTGCGTAAGAAACGTTCATCATGAAACCCCTTCCCCGCCCCTTTCCGGAGAATGCAAGAAACAAGAGGGACGGCGTCCAGTTTTAATTGTTGTTAGCTCAGCAAAGCTACTCCCAAAAGACACCGGAAAAGGGATGTTTTGGGACAAATAATCCCATGCACAGGTTGATTCTTTGTTCGCCTGAAGGCCCCTACGAGAAATAACTTCGTGTTTAAAATCCCCTTGTTAGTTACACAGGCGCGTCCTTGGAGCCAGTCTGCGTTTGCACTGACCAGTACGCCCTGGGCAGGACCTTCTAATGGCCAGGAGAACCACCAACTATTGCAAGAAAGAAGCAAAAATGGAGGTGGGTCCTTCCTCTCTCCAAAACTTACCAACCCAGCACGCCCCACCCCTTGCACCTCTCTGACAATGGGGTAGGATCTACCTCCCATGGCAGCAGGTCCCACATGTTCGGCTCTTGAAGATGAGCAACGCAACACGCCTGTGTTCAAGGCTATGTTTTCTGGGTGTTTTTCCATTGTCGAGTTTGTATTGGGGGGCGGGCGGGCGGAGGAATCAAGTTTTTGTGATAATCTTGGGCTCTTGGATTCTGGTGCGATTTCCGTTTTCTCACACCAAAGCAAACGTTTTCTGTATGCGTCAACGTCAAATTGCCTTTTTGAGGCGTTGTTGTTTTTGTGTGTTCTTGTGCTGTTTTTGGCGAGGTGGTTTCTAGTTGGAGAAAGAAAAATTTGTTCAATAAACTTCTTTTTCACTTTTTCACCTCTTCGCGATCTACCAACGACAAGGCTTCACATTGGCGGTCTCCTACAGCAATGCCTCTTGCGTGAGTTCAACAAAATTTGGAAATGGAAAAAAAGATCAAGGTTTCTGTTCAGAGATATATATTTGGAAAAGGTGTTCTTCACGAGCGAAATGCAAGTGAGCAAAATGACAGCCGTGAAGCCGACTCCGTCTTTCTCTTGCCAACAACAGATGGAGACTGGGCGCTACAGATGAAGACTGCATGATTCCAGAGTTCTCGTGAAGCGCAAGATTCAGTGGTGTGTGCTGAGAAACGGTAAATTTTTGGAACTTGGCTTGCCCAGATGGAAACAAAGAACAGTTTGACGTGTTTCCAACAGAAAACGAGCAAATCAAGAATTTCCAGGCGCTGATCTTTGGACGTATCGCTCCACCATGCAGAAGCCCGCATTGAGATTATGCATTGGGAACACGCGAATTTTGGGTACATTTCTTCGTAGAAACCACGAATCTTTCCTTGCACACAATCACAATAAAAAAGCAACTTGGAAGTAGAGCTGATTGACGTCGATTCACAAAAGGTGCGAAAGAGTGTGACAAATTTTGTTCGTCACACTAAAGTCAGACTTACAACATTTCCAGAGAGAACCAACTGGCGGCGCTCTCGCGAAAGTTTTTCTCGTATTGATGGCATGTGAACTTGAGAAAGATTTTCAGGAACTGCACATCTAACTTGCGATATTACTTTCAAATTCTATTGCTTTATCGGAAATCTTGCCCATTTCCAAGCAGTCTTGGAGGCAAGGGAATTTCTTTTTCAGCGCGAAATAGCTTTCGGAAAGAGACGCTCGCTTTGGAGAGCATTGGAGCTGCAGAGACGCAGACGGTATCGCTCGCAGACACTTTAACATTTTCTCAGATAGGAACCCGGCTCCAAATATAGCTCTTGTCCTTGCGACGTCAGGAAGGAAAGCCTGCATAGCTTCTCGGTGTCCTCCAGTGAAGTGGGTGCTTTCCTTGCAGATTCCATGCAGGGTAAATGATACTTCAGAGGAATATGTGGGCAACTAAAGTTCAATTATTTCGCAGAGTCCTGAGCATTAGCAATGCAGGACAAGCACCACAACCCCAAAAATATCTACTGGGAAGGAAGTCTTGAAATTCCTTCTTCATTGTGGACGCATATGTCAAAGTGTTGAAAGGGAAATGCCAACCAAGAGCTGTTGAGTTAACTGGTGATCACAGCGAGATCCACAGGAAGATTTGTGGGCAAATGCCACACAGTCTTGTTGACCATGTTGCAAGTGAGAAGCAACAAATCCGACGGAACAAGGTCCTGTAGTTCAAGTCGAAGGCAGAGGTTTTACTTAAACCCAATTTTGTCCACTTCGTGGACAAAAACGCACACGCCTGTGCGTATAAAGTCAATTGATGTGGATAAACTGCAGAGCAGTGATGCCCACTGAACTGCAAGACCCGCGCAGCTGCTCAGCAACTGCAGGCCAGTGGGTCCAGGAACAGTGCAGTCGGGTTCGCGCAGTTCATCATCGTCAACCAAGTGAACAGACACTATTTTTACACCAGAAAATGTACCTTATCGTGAACGCAAACTGAATTCTCGACCTTTCTCGAGCCAACACTTTCATAATTCTGCACGGACTGTACCGAGCTGCACCTTTTATCTTGTTTGTTTGTTGATTCCTCGGAAAATTTACTGCAAGTCTGTTTTTCCAACTGCAGATGTGTCTTCAATCTCGGAAAAAAATCTCTCGAGCGCCTGGCTGCCCTCGGTACATTGTGTGTTGGTGGAAGCTGCAGTGTGACTTGAATGTGGACGTCTCTTGTCAAGCGCGTCGATAAGGCCGCAAAGAATTTCTTCATGTGTGGCAATCCGAACCAACTGGTGCGCTGAGGTCTTCCATAAGTGTGCCATAAGATCCAAGTTTCTGTGCAGTGGACACAGGACACTGGCGGTCACACATCGTATGACTGTTCCGTGGTGTACAATGACGTGCGCGCAGAGCATGCAGTCAAGTTCATTCATGTTGACAACGAGCAAATGAGGATCCAAGATTCGGTCGATAGAGAGGCCATGCATGCAATTCCTTAGCAGCTTGACCAAGACATCAAACAACAAGGAGAAATCAAATTTTCTGCAGGCTCACGGTAACTTAGACTCTTGCGCCTGGATCAAACTTTTCTGTGAATCCTGTCTGCCGATGCCCCAGACGTGTGCTGGAAAATCCCGGAGTGCACCTGCAGATGTTGTGAATGGTACCTGCAGGAGCTGACGTATACAGCACGCGCCAACACCCGTAGAGATCCAGGAGAGCGAAAAGCTGGACTTTCTCTCGTTTTGTTCGAACTTTATGCTTTCTTTTTTGAAAACCTGACCCCACATTTGAACTTCTGTTGGCTCTCTACTCTCACAAACAACAGAATTATGGGCATTCGTGGAGAACAAGTTGAATGAAACTTGGTGCTGATTGCTCGAAAGCCAGGTGTTCAGGAACAGCCTTTCTGTCCCGGATCCTCAGCATCTGGAGAGACACGCCGTTCAGCGGTGCTTACTCATCGTGGCCATGAGTGAGTACCTGGTACAGCAGTACTCACTGCGAACAGATACAATCTGGCAGGCGCGCAGCTCGGGTATCTGTTGTTCAGTGACGGGCCGTGCTAACCAGCGCACCAAACAAACGTAATGCGAGGAGAACCATGTTGTTTTCCCCTCAAGCGGAAAACAACAGGTTTTTCAGACGCTGACGCCAGAGTTTCCGTGTTGTCGAGGCTCATTTCGGCGCCATCAGGTTCCGGCTAAAATTCTGAAATTAGGTCAACTGGTCAAAATCTTGGAGACCTTGGTTTGTTGCTCCTTCACAGAAAGTGAACGCACCAAACGTTTGATGGTATAATTTGCAGGATGTCGAATGGAGTCTACGAGATTCACTTTGCTGGATATTTTTGCGCTTCAGAGACAATGACGCAGGCAGAACTACCCACTCACCGGATCATCCAGAAATAAAATCTTGTCCGAACCTACTGACGACCTGAAAAACATCCTCAGGGATCTGCGAGGTTTCAAAGTCTTCTGACAGAAGGACAAACGCTGTGTGTGGGTGAATTCAAGTTTGGTTGAGGGGTTTCTGACCCCCAGGGCCTCGATCCAAACTTTGCTCGTTTTTGCACGAATAAAGAAAAGAATTTTTGTACCCAACAGTGCGCAAGGGGGCCAAAACAAGTCAGGGCCTGAACCAATAGCCAGGCCCTCACCAAGACTCTGCGTGGTATTTTTTTCAAATTGGACCTGAAAAAGACCAAGGTACCTTTTCATTTCAAGGCATCCGTTTCTGGAAGAAAACAAAACACAGTCTCATCACAATCCACCGAGTGTACGGCGTGTTCCGTGATCATCCACCCCTGATGATTCTGTTTTTTTACTGTTTTGCATTCCACGACCGAGAGACATGGACAGCGATTTCTTTTTTCAAAACTACCCGTCTTGAAGAAGCCAGGAGATGGAAAATATCTTTAGCAAGGATTTCTGTGTGCTCACGCAAGTTGTACCTCCACACAAATCATAAGTGTACACGTACACACAAATCGGTCAATTACGTCAAAACATACTGCGTAACTGGGAAAACAAAACCCTGTGTGTACAATACAATCTGGAAGCAAAGAAGAGCTGAGGCGTCCAAGTGTGCGAGTACACCCTCCAGATCGACCTTTCGCAGCGGAAACAAGGAACCAGAGCCAATGATCTGGTTTCCTCGGCTTCTCCCATCTGGGCGCTTCCAGATTTAGCAGCACTCCATCTCAAAATAACTTTTTTGTGTCAGTTGTGGTCAGAAGTGAAGAGTCTACATTGTACCAAGGCATCGTTCAGCAACTTTTATTGCTTTGAACGGATAGCTGAGGTCAGGGAACAGCTCGGATGATGCTGGCGCAAGCTGCCTTTATTGAATGAACATCTGGCGTGGCGCAGGGAGTAGAGAACAACCTCTGGTGAAGCTGGTTGCAGAAAGGACACAACATGGGACGTTGTGCGTGGTAGTCACCCATGCAGTGAACACACAGTGGTTACTGACTGGCTCTGATTCCACAGACGTTACAGACAGATAGAAGCGCGCGCGCACACACACACACACACACACACACACACACACACACACACACACACACACACACACACAAACACAAGCCTTCAAATGCGGTTCGCTTTGTTTTCGGCCTAAGCACTGCAGACTGATTTGCAAAATCGAACCGTTCAGTGGTCTTCTCTGGTCTATGGTCCACATGCAGCATGCCAAACTGATGTTCTTTCAATTGATGTCAAAACACACAGAAACCACGCTTTGGAAGTTGAAATGAAGTCAAACAGAAGGCCGGCTTTTGGCCTTGGCCTTGTTTTCCCAGTTTCCCAAGGTTTCGCCAAGGCGTCGCCCTTTCTGTGCTGAAGGCTGTTTTTCTTCTCCCATGCAGACTAATTTGACAGCAAAGGTCTCAAGAACAAGGCACCTCCATTTGTACAAACTTGTGTTTTCCAGGCTTTTGAAGGTCCTTGAAAAGTTGTTTTGAAACCTCGACAATTCTTCAGGGGTGTTTCGCAACTGATACGAGTACAATTGAAACATCGGCTTGTCCAAAAAATGATGTTTCCAACAATGTCGCCTCTTAGTCTTTGTGTTTCAACCAGCAATTTGACACACTTTTTTTGTTTTGTGTTCTGAAAGATGTAGATCTACACACCATTGAAATTCGGGATTTCCAAGAGTGGTTTGAAAGAAAGACAAGACAAATGAAAGAATGTCAAATTTATACTTGCTGGTGTTGACATTTGTTCTTACAATTCCAACTGCCCAATTGAAGCTGTTGCAGACGCACACACAAGTTTGACGGTATCTCTTTGGTTTGAACGCGGACATGCGTGTGGACAAAAAGAGGTCACGTAAAAGCCAAACGGAGGGTCATTTAGTAAATTTTATTGGCCATTTGAGGTGTCCTGGGATGAGTCTGGATGTTCTTATCGCAATATTTTGAACATCTTTGACGAAACACGGTGAGTCGAAGAGACCAGAAGCAGTGACGCAGTGACCATTTGTGTGCTTCTTGCAAACTGGTGACATCTTGAGAGGTGGTTGATGCAGGAAGCAAGCTCAGTATTTGGTTCCTTTTGCTGACCAGCTTCCATGTTTCACTGCCAGCCCAGTTGGTGGGTAGCAGTACTGCAAGAAAATGAAGATTTTCCAGCACTCACCTCTTCTCTTTTGTCATCCAAGGCAAACTCGGACCGAAATTGGGATGGAAATGGGCGCCAAAAATAATTCTGTGACCAAGGGAGCTCAAGTTTTGACTCTTCTTTTCCATGGAATATTAAAAGGGCTCTTTTTTCTTGGGTTTTTTCATCCATATCCCTTGGGGAACTCGACAAGCCAGAGTAAGGTCGTACACGGATGGTTGTGATGTCTCAGACAGAGAATCCAAAATAGCCCCAGAAGAAAAAGAGCATCAATGGACAGGGCATTTGTTTGCTGTTTGCTGGTCGTCGTTGGTTTCATTGCTCTCAATCGGAATTTTGTATCCGAAGATTGCCAACTTGCGACGGGAAATCCTATGTGGGAAGAAGTTTCACTGGGCCGAAGCACCTCATTAACAGTCTATTTGTGGCAGCAGAGACTGAGAATATCCGTCGTCCTTCGCGCGGATTTCTGGTCCCTGCGGCTTCGCTAGAGAGGCGCGCCCACACGTACGGATCTCTTCTCGGACACACGTTGTGTGCAATTCTGCACGTATCACAAAATATCATGCGGTTGGCCTCCGAGAGAACACAGCGTAAAACCTTCGAGTTCCCCTGCCTGACCACAACAGAACAATTATTTTCCGCCTTTTTGCGCTGTTATAATTTTGCTGTTGTTGGATTTTGGGCGGCTCCAAGGTCAGAGCCTTTTTGTCTCGACACGAATCCTGAATCTGGTGGAGCAACGTCTGCAGTGATATTCAGAGTTTGAGCTGTCAAGGAACTTTTGTCCAACTGTTTTCCTGATTTTGTTTGGTTAAATTTTGGTTAAATTTTTGCCGGTAGCTGACTGTTCGGAGCCACGTGAACCCTTGGTTCAGAAAGAAACGGATCTTTTACTCGTACACAGTCCTTTTGTGGCGACGGGGAACTGCAGGTGAGCAGTTACATGATACAGATTCTAGACTGTCTGCACAAAGTTGAAACACTACTTCGTCCCAGTACGACTTGTTTTGATGCGAGCAAAAGTCCTCCAAGTTCGACGCGCAGATTGACTGACGCAACATCCTGCTGGTTCTCACTAATTAATTCCACACAGACATGTCAGATGTCACATCTAATTTTGGCCAACAATACAGCTTTGTCCTCTCTTCGACTGACCTTGAATTCGGCTCCCAATGCTGACGTGAGCTTTTTGGTGAAAGTCCCATTTCAAGACAAAGAACAATGTTCGACAAATACACTGCAGGTTGTCGGGTGACAAGTCTATTTTCAGACAAACAACAAAAAGAAACTTGGACAAAACACACAGGCTTAAAACTATTTCGAGAGCAGTCAAACCAATGAAATGTGGGTGTGCGAGTGAGAGGTATGTGTGCGTCTTGAAGATCTTCTGAGCATTGACATCAACATCCACTGTGACTGATGTGCTGAGCTTCAGGCCGAACTTCCTTCCGACCAGGAGTCTGCGCAACCTCAGACCGGGAGAAGGAAGTGAAGGAGGTGGATATTGCCTGCGGAACCGTTGGTCAGCGCTGTTCCTGGGTGTGACCCGAGGCTTGTCGACTATGTAATCTCTTAATGGCGTCCGCCATCGTTTCGCAAGAAGTCAAGTTCGCTCAAGTTCGTTGGGTTCTGATTACATTTCCAGCTTCGGTGTTTTTGGCCAAATGATTCAGGATCCGCCGTTTGAACAACGCGCAAAGAAATACTTTGCTTCTCTCCACCAAGCACTGAAGGTTTTTTTGCTGGCGTTTGTGCGAAGTTGGATTTGTGGATACAAAGATACATTCAAGCTAACTTTTGCGAGCAGTGCATTGCGTGAGAAAATTGTTCTGAGAGAGTCTGCGAGCAACACAATGACTCATTTGAGTTACGTATTTCTTGTTTGTTGCAGCGCACAGTGGAAAGCCCACCGTTGTTCCCACCACAGGAACCTCCACCAAACATGCAGACTTTGGGGAGAGAGTCTGAAGTCAAATTGAGTCACGCCTCAAATTCTGGATGCGATACTTTTTTCTGTTTTGAACACTCAAATTTTGGAACGTTCAGATATCTCTCACTTTTGGATGCAGACGGCCGAGTCGGGATATTGGTTTGACTGGTACATCTGCTAACAAAAGTTCGAAGTGCTTGCAGTGAAAATTGTCGTTCACATCTTCGGTGTGGCGTCTTGTGGAACACCTCAGCTGCAAAGTTGCGTGCAAAAACTTTGGCCCAGGGAAAAAAATATCATGCAGGCAAACAGCGCTGCAACATTTTGGAACCTTTCAGTCACCACGGCAACAGAAGGGAAATTTTCCCATTCATTTGGCTGCACGTTCACACAGCCCGCAAAGCCTGTTGCTGAGATGGAGACGAATTGCCTTTTTCATAAGGGAAGCAGTCGGAGTCAGGACCCCGACCCGCACTAAGCACAGCCTGGGCACTGCATGTTCCAAATATAGAAACTATGTAATGAAAGGACAGCAGCTTTGAACGCCTGTCGCCGTTTGATGATCCCTTCAATTTGCCCGGGGTATTTCGGCTGCAGAAAATGATTGCCCAATCAGGCAATAAATTAAAACGATGCAGACTAATGGATTTTCCTTTTGGGGACTCCTGCTTCTGACGTCACTGCAGGCTTGTCTGAGATGCAGTGCAGCAGCTTGACTATCGCAGTCCCTAATTGTTACCATAAATAGAACAAAGTACATGACACTTTCTGCTCTTATGGAAATTCGTATTGGCATTTTTCGGCATTCCGCGAATTGATTGCATGCGTTGGGCTGAATACTTGTGCTCCGGTCTCCTGTGACGCCGACGCTCAAATGTCAAATGTCGAGCCATTCATAAGCAGCAAACCAAAGCGCACAAGCAAACGCCATTCATTTCACTTCAAAGGACAAAATGTCATCTCCGTTACACGCAACCAGTAAGCTGCTTTGGCCCCAGAACAGGGGCTTGGGTAGAAGACAGCGCGGGCATTGCACCAGAAAGAGAAGGCTGTTGTTCTTGAAAAGTTTGCGTCTCCATGTGCACATTCAAAATTGCTCAACAACTCTTCACGTGTCCTGGGAACAACAAAATTCTCAGTTGTAGTCTCTATGCGACCGCACTCTGCTGAACCCAGCTTTGCGTGCGTGGAGAAATGAACCGAATGGACTGACGCAAACAAAGTGGCCGAACGGATCACTTCACTTCACGCGATGTGCCTGCAGTTCTCGCAGACCTCCCTGAGCTGCTGACCCGCTCCACCTGCAGCACGTTGTTCGCTGCGTCAGTTGTCAGAACCTGAGTCAGATGATTCCTTCACGCTTCAGATGTTCGCTGTCAGCCTGACAGCTCCCGGAGTCTGTTCCCCTCATCTGCAAATCCAAATATACCCCCCACGAGCACTTAAAATAAACCTATCTGTGCGAGTCAGTCAATTAAAACAGACAGACAGGGTGCTTTTTGAGTCGTTCACCACAGAGGAAATTACTCACTATCTTTGACATGGTTCTGCCGTTGTGCCAGGCACTGCGGCGAAACCCGGAGCCCCGCTTATCCGCGCCGGGTGCACGTATCCGCGATCGACTCGGTGTGAGAGATAAAGGCGAAAACGTTTTGTTCGGAGACGCAGGCCCGTGTAAACTTGGAAAAGTGAACGACAAATGGATTGTTTTGTTTTCCAACACAGAAGTCAAAAAGAGACTGACTTGGGATCTGTCCTCGGCAGGCCCAAATTTCAGTTTGGAAAGAAGAGATCAATATTGAGATTGCAGGGTGACTCAACTTTTGCTGGCATGACTTCTTCTGAAAACAAAACAAGTGCTTGAGTGCGAGTGTGTTCAGTGCCACACTGTGTGTTGCCACAGTTCTGCAACTGCATGCAACAAACTGCAGCTAGGTTCTGACGCATGCTTCAGAGTCAGTGTGTGAACCGTTTGACGTGGTCTGGGAGACGCCAGGGTGGGGCCCCAGGCCTCCGCAGTTCTCATCATTTTCGTGTTGTGTCAGCTTCTGAAGGAAGAGATCAGTGCCCCACCCCGTTTGGCTCGGCCCAACCCGAACAAATCCCCAATCTGTGTTGTTTTGCACCAAAATGGACACTTGTTTTTCAGCATGCGTGTGTCCAGATTCAATGACCTGTGTGATCTTGCTCAGCTTTGCTTCCTCAACATTGCAGCCGAACCTTTCTGGACTCACCTCGCAGCACGTGTTCCCAGCCAACTTCGATCCAGAATAGATCAACCGGAGATTTAGTTATTTTGCAATTGCCATTTTGGTTGCTTTGATGGGGAAAAAATAGCTGCGGGTGCTCGTTATTAATTCAGTACGTTATGCCAGTTCCATTGTGTTTACGTCGAAGACCTTTTTGCACCTGGAAAACAGGTTTCCAGAAGTGAGGAATAATCTGTTGATCGAAGATGCAGTGACACCGATGCAACAATCGGCTCCACGACGGAACACAACCGACCAGACTGAAATCTCCCGCGTGCCTGCAGATCTTTGGTTCCATGCAGTGTGCTGTGGGTCCCAGAAGGGCGCTGACTTTTCCTCAGACGCCTCCTCACTTGACGCCTCGCATCAAGACAACCTTGGACCGACGAAACGTGCGTGGGGAAGGGGAAATGGCAAGCCAACCTCGGAAATTGTCGTCGTTGAAAACAAGTTCTTAGGTTTCACAAGGTTTCATTGAATGACATTTTGTAAGCCACTTATTTCGGGTTGTGACGTCAATGGCGGGCTTCCCTCCAGTAATCCGTGCGGTGGGGAGAGTCAATATGGATTCGGTTTCGGCGACGTCTATTTCTGGATGGATGGAATCGCGCAACAAGGTGCAAAATCGATTGGGTTCTCCCTCTGGGGAAGTGAAAGAAGAAAGAGGCTCCTTTGAAGATGTCAATGTAAAATCCTTCTTTGGAGCTGTTGAAGGGCACGTATAGTTCCTGCTGAAAGCATATCTGTCGTTTGAAACATCTTTGTCATGAGAGACATTTTTCAACGCAAGTTCAAAAAAGTTATCCAGTGAAGTTATTGGTATTCTTTTGTGCCAGGACAAAACTCTGACTTCGGCGTCCTGTCCTCATGTGGAGTGTGACCTGGTGGGTTCAAGCCCCGGCGGTTCCATGTGCGTGCGACACGAGTTCGGTTTTGGAAATACCGGCACGAGTTTGTCCCCAGCTTCGGACTTGGAGGTGGAATGAAAGCCAGCCGAAGTTGATTCGTCCAATGGCGTCTTCCATGCATGGTGAAATGGATCATCCATTTCTTACACGCGTTGAGAGGCAAATGTTCTGGTGGTTCAGAACTGCGGCAGAGCAAAGAGTTTTTCGAGAAAAAGCGAAGAAGATTGGGAACCTTTGACCGTGCTTGGTGAAATCACCGATCGTGCGCTTCTGTGCATAATTTTTTTCTGCACGAGCTGCATACTTTTCTCACAGAGTGCACTCTGCGAGACAAGGATGCAGCTCGTGCAGAAAAAAACATTTGAGCACAGAAGCGCACGCAAAAAAAAACCTCTTTTGTTCGGAGATCTGTATCTCCCAATGAAGCTGGAACCTTTCGTCTGCACAACTTTACAAAAGCTAAGTTTTCTTGTGCGGTTCAGAAATGTCAGCATCTGAAGTTTCCCAACTTCAAACACAACAAACATCAACAACAAAAGAACTTTTTCGACTTCTCCTGCAAATCACTCAAAGAAAATCCTGACGGATCCGTTCTCAGTTCTCGGCTGCACAGGCAGCAGTGACTTCTAACCTTTCGGGACGGGCGGGGCGCAGCGCCTGCTGCACCGACTCGTAAATCGAATCACGTGGCGATCAATGTGCAAAGCTTGAGATTCACCTCCAAAAAGTAACTCTGAACGCTTCGGCATCAGATTGAGACCCAAGACCAATTGACACCGAGTGGACATGGACTCAAGGAACACGCGACAAAACAAGACCATCTCGTGTGTGAGTTTCACGCATGAAAATCTTGCCAGATTTCGCAGACGTTTGTGTGCCTCATGAATTCATTCACCCCGTGTTTCCTCCCTGGCCTTGTTGGCAAAATCGAACTTCTCCAATCCAAGAGAAACGTGGGCTTGTGATGTTCCTCTGAAGACAGAGTCTCATTCGATTCGTCATCATCGTTACGTCTGGCTCACAGGCGATGCAGTATTGATGCCAGGAAACACGAGTTACAAAGGAATCGTGTGCGGGTGAGTTTTCGTCTTTGCTTTTCAGAATTTTTCTGAAATTGGTTTGCAAAAAAGTTACTTGCAGTTGGAGCCATGGTGTACAGCAACCACAGTCACAGAAATAAGGACTTCGGTGAGGAAATAGGAGAGACCTGAGGACACCCACAACCCAGAGTTTGATGCAGACTCAGAGAGACGAACTGCTGTCATGGAGTGTGAACAAAAGAAAGCCCAGTGCCCAGAATATCTTGGAGACAATTTTATTTTTATCAATCGATTCGATGCGTTTCCATCGTTCTGCGGTGTTGGCTGCAGTTCCTCGGAGCCAATCTTGTGGAAAATCAAGTCAAGGCCGCAGACAACTGCAGAATCCGCAATGCAGCAAGTTGGGTTCCCACCACGCAACCCGCGCGTATTTTTAGACCGGGGTGCGCTATTTTAGGAAAGAACAAACCTATATTTATCATCCAGGTTAATAAAACACAACAAATGTGCGTCATGGGTTACTATTGTGGAGTTTGCTCTGAAGTTTGAGAGGCCAATAAGGTGACCCAATATTGCAAAAAGCGGCGCAACATGGTTTCAGGATTCGTTGAGTCTGAAATATGGCTTCCATGCATTTGTGAAAGAAATTAGTGTTTTGAGACAATCTCTTTCGCTGGCAGCGAAGAACTGAAAAGGCATAATGAAAAGGCAAAAGGAAAACAGAAGAGCAGAATGAAAGTTCTTGGATGGATCCAATTCAGTCACGCTCCACCCAACCTCCTGTGAGTGTCGAGGAAAGGACACTGACTCAACCCTGCCTCCCACTGAGGACGCCGAAAAAATCCAATGCTGTTTCCAGAGTTCAGGATTCTGTTCAAAACCCCCAGCCGAAGAGCGTTCCGATCCCACTTTGCAGGAAGTTGACATAGATTTGAGAAATGCCAAGGTGGAGGTCGAGCATCTGACCACTGTGGATCCGCCCCTCTTTCCCTCAAGGCTCAGAGAACTTGCTGAGTGCATCTTCTGATTACCGTCATGTTCTCACGATGACGGCTGCGTTGAAGCAGCTCCACTCCACGTCATCCGAAAATCGGGATAAATCTGGATGAACTGATTTTTACGCAACCCGAAGCGGTCCACATAGAGCAGGGAAAATCTTGTGTTGAGTGTCCCAAAAAAACGTGTCGTGCTCCGAACCATAACCCTGCCGTCGAGAGCAAAACAAAGGCCAAAACACACGCAGCAAAAACTGCAAGGATGTGCTGGAAAAAGAACCACGATAACTGTCTTCAAAAGATTTGTCAGAGAAAGGAAACTGGTTTCAATTGTTCAAATACGCGTGGGAAGGAACTTGGTTTTCTTTTTTTCCTCGTGCACACAAGATCTTTCCTTCAGTTCACCAGGCTTCACTTCCATGCAGGATGATGGAGCAAGTGAGCAAATTTATGAATGCAGACCACGTCGTTCGTGCACGAACTGGGCTCCATGCAGCAAACCTCAATGTGAACCTTGAGGTAAACCAATGTTGGCAGCAACGGAAAACTGCACCGACTGTTTCCCCAATCTCACCGGGAATCTGGACACCGCCGCAGATTCCGAGATAAGACCGCAACGTGTGGGACTTCACAAGCGTCGAACAAAACTTGTGCTTGTCTTTGGTCGACCCAACTCAGTCTGTCGCCGAACTTCTTTTGTCAAGTTTGCAGGTGCGTTGGACATTGGAAATGAGATCTCAGATGAAATTTGAAATGTGCACAAAAATGGCTTTTGATGAAAAATACTTTTTTTTCATTTTTCCTGACGAGAAACCTTGACCATTGTGGCGAGTTTGCGAGTTTATTAGGTGCGTCGGGAAACACGATCACTCGCATTCACCTTTCTTTGAAAGAAATTCGATCTCGTCTGAGGAGCGGTCATCGTACATTGCCACGACTTGAGAACGATGCCATTGATAAAACTTGAAAAAAAAATTCACTTGGATGGACGGTTTCGCGCCTTCGCGCACGTTGAACTTTACCAGTATTTCATTTGCAACTGGCTGCTTGAGCAGCAGGTCCAGTTATGACCACAGTGAAAAAGGGATCATGGGTCATGAGAAGAAAAACACTTTTCATGTTTTGCGACAACTCAGTTGCATCAGTTAATCTTGTTTTTCTCGACCGCAGAGGTGACAAGGCGCTGCTGTATCCACGCGGAATCGGCTTTGCTCTGCAGGTGGTCCATCTCAAGGTCGCTGCGGTGACGGAGAAATGGGAAAATCCGATCCTCCGCTTCAGCGTTGCTGAGAAATGAGCAATTAGCGTTGCCGTTACACAAGAAGAGCCACTCCGATTTGATTGCTCGCGGCTCAAAAATGGTGTTTTCCGATGTTGCTCTGAATGTGAGCGGTCAAAATATTTTTGGGTGGGGTGGGGGTGGGGGTTGTGCCCGAACTGCAGGCTTGGCCACGCAAACAACCTTTCAACAGGCACATTCGTAATTGTCTCACACGTCTGGAAAACACAAAGTGCTGATCTACATGCAAGTGCAAGATTTACTTTCAGAGCTTGAGCCTTCTTTGCATGCGCTCACTGCTCTGTATGCGTGGTGTCCTTTTCACGAAGTTTCATCTTTTGTAAGCTGTCTTCGGTGTGGCGATCAGACTCTTGTTTTGCGCGCAGAAAGCAGTCCACGTTGCGTAGCCAGGCTTCTGTCTGGCAGTTTTTCTCCGGTTCACGATCTCCGAGCAAACCTGGCGTGGTTCCATGGGAAATTTGTCTTCCAACCGGAAGCCAAGTTCAGAGCACTCAAGAATCAGCACACTTTTTCTGCAAGTCCGCAGAACAGTCCCGCGAGCATCTTGCGTCAGAGCTTTCCTCGAATGAATGAGTACAACCTGGAAGGCACAGAAGCGAAAAACACGAGTTGTCCGACAACGTAGTTGCATCATCTTGGCACGAACGCACCAACTGGCGCCGTGAGAGATTCTGGCGTTGGTTCCGACGGCCGTCGTCGCGCTTTTGTTCGTGTCAGATGACATCGACCATTGCCGCCGTTTCGTGCGGATAACGACGTTGTGAGACAGAGTGTCACGCGTTCAACTTGGGAAAGCACAACTTCCAGGACGACGAATTCTTCTCTCGAAAAGAAGCACTGCATACTTACAAGGTTCTTTTCCTCATGTTCTGGGCTTGCAGCTGCAGGCGCGAGGGACTATGGAAACGAGTTCTACAACTTGTAGAGAAATTTCTTGTTGCCTCGCTGCATTTATCCTTCGGAGACAGAAAGGTTCCTTCTCTCTGAAAGAGAAATTGTCGGTCCTGCACTTTATACTCTCATGGCAACGTGAAAGCACACACCAACATGACACTCTTGCGGATGAAGGTGCCATTGTGAATTTGATCTTTCCATCTATATTTAGCTGCTACAGGTGAAAGTGGATGGACTCAGATTTCTCTGATTCAACACAAATTTCATAATTTTGCTGTGTCGCAGAAAATATCAACCAGCACAGCATATCTCGCATTTGACAAACACTGTCAGCAAAACTGTGTTTCGAACATCCATTTTGAGTCTGTCCATAAGGGGACACAAATCTACCTGGCCTCTGTCTTGGCAGCTTGGTCTCATCTCGTCGAGATAAAATTTGACCCCTTTGCCACGACGAAAAAAGCGAAGGCACGAACAAAGCATGGATGTACGTGTGTCAAGAAAAAAGCTGGTGTGGGCCTTGGAGCCTGAGTGTCTCAGGGGCCCGAACCTGCGAGCCTGGAGTCCAAGACATCCTGACGTTCAAGCGATGTTCCCAAACTTGATGTTTTCCTTTGCGTTTTCTTTTCACGAAATTTGAGAGCTCTCCCTTCCTTCCGAGGTTCGATTGTATCAGAAACCCGGCCCCATTGCCCTGGAACCGTTGGAAATTCGACTCAAAAATTTGATGAGTTCACAGAAATCCATCGGAGAGAGGATGTCTGCCAAGAGGATCGTGAGCAGAATATCCGCCATGGAAGGACCAGGCTTGTGGTTCCCAAATGTTCAACAGATCTCTACAGAAAATTCAACTGCAGCGAAAAAGTTTTGACGAATTTTCGACTTCAATAGAAACACACCAGTTTGAATGAATTTGTGTGGTAAGAAACAGAACTTCCTGGAAGAATTTCCTTTCACAAATCCTGAACGTCAATCAGGCTTGTCAACCTCTGAGTGGATCAGGACAGATTTGGACTGAACGTGGGACGAAGTGAATCACCGGAAACGCGATTGGCTGTCTCCGGATGAAGCCTCAGCAGTTCGAGTGGGCTTAATTGTTGTGCCAGTCTCAGACTGCAGTCTGATCAAGCAGCCAAAGTCAGAAAAGCAGGACGACAAGCAGAGAGATCAGAGACAAAGCAGAACAGCAGAAAATCGTCTTTCCAAGTGGTCAGGAGACACAGACTACGACGCCACATGCCCCTGGATTCTGATATGATTCAGAGACATGAAACAAGACGTTGTACCCAACGGAAACAGCCCGAAGTGAAGTGTTGCAAGCGACCCGAGCAGTGCAAGGAACTCTCCCTCCACATCCCAGGTCGCTTGGGTAGAACCTTGTGACCTCCCAATACATTCAGCCAGGAAAGGGTCCTGTGAGCAGAAAGTTGGAAGGCTGACCCACATCTCTAATCGTTGTAGCCACCTCAGAATTCATAAGAGTACTCCTTGATGACCCTTCTTTTTGCCTGATTGGTTCCCACAATATTTTCGAAGGGGTAAAATGGGACCTCACTTTGGTGTTTGGCTCTGATACACCAAGTCCAACTTTCCTTTCGTGTGTCGAAATTGTCGTGAGGATTCAGAAATATCCTCCTTGGGAAAACCCCGACCAATGTAGAAGCTCATTGAAGAACCCTGCAGTTTCTGGCTTGGGCTTGACACTTAATTTTTGGCAAACTGTCATGACTCTCAAGGCCAATGATGTGACAACAATGAAGAGCAAATTGTTTCCTGTCATTTCTGTGTGTGGTCGGAAGTACAAGCACAAATTACATTTGCAGTTAGACTGTTTCGGAAAGCCCGACATTCAGGAGTCTGACAAGCTGTCAATTTGCAACGTCTCCACTTCTCAACTTGTCGTTATATAGGCCGCTTGGTGTACTTAGGGCGAGTCCGGACGTTGCACAAGGGTCATCGGAGTTGGAGTAGGGCCACTCACATTCGTGAATCCCAACCCCAAACTCAGCCCCTTGTTGCGTCTTTTTGTCGGCTCCAGTTTTGTGCTGCAGACACAGCTTATTCTGTTTCACGTGACAATCTGTTTCTTCTCCAGCAGAAATTTCAGTGTGTCAAGAGGGGCCAATGACACACAAACAACAGATCTGTTGGAATTTTCTCCGAAACTTCGGAGAAAGTTGGACTTGAGAAAAGACAATTTCAGTCAATGTTTGTTTACATGCAAAGGCCAGAGCGCACAGAAAGGGTATACTCTTCTGGTGCGTGTTGTTGCACGCTGGTTGAGCTTCACATTCTTCACAAATGCAGAAATGTGACTTCTATTTCTGCAGTATTTTCTACAGTAATGAATCTAATGAGACTGTTGTTGTGTAGAACTCCGCAGCGGGGTCAAATCAAGATAGATCGGGCAGCTCTGCAACCTTAATCACCAAGACGGACAAATCCCCGCACCCATTGCGACGGCCTAAGTCTCAATGGCTCTGCGGGAAAGGTCAAAGAGAGAGGTGTTTACTTGTGCAAAAGAAACAGAATGGCTCGAGTCTCAAAAACCTTTGTTCTGTCGTCCCAGACGAACAATTACTTGAGGGATCAGAAGTCGGCTTGTTGTTGCGTGGAATCAAGTCCAGCTTCCATCACACTGAACGGCATTGGGAGTCCAACAACAACAATAATACTCCTTGAAATTGCATAAAACATAGAGTCGGGGCATTGTCCCTTGTTCTTGCTCAAGGCAGCGGCGATCATTCGATCACCTGAGGCTCGGAGCACACCAGGCAACTGCGACTGGATGGGCCCAACTGTCTGGGTGCGACTGTATAAGCGTCGGGCAGGAAGACACACTGACAACGTGACTGGATGGTATCCAGGGACCCACGACATCATGACAGGTGCTCTTTTTTTGACGTTGCTTTTTCCCGCTGCTTTTTCAAACTTCATCCACCATCATGGCTGCACAGAAAAGAACTGATGAGACACCATCCAGTTCAGTAGTACCAACCAAGAAATTTTATTCGGGCTTACAGGTTGCCACTGGTTTGTAGGATGACGCAAAATTCAGAACAAAAAAGCAGGTGGCTGAAGATGAAAGAAAAGAGAAGAGTGCACATGAGAAAGCCTTGTG
>JAAUXT010104197.1_pt1 | contig 27233 bp, 28 predicted proteins | sample 7278171 | NCBI WGS metagenome assembly JAAUXT01 (sample SAMN14350112, study PRJNA611818) | marine sediment metagenome | isolation source: surface marine sediment (1.8m) | place: French Polynesia: Moorea | collected 2018-08
AGCTAAATCAGAGCAAGCCAAATCAGAGCAAGCTAAATCAGAGCAAGCCAAATCAGAGCAACTGAAATTTCCTCAAATCACCGCGAGCTCCATGGAGCTATTTTTTTTTTTTTTGGTAATTTGGGCGCTCTTGTGTTGGGCGGTGCCATTCCAGAATTCCAGATGCCTCACTGCCGCGCTCATTCACACACGCACACACAGCACGCACACACACACGCTCTCTCTCTCTCTCTCTCTCTCTCTCTCTCTCTCTCTCTCTCTCTCTCACCCACACACGCACACAATGACACACACCCGCCTCCTCTTGTCAGGTGTCGGTGTGTCAGAAGATGGCGGTGAACGTGGACGGGTGGGACAACCCTCTGTCCCCGGTGCCGGGTCACGAGGCTCACGTCTCCTTCCGCCGCGCCGCGCCCACGGACCCGCTGCACCAGGCGTTCCTCAAGAGCCAGGTCAGCCGCGCCGCTGCAGCGCTCCCTGACGAAGCGCAACGCTCACGTTGGGCTGCGTTCGATGTGTGTTGAGCGCATTGCTCACGGGTTGGGCCGTTCGTGAAAATGATGCACCGAGCACAGCGCTCCTGTTCACACTTTTGATCGCGTTGAGTGCAGCACACGGAACCGTAGTAAGGCTGTGTTCGATGTGGCGCACACGTTTGGCCGAGTTCGATGTGGCGCACCGTCGTTGGCGGGGTAAACAATGAGTTTTGGGCATCGACTGTTGATCACAATGTTCAAAAATATGACAAAACCAACTCGGTCACCAGGACACGCTTTGCCTGTCGCACCTCATCGTTTGATCCCAATGCAACCCTGTTGTTTCTTGTCGCCCAGATCTACGTGTACGACTTCGACGACGAGGGGAATCCACTGCGAACCCCGAGGAACATCCTGCCCACCTTCGTCCTCACTGTGCGGGTAATAAGCTGTCCACTGTCCACCAATTTTTTGGGCCGTTGGCTGAAGCAAGGCCCGGCGTTGACTCTGAAAACCGCACCCTTGGAACAACTGTCGTCATGGTGACGATGAGGCGAATTTCTTTTTGAGGCAAACTGAATTTTGTGCCAGACCTGGGCGTTGATCAACTACTCGCAGATTATTGACTGCTCTAATCATAGTGTGTATTTCAGGTTCACAGGGCGTGTGTTTCCTTGGAGAGACTTTCGTTTCGGGTGGGTTCGACGGGGGACGTCCACATCCCCACGAAACGTTGCGCTGTAACTTCAGACAACAAAGACGCCAACAGTTGCGCAGCAACAGTGTCCAGCAACGGTCCCGTCGTGTCGTGTGTGGACGTGAACTGGTTGCCCAGCAACGCGCTGGACACGTCCACCCAAACTGTGGAGGACGGGGACGAGGCTGACGACAGCAGCGTTCAGCGCATGCGCGGTCGCGACGAGACGGACGGACTGGCGCGCGCCTTCTGGACACGCTGCGTCGTCGGTGATGCGGAGAGGAGACGAAATCTCGTTCTCTCCGAGACTCCGCGTGGTCAGCGCATGACCGCCTGGATCCCAGGTGAGCTGGCTTTCTCTATAAAGTTTCGTGTTTTGCTGCGCGGGGGCTGCATCTCCACCAGTTGGTGCGGTCGTTGTGTGGTGAGCCAAATCGATACCAGTACGAGGTGTTTTAATGGGACTTTGATATCAGAAAATTTAAGGCAAATGTTAGTTTCACACTTGGGTTCGACTTGCTTGTGGCTGGATGCGACAACCCAACTTCGACAACACAAACAGGGACGAACTGTCCAAAGTCTAAAGTTACTTTTGCAATCTGGTCATCTGTGCCACCGATATGACAAAACCGTGCCCGACGCAAAGGCCATGTTGAACCTCTTGCGTATTTCTGAGACCCGTGGTTCCTTCCCTCAGAGGCGGATCTGAGCATCGCGAGCGACAGTGAGCACGTGTCGGGCGACGAGCTTCCGCAGGGCGAGGACGCCGCGGCTGAAGCGGAGGCGCTGCGGCGGCGGCGTCAGGCGCACCGGAACCGGAAGCGCTGCTCCGAGCCGGGCCTCGCGCACGCTGCGAAAAGATCACGACTCGATCCGGGTCGGTCTCGGGCGGTTTCGCTGGAGGAGGAGACGAGGTCGAGGCGCAGCCCCGCCCCAGCGCCACCTGGTGGTGAGGAAAACATCAACCTGAGCGACTCGCTGTCGGCAGAGTCGTCGCTGCTGGATGCGCTACCGGACATCAACAGCGTCTGCCTTGATGCGGTGGATGTTTTGCCGCCGGAAGAGACGTTTGCACCAACGTTCGTCGCGTACTGGATCAGCAAGGAGCTGGAGTCGGTGCCGGACTGTGACCTGCACAGTGGCGCCGCCGTGCACCTCAGGGAGACGCTCGCGTACTTCGAGGAAAAGGTCAAGGACGAGTTGCGCGGATTCAGCATGGCCGAGCTGCAGAATTGTTTGGATCTGCGCTTCAAGGTGGAGGATAACGACAGCAGCTATATGAAGACCTCGAGCAGTGGTGACGACGCCGACCGCGCGCCATCGCAGTTTTCCGTGGTGTCGCCCGCCCCACTTCCCGCGCACCAGAACTCGAGTGGTGCCGACATGAAACTGCTGCTGCCGCCCGGTGACGGCGTCGATCCGGCGCCGGCGCATCAGAACGCCGTCGACTCTGCCCTCAGCGGCGTCGGGCCGCTGGCGTTTCTTCCGCCCGGGACGCCACCGCTTCTTCCGGGCGGAGACGCCTTGTTCACGACGCTGCTGCCCGAACCCGACTCATCGCCTCTAGATTTCAGCACCGGGTGAGTGTACCTTGATCTATCTCTGATTTCGTAACGGGAAAGATTGGCGCTAGTTTTGGAAAATTACTTTGCACGTCTGTTGACCTTGATGGAGGGGGTAAAGGTTGTGCCTCACGTGGTAAAAACCGAGTGCGCCAACGAGCAGCGCATGAGCTTTGACCAGATTGATGTTGATACAGTTCACGATCTTTGAACTCTGGCAAAGGAAAAGGTTTAGGTTTCTGTCTTTCCCTTGTAGTGGTCATTGTTGTGATGACTCTTGTGTGCAGGACCTTCACGTTCGTCTCCTGATTGTTGGTTTCAGGTTTGGAGCGAAGGAACCCAGTTGGCAGCCAGTGGACAAGAATTACAACATTTTGACAGGTATGCTCCGATCAAATTTCATCCTTTCGTTTCGTGCACACCTGTCTGTTCAGTGTGAGTCCCCTCCAGCCAAATTCAAGGCCACAATTGCACAAAACATTTGCACGTATTTTCGTTACCACTGCCCAGTACGTGGGAACACACACATACGTACGTCCGTGCGTGTGATCGCACGCTTGGTCCTCATCCCAATGGCTCAGCCAAGCCCCCCCCCCCACCCCCACCCGCTTGCGCCTTGAAAACATCTGCAGGAAAACAAGAACCAAAATGTAAAGAAACCACGCACAAACTTGTATGCGAATCTTTCTGATTTCCTATCGATCTGGCTGACGCGTGAGAATCTTGCAATTATCTGCAGATAAATTCACGACCAGTTTGAACGATTCCGCCTCGGAACGCGGCGGCGGAGAGACGACGTGCGCGTCGCAGCACGGCGGCGGCGGCGCTCCGAGCGGTGTCCCGGCCGGACCCGCACCTTCCCCCGGGGAGACGCGCCCCGCGGCGCCGGCGCTCCGAGGTGAGAGCGCGGCCCGAGAGGGCAGCTTCCGGTGCAGGATTCCTCTGTAGCTAGTCATGGTGCCAAATGATCATGTGTGACAAAGACCCTCGTGAATTTTGCACGAACTTTGTGCGTGACCGATGATTCGTTTGTTGAAGTGTGATTGAACCTTTTCTGTGTTGGTAGATTTAAATCTTTGGGTTTTTGAATACAGTACGTCGTGTGTCAGAATTATGTTTTTTGTGATGGTTGGGGCGTGTGGCTCTGTTGTGACTTCGGTACCCATATCTACCCAAACCTTCTGTCGTTACTTAGAGAGGGATAATGAGACATCCCAGACTCGTTGCTGAGCAGCGTTCACGCTGGAAGAATTACTTTCTACCACAAGTACTCATATGATATCTCGTCAGTGTTCAGGGTGTGGTGCAGAAGTGACTTTGGTGCAGTTTTCCAGCTGGGGTTTCACCTGTACAAGCACCGAGCCTGACTGCAGGCGCTTGTGAAAATCAATTGCATTCGTCCGTCCTGAAGGAAAACTTTGTACTCAACTTTTCGCCGCGTGTTACCACTGGACAGTGACTGTCATGTGGAACTCACTCTGTGTTTTTGAGCAAACAATCTTCCTTGAACTACGAGGGGGTTTCAATTGTTCGCAGGCCGGGCCAGTTTCTCTGATACATGAATTTCTGAAACAGATCAACTTCAAGCGATGGACAAGTTCCTCATCTGGGCCACGTTTTGGCACTGTGTGAGCAAACAGGGTCAGACAGTGCAACCTGGAAAACAGGTCACAAGTCGCGCAGTCTTGATCAAATGGCACCTGTGAACTTTTGAAAACGCCCTCGTATCATCGTGTTTGGGGGCAGGGCCCACATGGACACTTTTTTTATCACAAGCCAAATGTGTCCAGGTTCACGTGTGTCTGGTCAACACGTCCTGAAAAATTGGTCTCGAAGACTCACGAATCAAAGTTTGATGTGGGGGATCTGTTCTGCCCCCCCCCCCCCAATCACACACGACCCCGTCCTCTGAGAACTAGCGTGGTCCAGAAGACTTGGGGCTGCAGTGCACCTGGAGGAGCGTCTATTCAACGCTTGGATGGCCACCACCATGGTCATCTGACACGCGTGCCTTTACCGTTCAGTGTTCTTGTTGTGCGTTTGATCTGATTTCGGTTTGGCATTCATGGCACATGTCGACGTATTGTGCACTTTGCGCGCAATGTTTTGGTCAGCTGCTTTTAACAACAGTGCATGTACTCGTAAGTTCCACTTTTGGTTGACAATTTGCCCAAAGGCAGAAGCTCACTTTTTGCTTCACAGTGAATGTTGAGTTTACAACAGTGTGAGAGGTATCAGAGCGCACGGCTGGTTTTGTTATTCAAACCCCAATAATTTAGTGTGCAAGAGAAGATGACATTCGGATTCTTCGTGTTTAAGAATTCTGAGCAAGAAATGTTGAGAAGAACGTTCGTTTATACTTTGCGTATCCACGTTTACGTGCGACACGTTTTTCATCGTGCGTATTTGTCCCTCCACCAAACGAAGCTGTTTTTCGGAGTTAAACGATTCCCCAGTGTTTGTTTAAAGGGGGAGACACAAACAAAAGCGCTTTGAACTTTGCTATTCTTGTTTGGTGAGCGATTTCTTGACGCTGTACGAGATTCGATTTCTGGTACGCGTTTTGCTGAAGCAGTGGGTTGTGTTTTGCAATCATGATGTGCCCTGTGGTTTCTCCACAATCTTTTTGTCGGGATTGCAGTCTACTCATCAGGGCATCAGTTGGAAAAGCTGGATGATCCCGCTTCTCCTCTGCTTTGAAAATTGTTTACAACCTGGCAGAACTCCCTTCCCTCAAGAAAAAGTCAGTGACCCGCATGCCCCCCCCCCCTTCCCCACCTTGACTGTTGGTTTCTCAGGTGGCTGCCACAGTCATGGCTGTTCGGCGTATCGCATGCTTTAACCGAAATGTGAATGATTTGATGACCATCCCTTCACCTGGGAAAAGTTTCAAATGCAAGCCCCTTGAAAGTCTTCAACTGCAAACAAAATCTCGTTGCAGTAGATCTTGTGCAATATGGGGTCGCCGCTGGCGCGCAGGCCATGCGTGTGTCTCGACTCTTGAAACGGCTTTTCTTTTTGCCAGGGTATGGGCGAGAACTGCTTGTTAGTAGTCTAGAGCATGTGGGTGACAGCGTCCATTTAAAATGTTTGTTTCGATATTGCTGCGTCGACGTCATGCAATCGTCTCGCACAGATCGAGATGCCCATGCACCTCGTGTGGCAGAGCAGGGAGGGGCACGGTCACTATGTCAAAGACCCGATGTGTTATCAACGCGTCAGTTCACCTTGGGTAGATTTCCTGATTTATTGCCAGGTGTGTGTGTGCGCGCACGCTCCCCGCGACGCCATTTGGTGCGATCCGAGTGCAGCTGTAGCATATGCTGCACTTGATTGTTCACGAGTGCCAGGGCAAATGGACGGAACAAATCAGATTCTTATTTCGTTCCACATCGACGAAAGATTTTTGGTTTGAACAGCGTGTCGTGTGTTCGACAATTCGGACGCGCACTGACTTGGCAGGGGAACTTTGATGCTGTTTGTGTTTTTGTGAAGCTGTCTTCAGTTTTTGGTGTCGTTCACTTCTGGTGTGTCAGAACAGCGCCATAGTGACCCCAATGTGTTCCACTACAAAGTGTATGCCTCTGAAAAAAATTTTTTTTTCGCAAGACACGTTGATGTTCCCATGACGTTTCATTGGATATGTGAATACGATGTTGCAGTGGTGTGCAAAACCTGTGCGACGCCCTCGTGTGCAGTTTTGTTGTGTTTGTTTTTGCAACCTTGCGTGGAAGAGTTTCTGTTGCGACACAAGGCAAGATACAAGGTGTCTTGCCTCTTCAAGCCTCGTAAAAGTTTTGAACAAAACGTGCAAGACACGCATTCATGTACCCGCATGTCGCAGTAAAACAGGAAGAACGTGATCTGAGAATTTCGTGTTGCGTCTTTGTCGTCGGTCAGTCGAACATCCAAACTGAGAAGTCGAACATCCAAACTGAACAAGGAGCGGAACCAAAAAGAAAGGGATTCAATGGCTTGTTTCGGGACAGAAACGGGAATCGTGTGTCAAGTTCGCAAGCTTCTCGAATGACAAGCTGTGTTGCATTGAGTGGTGAGCTGTGAGTGAAGCCAGGCTCTTCCAAAGCTCGGGGCTCCTGCATCGTGATGGTCAAGTGCATCGATCACAAGCGTTGATTGGTGAGTTTTAGCCACCGATTGTCATTCCGTGCGGTGCCCCAATTGCCAGATTGGTGACACAGATATCCAAATTTGGCAATTTAACATTGTCTGTCAGTGGCAAAGGGTTTCTAGATCTGTACCACTGACCTGGCAACTGGTGCACGCAATCTGCTGAAACTCGACCGAGTCAGTGAACATTGCTGGTGATTTCATTCAGAGAGGGACAACTTTGACCAAATTTCCAGCCATAAGTGTCAAAATACGAGGGAACCTAAAATTGCGGGGAGGGGGGTGTTACCTGGTGAAAACCACCAGAAGAGCGACTGAATGTCAAGATGCGATCCATTTAAAATTGCGAAAACTTCTGAACCTATCAACTCCAAAACAGGCCTGTCTGAAGTCAACTGACGGTGCAGCGCAGCGCACACCTCCGTGCGTGCTCACAGAGCTTTGTAATGGTTAATTTGTTTACATCACCGCAGTCGAGAAATGACAGCTTCTGTCGGACAGCGCAGAGCTCTGACGACTTCTGTGGGACGTATGGTCAATGTTTCCATAGCGTTGCTCCCTGGAGAGCGTCGCAGGGATCGATGTAGATCGATGTATCCAAAGAGTTGTTGCGCTGTTGTCATTTTTCACACGCTCCACCGATGCGCATCCACAAATAACTGAAGCTGCCCTGCAGGCCTGGAACCGTGCACACACAAAGCTCTCGCTCCCGCGGTTCGTGCGACAGGGATTTTCGCACGACCCATCGACTGACTGGGAAGGAGGAGGAAGAAATTGGACTCATGTGGAAGAATAGGACTGAAGGTAAAAGGAAAGGAAGCGGAGGAGGAAGAGGAATAAGAATAGGAATGAAGTGGACTTGCGGGGAGGTGAGAGGATTCAGGCACCTTAAGAAGCCTGTTGGCGGAAAGTCTCACAAGTGACCTCCACGAAAGTGGATCTGGATTCAGCTGCAACACGTGGAGTGTTTTTGAAACGAGTCGAACATGCGGGTTCAGTTCTTATTCTCGAAAGGGGTTTTCACATTGGTGACGACGGCAACTTTTTTTGACGCCGACGTCAACTTTTCTTGATGACGTCAAAGAATGGTCTGGGCCATTTTTTGATGCTCAGCAATTGGGCGTCAGGTTAAATTTTGATGTGGACGTCAAAAGTGCCGTTCAGACAGATGAAGTTGAAGTCGACATCACCCAATGTGAAAACCGCTTTACGTGTATCAAAAATAATCTTTTCCGGAAAAGTGAATGGCAGGAAAATGGAAAGGACGTGAGCGTGCAGACTTTTGTGCGTGTAGACAGCACTGCCAAGGGATTGGTTTCGCGAGCGTTTGCACGTCCGGGTGCGTGAGAGCGAGCCAAAATGCCAAGCACAAACAGCGTCGTCGCCACGACACCGGCAGCGTCGCGACCTTGACCTGACGTCGCGGAACTCGCGACGTAGCGGAAGTGCTACAGAAGCACGTGTCACGAGTGAGGTGCCTGTCTTTGGTGTTTTCAGCCTTTCCCCCATTTCACATCTTTTTTTTCTGTGGTTGATTTATCGCTTCTGCACGTCGTGACAGCAGTCAGAAGAGCTCTGCGGAAGTCAAGGTTTGTCGTTCAAGAAAAGATCCAGGTCGATCTCTGAAGAGGTAACTCTGGATCCGATTTGTTTTTCCTTACAAGTGGAAGATGGTTTTGTGGAAGTTGGTTGTGAATGGTCTGGGCATATGACACGTGTCTCGTCCACAGATCCATCCATACTCGACATCAGCACCAAATGTGAGGGCAGACAGATCAAGAACAGATCCGTGATGTGGGTCTCGTACGAGTTCGCAACTTGTGTCTGGATCCGTGCATGCAGGTCTGTCATCAATGGATGGCCGCTCCGTCGGCCATCAACGCGAGACAACCCCCACCCATGAACCTGTGTCACAGGCCGAAGTGACCATCGGGAGTACCTCTTGTTTGCCGGGAATCTTGAGTCTATCTGCAGTCTAAAAATCGCGTTCTAGTCTGGTTCACAGTGTGTGAATCGATTCTGGATCTGGATCGACTCAGATCTTGATATTTGACGTGCAGCCGCCTCAGCAGCAGAGTGTGCAAAGATCCAGACCAAGAGTCCAGGTCGAGTCTTGTCTGGATCAGTTGTCCAACCACGATGCTGTGGACTCCAGATCTCATCAGTTGGGTTGGTGGGGGCGGTGGGAGGGTCTGAACAAAGCAAGCACAGTTTGTGTCAGAAGATCTTGACATTTCGTCTTCATTTTGGACGTGGAGTCGTGCACTTTGGTGCTGTGGCATTTGGATCGACCAACCCAGGTTGTAGCGACCGATCCGAAGCAACCCCAACAGCAACCATTCTCATAAACCTGTTGCTTGGGTTCGAACCAAGTTGGCCAACGTGCGCTTTGTTGTTTATTTGTGTCACTATGGTAATCCACGTTGCGAGATCGCGCAAATCGAACACCACCATTGTGTTGTTGGCGTCCTGTGCGATGTCTCTTTCCGACAGTGCACTTGGAGAAACCCACTGACGACCTGGTGCACATTGGGTCTTTTGATGTGGTGGACACAGGTGGTGAGTCCCCTCCCGAATCCCCCAAAAGAAAAGTCTCATGAACTGGAACCTCTGAGGGTCAGTTGCCGGTCTAAACTGAGTTCGCCTCGCCACTGGCCCGAACCTGGATCAGGTGTGGTGGATCTGGTCGCACCAGTTGGTGTACGGGTCTGGCCTCGCCAGTTGATGTGGTGCATCTGACCCCACAAGTTGGTGTAGTGGATCTGGTCCCACTTGTTGGTGAAGTGGATTTGGCCCAACACGGGGGAAAGGTGGATCTAGCTCCAAGAGTTTGTGTGGTGCATCTGGCCTCACTTGTGTGGTGCATCTGGCCTCACTTGTGTGGTGCATCTGGCCTCACTTGTGTGGTGCATCTGGCCTCACTTGTGTGGTGCACCTGGCCTCACTTGTGTGGTGCATCTGGCCTCACTTGTGTGGTGCATCTGGCCTCACTTGTGTGGTGCATCTGGCCCCACTTGTGTGGTGCATCTGGCCTCACTTGTGTGGTGCATCTGGCCCCACAAGTTGGTGTGGTTGAACTTACCCAACCAGTTGGACGTGCCTGGCACAACTGGTGTGGACGAGGGGCTGCTCTCGCACACAAGATTCCTTTTCAGTGCGTGACATTCTCAGTGCTACTCCACGCAAGCGGCATGTCTCCCCTCCCGCCCCCTCCCCTGTTGCACCACACGTTTCATCCACGGTGGGCGTTCCGTCCTCCTGCAGTTCCAGCGCAGCTGCAGGCTGGCTTCACAAGTGGCCGCGCAGACGTGACGTATCACCAGCCTGGCCTGGAATGGCACAAGCCATAGTCTCCCCGCCATTCAACGTTGCTTTTCATGATTTGACGATCCTCTGGGTGAATGCGACAACAATTCGATCCCATTACCATAAAAAAATTGGGTTGCGGGTCCGGGTGCGTGGGATTTCCTTGTCATAATGTCGAGTCGATCGGATTTATAATGGCCGGACTTATGACCCAGAGATTGCAGGCTGACCCGCGGCGCTGCACTTCTAATTCCCCTTCTGCTCCCTGCAATGTGCATAAAGTGGGTTTTTGATCGAGTTCCATCCATCCACAAACGCCTGAAAAGTACGAGACTTGAAGGACAATAACTCATCTGTATCAAAAAGGCTTTGTGGTTCTGGTTCAGGTTCTGACCGACACTGTTGGTGGATTTTGTGCTTCTTTCTCTGCCAACAAAAGGCTTTTCACGCAATAATAACCGTGCTTGTCACCATGGAGTTCTGAATGATTGTCTCCTGACGACAAATGTTGCGGCGACCCTGGATTTGTGGCGCAAACGTTGCATTGGGTTGGCTGGCGTTCGTGCGTCGAATCGGGTCAAATCAAGTGGAAAAGGGAAACCTTCACACCCATTGATTTTGCATTGAATTGGACACAAAGATAAACACCTGTTGACCGTCTGAAACGATTTCTACAGTTCACAAACGATCCATTGAAACAAAAGAGTCAAACAGGTGCTGTGCGCAGACTTTCATCTTTCGATTGAGTGAATCTCTGCAAGGAAACAGCAGTGCGCCAAATACAAAAGACATCATGAAGCGAAGAAAGCGCATAAAACAATGTGAGTCCGCCACTCTGAGGTCATTGTATTCACAGGGAACAGGTATATCCAGCCAATGTATGCGTTTAGCCTCCAGGAGAGAGTGAATGCGCATGAATAATGGCCTGAAACCGCACAAAAGTTTGGGTTGTGGACATGTCGTTGGATGTTGTCCACGTCGTTTTGCAGCCATTTACTTTGACGAGAACTTGTGCCAGCAACGTGGCCAAACACACCCGACTCTCTTGATGTAAAATTCTCACTGGAATCGGAGGTTTGCTGAGCCGCGAAGCTTGTTTTGGAAACAAATCCAGATGAACGGCGTGGGACTTTTCACTCCACAAAGTTGTTCAGCCAGACAGGTGCACATCTGGCATCAAAGAATGTTGGCCCCAGCGCTGAGAAAGTAGGAGCGTTGAAGGCTCAGGACAGGTTCCGGAGAGGTTCCACAAAACATCGTGTCACTTCTGCAAACCTCTGCATGCACGCTCACTGAATGGTAAAATGATGATTCATTGAGGAAGTCGTGGATCTGGATTTGGATGGAGATCTGAGTCGAAGGCCATAGGTGATGTACCAGAAGGATTTCCTTCGCTTTGACATCTTGCAATGTGATCTCGTGAATTGAAGTGGTGAACCGACATTTCCTTGTGGGAATGCTCGAAGTTTTGGATAAAATGCGCAGGAACACCGAGAGTTCCAGGAGCATGCATGTGGAGAGAAACGCAGTCCTTGTTCACCAAAGTGCACCTGGCAGCTGTCAACATTCTGAAGGAAGTTAACCCGTGAGGTTATCTTTCAGATGTGATCCAAGAGAGGCCAGAACAGGACAACAGTGAGATAGCTGAAGACGTGGAGGTGCTGTCAAAGGAAAGAGCGTCATGCTATGGACGAGTAGCTCCTGCGGTGCGCGAGAAGGGACCAGTGGATAACCTACCCAGCCGCGCGCACCCGGCATGACAGCACAACGCCGAAAATGTGGGAAGCCCACGAGGTAAGCAACATGCCAGGACCAAGAAAAGGAGGTTGTGATCTTTGGTGGGGTCCCTTACTCAACGAGAACACTGGGCTTTTGTTTGGTCCTCCGTCCCTCCGACATGATCAAACGTTTCATCTGACATCGGCACCGCCCTCCAGCCATAAACGCGATTGAAATGGCAAAAAAAGAGGATGATTGCTTGACAGAACCTTGTGAAACACGGGCCTGACGCGTTGGGACGATTTCAGATCAGGGCCATAGCATGTTTTCAAGGTGAGGTTTTCTGGTTCACACGCGACGTCCATTCAGAACCAGGCAACAGCGGCATTGATGGAAGATGCTCGGAGGCATGCATGCCGCCAATGTGCTGAACAATTTGATTGTTCCGCGTGGTTTGGTCTGTCTTCTGTGAGCACACTGAATTGGTGTTGCTTCGGACCCTCACCCCTCGTTCACACCGGGCTCAAGAAACTTGTCCTTGTGTCTGCACCTTTGCACACATGCGTGTTGATACATAATTGTGCATGTTGACGTCTGAGGGGGGGGACACACCTGTGAGAAAGTTTTTCAGTCTTTCTGAACAAATCAGAGAAAGGAGGCGGTGTGTGTTGGGGGTGGGGGGGGGGGAGTTGGAGGCCAGCACCCATTCCAACTTGGTACTTCACGCAAAAGGAGAACCAGTAGTTGAGAGCCTCGTGTCCGTTTGCGTGCGCACGACTGCATGACGCATCTGGTGTGAACGGAACACAGTCACTCACAGGGAGGTAGAAAAATGTGACGTTCACGCCTCACTTCGCTGAATTTTCTTTCGACCCGGTGCGAGAATTTTGCCAACATTTTGTGAACAGGGTCCGCCATGGTATCCGCAACCAAAACTCAAAAATGAGTCGTGTGAAAAATAATCCAACAGAACTCGTAAAATCGGGTGGTGTTTCTCAGTGTGGTTCCTTCGGGTATTGTGAACAAGTAGGGAGTGTTCTCCGAGTGAAGAAATATGTTTTCCCGTTGCGCATCCCTGCGTTGCTTGGTCGCCACACTTGAATCACCACCACGCTGGAAGCTTGTGTCGATGCAGACAATTCTCTTTTGCTCCACAAACACACAAACAGTCGCATTTCTGCAGATGTAAATGAAATGTAGTGGTGTGTGTGTTTTTCCGCAGCCGCGCCGCTGCCCCTGCGATGACGCTGCGTCGCGTGCGACGTTACGCCATGATCGGCGTCGTGTGCTTCACGACGATGACGACCATGTACCTCAGCGTACTCAGCTCCGTCCAGTCTCAGGTCAGTCACTGTCGACGTTCGTTCTGAGGTCCGTCTGGGTGTTCGTGGAATTCATTGGTTTCAAGAGCAGTGTGCTTCACAAAATGAAGAAGCTGGTTTGTTCATTTCGACCCTTGTGTCACAAATGTCGTGGTAACACTGCAGTCCCAGTCCGTTATTGTGCTTCGTGCCTGTGCGAATCTACGCTCGCGCAGTGCATTTGGCACAAGAATTTTTTGAAATTTTGGTTCGGTTCTTATTTCGTCAAAAGTGCCAGATCATGTGATGAAAAAAGTATTTGGGCGTTTTGAGCTTTCAACGCTTGGCCGCACGCAGTGTTGTGTTCCTGTGTGAACCTCCTGTTGACGTGTGTTGACTGATAGCTGATGGGGCAGGGGTCTCGGTTTCACCTCAATTGACCACGTCAAAATAATGCACACGCACCCAGGCTTTAGTTCATCGGCGCGTGTCAAATGGTGGAAAAGTGGCGCGTGTATGAAAGAAAGATTTGTCCCACAGTAGACAAGGGTCGCGTGAGTACTGTTGATAAAGTACGCGCGTGAGAGAAATCCACACTCTCCATGCTGCCTTTATTCAACGGAACTTTCCCAATCGCGCTCGTTTGTCAGCAATCTTCTCGATGGCGAGTTTTAGCAGACCGTGCGTGCGGTCTTTTGCCTGTGTGACCATTTTGCCAGATTGGTGACACCATTTGGTCACTTGTCATTGGTTCTCAGTACAAATTTGGTTGTCTGTGCCACCCACTGATCTGGCAATGTAAATTGGTGGTTGCCAAACGCCCGTCATGTAATTTTTTCCGTGTTGATGCAGGAATTCGCGGACTTCGGGAGCCCGAGGGAGGCGCGGCGGCAGGTTGACGGTCTGCCGTGGATGAGGGAGCCCGGCGGGCAGAGGACCCGGCAGCGCCGCTCCTCCTCGTGGCTGCTCGCCGCCGTCGCGCAAGTCGCTGAGCTCCTGTTCCCGCCCAGTCACCAGTTGGAGGTGGAGAATAGAACGCATTACCACGGGCAGCCGCAGCCGCCGCCCCCGCCGCGAAACTGCCGGAAATTGCGCTTTTGGCCCAGCGGGCTGGACGAGCAAGAGGACAGGATTCCGGACCAGCTCAGATACACAGTGCCTCAGTCCCCCAACATATCAAACGATTCCTATCACAAAGGTACCGACATTCCTCGTCATCTGCGGGTCATCCTCAGCAATCGCAGTCCAGTGAGTGGACAGCAGCGCTTTCTCGCTGACCAGTGCCCAGTGAACAACTGTTACGTGACGAAGTCAGACGCGCACGGGCCGATCGCAGACGCTGTGCTGTTCTACACCCGCGTGGGCAGCGTGGGATTCAAACGTCCACCCCACCAGAGATGGATTCTGTATTTGCTGGAGTCTCCCGCGCACGCAACCCTGAGCTCAGGCAAAAACCAGATTGTCAATTTCACTGCCACGTATCGGCTGGACTCGACCATTGTGACGCCTTACGAGCGGTTCGTGCCTTATGACAATGCGTCTCTGTATCAAGCTGTGCCTCCAAAGCGCAACTATGCTGCGGGAAAGAACAGGTCCGTGGCGTGGTTTGTGTCCAACTGTAATGCGAGAAACAATCGCTTGGGATACGCGAAGGAGCTCGCGAAATACATCGATGTGGACATTTATGGGCCTTGTGGAAACATGAACTGTCCCAGGAAGCAGGCAAAAAAGTGCTTTGGGATGCTGAACAAGCAATACAAGTTCTACCTGGCGTTCGAGAACTCCAACTGCAAGGATTACATCACGGAAAAATTCTACTGGAACGCGCTGTGGTAAGGATGTTTGGATTCAAAAAACTTAAAAATAATTTGCTCGGATGTTTGAGGCAAAGATCCAGGAATTCTGTGGTGACTGGGCCTGCGCCCCCCCCCCTCCCTTGATCCGCTGCGGGGACTCGCAACCGTGGCGACGGAGGCTCTGCTTCACTCAGCATGACATGTAACTTGGAACCAATCCGATCCTGATTTTCCCTGTGCACTTGAAGCTGTCCCGAGCGGCTGCTGGGTTGTGTCGGCAACACCCTCACACATCTCGTGGTGTCTCAGGGGGGGGATCACCAGGACCACAAGCCCTTTGTAAACCAAGAAGCGTCCGGGTGTGGGTGTGGTCAACTGTTTCCTGATGTCTCAAACAATCTGTCCTGGGGTCTATTCGATTGTATCGTGTGGGTTGGTGTGCAAGCAATTGAACAGAACCATCCGAGACAGACCGCAAATTTCCACTGTAAACAGTGGAGGCTCACTTTTGATGGTTCAGTCAGTCTCGAGTGGGTGCAAACTCGACTCGAAATTTGCGGTGCAATCAAATACGTCCCTGAAGACCTTGTCCTTCCTGTGTGGAAACAGTTGATGAAGATTACTCGGGAACAAACGTTGGAGTTTTGGGGTTGGGGCATGATCTGGTGCACGGTGAAGCTTTGAGCTGCAGGACCCGGAGATACGCTTGTTCACAGGTCTGCGTCTGTTGCAGGAACGACATCGTCCCGATCGTGATGGGGGCGCGTCCGGAGGATTACCGCAAGGTGGCGCCGCTCAACTCATACATCCACGTGGACGACTTCGCGTCTCCCAAGGAACTCGCCGCATACCTGCACAAAGTCAGCAAGGACGACCAGCTTTACAACAAGTACTTCCGGTGGAAAGGCTCGGGGTTCTTCATCAACACCAAGTTCTGGTGTCGGCTGTGCGCGCTCGTGAACGATGACACCCGCCTCGGGTGGTACGAGGACGTGGGCCAGTGGTGGGGCGGACCCGGGGTGTGCATCCACCCCTCGGCGGACAATCCGTTCACGTCGTGGAGACTGGCCAAGACGCAGTCCTACCATAACATGAGTCGGAACAACCCGCTGCTCAACCCGCATTACGTTCATGTTGCCGACAACGCGTCGTCATCGTACGCCGCCGCCGCCGCCGCCGCGCTGTCCAACCACAATGTGATATGCGAATAAAGGGAACTGCTGTGATCTGGTTTTCTAGAGGTGGTGCTTGATTGCGTCTCAGTGTGGTCCGTGTTCGCAGGGAGAGGTGCTCTGGTTCTTGCCCAGACCAGCGACAATCTCGCAAATTTGAGCAGGGCCTGAAGACTAACGAACCACCGCTGCAGTTTACACACAGTCAGGATAACATCGTCGTAGCCGTCACACATTCCTATTCGCTGACGTGCAGTTTGGTTGAAAATGGGAAATAGGAAGTCGAGTACACGCCAAAGAGTGCGTGCATGCACGTGTGGGTTTGTTCCGTGACAGGTGCTCAGGTTCTATCCCGGACCAATGACAATCTCGCAAATGAGGTCACTCAGAACCTGTCCGCTGGCGAACCACTACGTCACCGTTGGCGTAAAATCTCGTCGTGTCACCGCAACCATGACACGGCCATTTCTGTTGGCTGCAAGCGTGCAGTGTGAATTGCAGCACAACGTTGAAGAGTGTGGAGATCTTGCGAGTGCCTTGCTCACTGGACACCGCACCGTCCATGAAAACGCAGAGCTCTGAGGTCCCAGCCCAGTGAGACCCACGTCTATTGGAGCGAGGTTCGCAGGCCCAACATTTGTTACAACACAGGAGCTCTATTAGTGGGGAATACTCGTCGACAGTAAAGGAGACAAATGCTTCCCTCGAGTTGACAAGAAAAGCTGATTAGTGTGTCACGCGCGCCGCGTTCCCTGTTAAGTCTCCATTTCAACCTGCTTATGGCTTGATCGATGGCAGCGACGGGTGAATTAAGGCAGCTCGGAGCCTCGGTGACGTTTAGCACGCGCCCACTGCCCGGCGAATGTGATCCGCAATCTGAGCTCCATAAATTTCAATGACACCAAATGGTCCAAGGGGAAATTTGACGGGGGGAAAGGAGAGATTGCCCCCTGTTAAACATTGTCCAATCAACGCACGCTGCTGCTTGACCATCGCAGGAAATGGCACGTTGCCACCGGTTGTGGGTTTTATTCGGTACTTGCAAGATGCGGGATGTGACTGGGTCACCAGGGTCAGCCTGTCCCTGTGGTGCACTGCTTCGCGCATTTGTAGATGTGTGCTTCGTGAAGCTTTCTTTGCAAAGACCTTCGATTGTTCGCTTTCACCGGTTGCAGTTGGTGGTGGTGAACTTTCTAGTTCGGGGGTCAAAACCCTCAGATCTGCCCCAGATTTACAAATTACCAACGCTACAATTTTGGCGATTCACAGATCTTTGATCTTGTAAGATCCTCATTCAGACAATCCACTGTACTTTCCACGGAAACAGAAGGAGCAAACAACCACAAATGACCCATCTGCACGATCCACGCGCAGACCACGAAGCTTGGCACTGACTCCGTATCCAATGTGAAGCGGGGTTTCTTCCTGTACAGAGCGGATTCTTCGTGCTGCCCTGTGTTTCCGTTCCCAGGTCAAAGTTCCTCCCGATCGCAGCGATCATCGTGCTGCTCCGGGTCCGTGACGACAATACGATCGTCAGTACCAATTGAGGAGGTGGGGTTTATTCTGAGGTCAGAAACAATTTTTGAATAGGGGTCCGCTCGGGTGGACCCCCCCCCCCGGGAGGGTCCAGAGACTCAGTTCCCTGGATCCACAAGAGACTCGGGGTCCCTGGAACTACAAGAAACCAAAGTCCCTGGATCCATTGAAGATCTCGGGTTCCTGGATCCACAAGGGATTTGAGTCCCTGCTCTGCTACTTGGAGACTCAGGGCTCTGGATCCCCTGGAGATTCAGGGCCCTTGGTCTGTGAGAGCCTCAGATACCTGGATCTGCCAAAGACTCGGTTCCCTGAATGTTGCTGGAAACTCAATCCTTGGTCCACGAGAGACTCGAGTCAAAGCGTTGAAGGACCATCCTCCACCCAACCAAAGGTGTTTGATTCCGAGTCTGCTTCTGAATGCCTTTTCGTTTCAGTGCAGACACAAAACAAAGTTCCGTGAGAACGCCACAGCGGGTGCCTCGTTCAAGCGCGGGCGGATTCAAGTGGAGTTGCCTTCCTCATTTTGAAACTTTTCACGGGAAAAAGACACCATTGGCGCTGGGTCTCCTCTGAAGGAGGTGGTCGGTCACATGGGCCCACCTCCTGGATCCACGCCTGACAAAAGCGAACGCGTTTTTGAGGGGATCTGAAGCATTTCCAATGTTGCTTTTTGTCGCAGTTCACTTTTTGCTTGGCTCCTGACTCTGACATCATCGCCCTGTTCCAGAATCACGCTCGTGTTGACTTTTGCTTTTGTTCAATTTCGTGTGCAAATTTGATCACGAAAGTGGGACGAAAGATCCCGGGAGATCAAATGAGGCTCAAGTATTGACATCTTTCTGTCTCCATGCATCTCGTAGTACTTGAGAAAACCTTGTGCATGGAGCAACACAAGGCAACACAACGACGCAGTGGTTTGGTGTCAATGAATCCGGAACAAAAATCAAAGTGGTGGACACAGGAAAATTGAAGACTTCGTCGTGAGTTTCTGCAGGTGAGGCCAGAAGTCGAGCTTGCAACAGAAAGGTTTGATTTTGGAGACGTCAGAATGTGCGGCAGATCCCAGTTGGGAGGGACTGCGCATCTTCTGGGTCCCACCCCCTGAACAGTCGCATCCGCAATTTGCATACATGTGTACTCTCGGTCTATGTAAATGAAGCGTGCTTCCAGGTCGCCAAGATCAGATTTCACCAAATTAGATTGGTTTGCACACATGTTCTATTTTGACAAGTGTTTTGTTTGATCCCAAACTTGTGTCAGCAAAAACACGCACTTGTTGTCATTTCCAGCATCCGTCGCGACAAACATGGAATTAGCTACAACTGAGGACGAAACCAAATCCTGTGTCAACCACGTGCAGAGTTTGGTGACAGGAATAATCACACGGAACGCACGGAAGATTAGAATAGTCGCGGGGTCGGTGTTCCTACTCGCGTTCGGGAGCTACGTGGCGTACGCGCTGTACTACAGCGTGGAGAAGAACATCGCGCTGCTCGTGTTGTGCGGACTCACCGTGTTACTGTGCGTCGCGTACCTGCTGCGTCCGACGCTGTCGCGGCGTCTGCGTCTCAACCTGACGGAGCCTCAGCGCCGAACCAAGCGCCGCGGCAAACGGTAACTCGAAGCATTGCGCAGCTTTTCTCTGCTTTCAGGCTGACTCTGTGCTCAGGTTCACATCTCTGCGTCTGGCGCTTCCAGACGCATATTCGGCCGGGGAGGGGGATGTTTGGTGGGGTTGGGCGGGTGGGGGGTGTCAGGACTCGGGGCTCCAACTTCATTTTGTACATTCAGCACATAATGTGGTCAAAACTTGTCAGGGTCCTCCTCCCCAAGCCGATTGAAAGCTTCCTTGAAGTGAAGCTCGGAGCCCGAAGGGTCTGGGCCGGCGCCCAAGTCTCCAACCTCCACTTTGAAGACACGAATGGATCCAGGATTTGGCTTGGGGCGACCTCAGCCAGAAGTTGACAAACACAGACGTAAAACTTACGTGTGAAAAAACATGCGACTCCAGTGCAAAATCAGTGTCGAGCTCCATTTCGAGACCCTGGGTCTTGAGGACTTTCTGAGCCGCAGAGGGCCAATTGCTGGTGGAGACTGAGGTTGCCTCCCCCCTGTACCCTGATCCTGAATCCTCTGGAGGATCTTCCCTCGAGAGCAGAAAAGCTGGTCAATTGGGATTCTCCTACCCCGTTTGCGAGGGGGCGCCTGACCCCAATTTGTGCACAGCAGCACTCGATGGAATCGAACTCAAATCCCCCCGTTCATCTGAAGACGCACATGTGCTGCCCCACCGGGCAAAAGTGCTTGTCTCGCATCACAGGGGTATGAAGCCGGCGAAACACAAATGTTGTGATGTTTTACGCTCGTAGAGACAGCGAACGGCGTTTCGTTGCTTTCTTGCATAATATTTGGCAAAAGAAATGCGCTGTGTGACATGTAGGTACCGGGAGGGAACCAGGCCCCTTTGGGATCCGGCAAGTTGGATCTTTAAAGGAGAAATTTTGTAGCTGTGGGCACCACCTGTGGTGCAAAATTAGTGGGGTGAATCTTCAGTGAAAGTCAGTGAAGCCTCTCTGTGGGGGAAAAACACTTCCCCGAGAGTGAGGAAGCCCTCCCCCCCTGGACCCTCTGGCCCCACGACTCTGCACGTGAACGCCTCTGTGTATTTCAGATGGGCCTGGGCCCTGGTGTCGGTGGGGCTCTTCATCTACATCCTCGTGGACGTGTCTCTGAGGAATCCAGGGCAGCTCCGAGCCCTCGGGGGCATCGCGCTGCTGATTCTCTTCTGTTTTCTCACGTCCAAGAACCCAGCCAAGGTGGGTGGATCTCTTTTGTCGGACCGAATGTCCACCTGCACATCAGAATGGTTCTCACAGTCCGTGGCGTTTGCGATGACACACCCTGCCAGGATTGCGTCGACAGGCCCCTCCAGGGCCCGGACACACCAACTCGATCGCACTCACGAATCGTTCTCTGGAGAACGAACGTTCTCTTGAGTCGTTCTCTGGAGAACGATCCGATCGGGTTTTGCCTGAAGTGATCCTTCTCACGAGAACGTTTCAGAAGAACGATCTGAGAGAACGATTCCGTGTGTTCGGGACCTCAGAGACCATCAGAGAGCTCGATCCTCACTTCCGCACGAACCAAAAATGAATTTTGTATTCACAAGGCACAAATAGTTGCGCACCTTTCTCGGGAATTATCGCGCTAGGCGCCTCCTTGGTCCCACACTCGTTTTGGCACAGATGTTGTTGACGATTCGCATTTTAAAGCTTCTGCACATGCCCCAAGCTTTCTCTCCAACCAAACTTTACTGAAATGAAAACTGAACTTGAACGTCGGGGAAAGATCCAGGTTTTCAGGTTGTAGACTGATTGCAGTTTTTGCAGGACACTGTCATGTCAGGCCAGGTTCCGTGTGTGGATGTGCGTGCGTGTGCGAGTGTGTGCGTGTGTGTGCACGTTCCGTGTTCATTCTGTGCGGGATGTTGTGGCGAGGGCTCGAGCTGCAGTTCTTCCTCCCATACACTCATTCCCTTTCTCTTTTTGCTTCTGTCTCTTTCTTGCTGTCTCTCTTCCTTCTTTCTCTCTGCAGATCTATCTCTCTGTAGGTTCCCTGGGACGTGGTGGTATCGGGGCTCGTCCTGCAGGTCGTTCTCGCACTACTCGTTCTCAGATGGGCCCCCGCCGCCGACGCCCTCGAGTGGGTCGGAACCCAAATCGCTGCCTTCATGTCTTACTCTGCAGCCGGATCGCGGTTCGTTTTCGGAGAACAATACAGACAACACTCCTTTGCAATGGAAGTGAGTTGGGAGCGTCTCCTCCCCCAATTGCTCAAACAACGCAAATGAACCACATCTTCATTGAATTGTCCTTCGCATTGCGACATTGTCGCGCACAACAGAGAAAGGGATTGAATTTGCGCGGTGTCATTCCCTCTGCACCCTGTTGCAGGTGATGCCAATTTTGATTTGGTTCTCTGCAATCAGCGCTCTGCTGCAGTACTGGGGGATCCTCCAGCCCGTAGTGGCCGCAGTCGGAGGCGCAGTCAAGCTGCTGATGGGAACCACCACCGTTGAGTGCTTTGTTGCTGTGGCCAACATTTTTCTTGGACCAGTACGTGCATTTTGTTGTCCAGTGACAGATCTCAAGCGGATCCAGGAAGGCATGAGGCCTGGGACCTCCTTGTTATCACGCAAACTTGTCAAGGTTGGGGTCTTGCACCCACCCAAGGTTCCCCTCGCCACACCCAAGATTGACGTCAGTCCTGATTCTGCTGAAGAAGGTGCAGAGGTTAACCTTTCTCAGGCCAATGGAAAATACTGAGTCCAGTTGTTGTGTGCGTGCCTGTCTTTTGACAGAGTGATGCTGTTCTCATGATCCTGCCCATGGTGGCATCGCTGTCCCAGTCTCAGGTCCATAGCCTGGTCACCAGTGGACTCGCGACCATAGATGGCTCCACACTAGGTGCCTTCATCAATTTCGGGGTACGTGACAATCATTTACGCTTCAACACTTCAACACGTGGACATTCAGTTTCTCCTCCAAGTGGAAACAGCACCTTTGTATGTGCTGAAAGTGCAGTGGGCCCAGCTTGTGGTCGCCCCTTGCCCAAAACATGTGTCAAATCCCCCGCCTTTCTTGAGTCTCCAAAAAGTCTGAGTCCGAGGTCAGGATCCCTTGACCCAACCTTGGATGTGCAGTGGTTTACTCTTCCAACAGATTCCCGCGACACATCTGGTAGCAGCGAGTATTCTCTCAGCTCCGGCTGCCCTGATGGCGGCCAAAATGCTCGTTCCTGAAGACAAGAAACTTCCGGACACAAAAATCAAGTTCCAGAAATCGTGAGTGCAAGATGCTTTCAGTGAGATTTTTGACACAAAAATGCGTTTGGTAAATTCGTACGTCTCATGCCTCGCGTGCCCTCGGTGCACTCAAAATGCCCAAGAACATTTACGCTCTGAGAGCCTGCCCCGTGTGTCTCAGCTTCGAAGGTGGGATGCGCAGGGCACACTCACGGTTTTGGTTCAGTGCATTGGGTGCGAGGGACACGACAAACGAATGCACCTGTCGAGGTTTGTGTCTGTCCATCCATGCAGAGAAGCAGCCAACGCCCTGCAAGCGTTCGCTGACGGCGCCAGTATGGGCGGCCCGATCGCAGCAGCAGTGCTCGCTACTCTCATCGCTTTCATCGCGCTGCTCAACTTCATCAACCTGACTCTGGCCTGGTTCGCCGAGAGAGCGGGAGTCTCCGGGCTCACTCTGGAGGTATAAACCAGAAACCCTGGGTTCAGGGGCCAAATGGCTCAGGTCCGTCATAGATTTTGAAGCCCAAGACTCAGTCACTCATTCTGCGCCCAAATTTGTTCCTCATGGCAGAACGAACTTTTTTTCCGTTTTCAAATGTCACATTTCTGTGATTGATCGTGGTCCCCATTTCGGGTCGGACGCCATTTGGAACCTGGTCTGCCCTGTGCCTGAACCTTGGATTTTATCAAGACAGGTTTTCGTGAAGCCCGCTTCAATTGGTGGTTCAACCATGTCAGACCTTTTGTGTATGACGAAGTTCGTCTTCTCGCAGACGCTCCTGGGCTGGGTCCTCACGCCGGTGGCGTTTCTTATTGGCGTCCCGTGGGAAGACTGCCCCCTGGTGGCAGAGCTCATCGGAATCAAGACGATACTCAACGAGTTCGTCGCCTTCGCAGATCTGTCAGTATACATTGAAAACAGAAAGAATGGCACGGCTCCCTTCATATCGGTGAGTGGTCAGTGTTTATCCCCAACAAAACAAGCACATGTCAAATTCCACTCCACGTTGGGTGTGAAGATCTGAAAGTCATTTGTCGCTGTAGGAAAAGTCAGAAGCGATCGCAACGTACGCACTCTGTGGATACTCCAACTTCGGCACCATCAGCTCAATGTTGGGCTTCTTCGCTGTGGTTGCCCCTTCAAAACTACGTATGGCTTTACAAATCGCAGATTCGTCAACTATTCTCTGATCCAGCAAACCACCCTTGCTTCGATGGTTGTTTCAGGTGATTTGGCGGGAGTGGCTGTGAGAACTGTGGTTGGTTCCACCGTAGCTTGCCTGCTCACAAGCGCCATCGCAGGTCAGTTGACAGAAACAGAAGTTTGGCTCAAACTTGTGAGGCCAGAAACACCACACCAACGGGTGGGACCCCCCACCACACCAACTTATGACGCCACGTCTGTGTCCACCACACCAAAAGATGATGCTTGATCCACCACACGAACTGGTGAGGCCACATTCACCACACTAACTGGCGAGGTCACCAACTCATGAGGCCAGTTCCACCACACAACTGGTGAGGCTAGATCCTCTACATCAACTGGTGGTACCAGACGCCGCACCATCTGGAGGGCCCGACCCGGTCGAACTGAACCTCCTGGTTCCATTACTTCTGGCTGTTCGAAGTTTGAGACATTCAAATTCGAAATAAGGAACGACTTGAACAAATGCTCCAAGTCCGTACTTCTTTGTGACCACGTGTTGCACCAAAAGCAAACCGAAGAAACTGATGCCCTTGACACCAGCTCTTCCTTTGGACCAGACCAAGCAATAACTTCTCATTGTCTTGAATCTCTCTGTGCTCATGTGCATGCGTGATTTGTCTTGTCTGTTTCTGTCTTTTTCAGGCTTACTTTACACCAACTAACACAACATACTCACCTTTCGGACGGGATGCGCACTGCATGAAACTCGTCGCAATACACTGCACTGACTGGAGGAGCTCGAATCTCACGCACAGAAACACTGAGGCAGATTCCAACTTGGTGAACATTTGACACGAGTGCTCTGCACGGTCTTCATTGGAGAGGCTGTGACTGAGAAACAAATTGAAATGAGACGGACTAGAAAACTCGAGTGACATCCACTCCTTTTGTGTTGTCAACTTGAAACTGCGAAGTGCTCGTACGTACATCTGGATGTTGCCACGAACAACAGAGTCTACGCTCTCTGAGACATGGGTTGAATTCTTCACCGCAGTCGTGGACGCAACTTGAGAACCGATGCTGTAACATTCGCGGATAAAACTCGTGAAATCAGTTTTCTGTTGAACAGAATAAATTTCAGGCAAAATGCCATAAATCAGATCAACCTGATGCATTTATAGTACATAATATCACAATTCAACAACGCGTGTTCAAGCCTCTGGGGGACCAAGACCCTTGCCCCCTTCTTTCTTGTCCTCCTGGTTTGTACAACCAAACAAGTTGTCTGTTGGGCGTTTCATGTTGATGTGGTCGGACACCCTGTCCCCATCCTGGATCCGGACGAATCCCACGTAAACATGGGAAACTGGCATCAAGGCACAGGACCTGTTCCACGCGTTGTGATGGTACCTGGATTTGTCGTACTGCAGGTTCTTGTCGTCACACGGTTTGTTCTCTCTCTTCTCTCTTTGCTCTGTCTCTCTCTCTCCATACTCTCTCTCTCTCCATACTCTCTCTCTCTCTCTCTCTCTCTCCTCTCTCTCTCCTCTCCTCTCTCTCTTTGTGACGTCAGGGCTCATGTTACAGGGCATCTTGACCCTGCTCATCCCCTCTTTTGTGTATACAGGTTCCCTGGGACGTGGTGGTATCGGGGCTCGTTCTGCAGGTCGTCCTCGCGCTGCTCGTTCTCAGATGGGCTCCCGCCGCTGACGCCCTCGAGTGGGTCGGAAACCAAGTCTCCACGTTCGTGTACTACTCTAAAGCCGGGTCCGACCTGGTGTTCGGGGAGGCGTCCAAGCAACACGCGTTCGCCATGGTGGTGAGAAGACTCAATTGAGATTTTTGTTCCTGTGGTACCGGTATTTTTCTTGTTCCCAACCAAGACAAGCAGAACCCTGGTGGACCTTGACCTGAAGCCGCTGCGGCATCAACAAAATTTTCAAGAGGAAAGAACAAGAAAATCCTGCTCACATTGTTGCGTCAGAACAAGAAGACAGAACTTCCGGTTCATCTTGACGACTCAAACTCGCTCTTGGAATTTGGGTTCGTCTGAAATTATTGTTTGTCCTGTTTGTTTCCGGGTGACCAGCGAGTCTAGGATTGAAGTCAGGGGTGACAAAACCTTGGGGAGCCAAGGTCCAACTTTCTTTGGTGAAATTGAGGATTGCGTGAGGTCCAGACCGGGCCAGGACCAAACCGTGGCCCAAACCAAGGACCAGGCGCAGGAACAGGTCTAGGCCCCTGGCGCAGGGTCAACTCCAGGTCCAGGCCCAGATCCTCGGACAAAGCCCAAGCCAGGCTCAGGGTCAAGGCTCTGGCCCCACAATCTCCTGGGTCCACTAGATGGCGTGTGCGCTCGCTGGGCCTGCGCGCCTCCCCCTGACCCTGTGATTCCTGCGCCCTCTGCAGGTGATGCCGATCGTGATCTGGTTCTCGGCGGTGACGGCGGTACTGCAGCACTGGGGCGTCCTCCAGCCCGTCGTCGCGGCCGTCGGCGGCGCCGTCAAGCTCATCGTCGGCACCACGACCGCCGAGTGCTTCGTCGCCGTCGCCAACATCTTCCTGGGGCCTGTGAGCAAGTCACTCACTTCTCGCTCGTTTGTTGCTCCATTCAATCAGTTTTACATTTGTTTCTGTCCCTGTTGCTGCTCAACCATCGCTTCTTTCAAAAGAAATCTCATATCTGACAACATATCCAGACTGACGCGCTGGGCTACGTGTGGGAACCCTGACCTGACCGCCAATGTCACTTGCCCGCAGAGTTCAGCGATCCTGATGATCCTGCCGATGGTGCCGAGTCTGACGCAGTCGCAGATCCACTGCCTCGCGACGTGCGGCCTCGCGAGCATCGGAGGCTCCACCATGGGCGCCTTCATCAGCTTCGGGGTAGGTCACCACGCCTCACGTGGAACAACCACACACACACACACGCACACACACACACACACACACACACACACACACGCACACACACGCACACAGAACCAAACCCGAAGCGCGTGAAGTCAGCGAAAATGGTCGGCTGTTCAGAAACATTTTCACAGTGGCGACATTGGAAGCTCTCACACTAACACTCGTTTTTGTCGGGGGTGGGGAGCGCTACACTCGTCCTGATGCAGTGCTCAAGAGCAGATTCAGGGAGCCCCTGACGCTTCCCTTCTCTCTCCGGCAGGTCCCAGCGAAGCACCTGATCACGGCGAGCATCCTCTCGGCGCCCGCCGCGCTCGTCGCCGCCAAGATGCTGGTGCCCGAGGAGCGGAAACCGCCCGACGGCAAGATCCGCTTCCACAAGTCGTACGTGCGCACTGAGACAAACACGTGCTGGTGTCCTGGGTGCCCTGAACAATCCGCAGATCATTCCTCCGAATTTTAACCGAATCAGGGTTGAGTGACCTGAGCCTGAGAGGGGCTTTGACTGGACAAACGTTCGCCTGATGTGTAGGAGTACTTTTTAGGTGATTTGAGATGGTTTGCACGATTTGAGCCAAATCGGTGCGAGCCAAATCGAAGCACCTATAGGCAGCGTCTTCCAAAAGTATGTCAGCAGCAGTTTCATGGTCAAGATGAGAATTGATTTAGG
>JAAUXT010006636.1_pt1 | contig 27229 bp, 35 predicted proteins | sample 7278171 | NCBI WGS metagenome assembly JAAUXT01 (sample SAMN14350112, study PRJNA611818) | marine sediment metagenome | isolation source: surface marine sediment (1.8m) | place: French Polynesia: Moorea | collected 2018-08
ACACACACACACACACACACACACACACACACACACACACACACACACACACACACACACACACACACACTGGCGTCAGCGAGGACATCGCGGGTTGAAAGAGTTGTTCCTTTGAAGGTGACAGCAACTTGCCGATTTTTGTATTCATTCCCCACGAAAAAACCTTTCGGTTGAAGGCTTATCAAAGGGTGCGACAGATGTCTCGTGAACAGTGACAAAGATGCGAATGCTGCATGTGAGACTGCATGTCCTGCGTGTATGGCAGTCGACAATGTTCGTACGAGTACCAGACGCATATTGTACGAGTCCGGCCAAATCATGCAGCCGTGCTTCAAAGAGTGCTCAGAGAAACAACAAATGTGAACAATGTGAACAATTCCGAAGGAGTGGGCTTCGCGCAGTGTTCGCGTCAGACCCTTCGTTGTCCAGTGCTTCAGACCAACTCTTCACAAGCACGGAGGCCGTGGTCAGGAAGGCAAATTCAATGAGGAAATGTCTTTGTTTGCCGAACTGTGGATGAAAAAAACACCAGGCCTCGTTTACCGATGTGAACAATTTTGCACGGCAAAAAATCATGCAAATTTGAAAGGTATCATCGGAACACAAGAGCATAATTGGCACAAACTCACGCGGCATCAGATTTATCAGTGGAATGACTCACTCTTTCCAAAACCTTTGATTCAGTAAAAGCTACACTTGCGTCACAGCACTGCATACGTGCGGCATTAGAGGGACAAAAAGACGACAAAATTGTCATAGAACCGCAGCTTGTTCGCAGTTCCAACTTCCCTTCAGGTGACTGAGCCGTGATGTGCATAATCAGTGGAGTTTCCTTTCTGGGTACCACCCGAGGCTCTACTGATGGCAAAGTTTCTCGCTGACAGATAGGACAGGCACTTCCTGAGCACCGTTGTGAATAACCGGACTCCTTTGTTGACAGGACTGATAACCATCAGTGGCTTTCGCGCTTGTGATTGACATGCAGTCAACGGACAAAGACAAATCAACAACAGAACACTTCAATGGTCACAAGGAGCTTTGTGTTCTTCGATGTCGTTCGTTGCTTTCACAAGATTCGTTGGGAGATGTGTTTGTGCCAACACTGACAGCACATCAAGCACATTGATCAATTTCTCAGGTCTGAGACTCTGCCTGCAACTTCCACCCCATCCCCACGTGTAGATCCACGTCATGCGCTGATGTGTGAAATGCCCGAGACCCCTGTCAGCCAAGCCTCATATTCTACACCGCAAATCAAAGAACGAAAAATCACACAACCAATTGAAACTGCAAAACACGTGAGATTCAGACGGACAAGTTGGCCTGCAGTGATCGGGTCTGCAGATCTTGAGATTGATTGCATCTCGATCTGGACTGGTTCTAGATCTGCGTGCCAAATCTTGGCAGACATTCTTTCAGTTTGCATAACAATTCACGCCACATTAAATCGATCTAGATCTACACCCACCTCCTGTGTTTTTTCAAACGAATGCCAAAAAAACTTCCAAACAACAATGTAAAAGTTGAATTTCCCTCTCCTCATGTCGTCTGCATTGCTGTCCCGCAGAATCGATTGGGATGGGAATATTAATTTTGTTGTTGTTTACGTTCTGTGCCATAGTCCACATTATAGTCAGTATTTTGACAGGGTTTTATGCTTGGATATCTACTAATGAATGCTTTGTACAAATTCATCACTGCGACTGGTGTGAAAAAAAAAACAACAACAACTCAGAAATTAGAAATGTCCGTTTGCCCGGACTTCACATTTTTGTTTACCTGGGCTGCAAGCGTAGATACTCCTGGTTGTTGGGAGATTTTGCTGTCTTTGTGCGGGTAAGACACTCAAAACCAAGTATAATGGGAAGCACAGACTGGACTTGTATATGATTTGCCGTCTTAGCAAAGATATACTCATCATATTTTTGCATCAGTCAAGAGTTTGTGCTGGAATACCCAATTATCGCCCAGACAGCTGCAGTACAGCCGTGTCAGCAAAGATACGATGGCATTTCAATGCTGCCGATAAGTTAAGTTGCTTTGTCACGAATGCAATCTGTTTAACCTTGTTTCTCTAAAAATATTCCAAAGCACTGCAACAAGGCAACTTCAGTCTGAACCAAAAACCAACCCATTTTCACACACAACCCAATGTTCACATGTAGACTATGCTGCTGCAGTTGAACGGACAGCTCTTGACAAGCTTCATCATGAAAGGACATCCTTCCTGAATGTCTTCCTGACACCAATGTATTCACAGAGTTGTTTGCTTGGTCGCTCTGTCAGTGCCAGGTGGTCAGTTTCAAGGACGACAGCGTTCAGTTCAAAACATGTTGATCGCACCGCTCCCGACAGCATTGAGATCACCCTCGTATGTTGTTACATAATGACGATGATAATGCGTTGTTGTTCCTCTTTCTCTCAAGGTATGTTGTTTTACAGGTCCTGGACAGCAAGCAGAAGCCGTCAAGATGATGGAATTGAACCTGACTCGGGTTGATTACTTGCAGGTCAGTCTGCAAAACTTTGCTTCGTCTGTGACTTTCGTGTGGTCTTCCCACAAGTTTGCAGGTCAACCGAGATCAAGATGTTTTGGCCTTTTGTTTTCAGTTTCCACAGAAAACTGATCAGTGGATGTAGCTGTACTGACAATTTCTGTCCTTTTCACAGGTCGGAATCACGTCTCAGAAGTGCATGAAACTCTTACCTCCCACCAGCAAGAAGGACGTCACATCTCGAGTAAGTGACAAATCATTTCCAGACACAAGCGAATTTACAACCCAGAGATCCAGACGGTTTTTCACACTCAAACGCTGTGTTGTTGATTGATGCAGGACGCCTGCGACTCGGTAAGATCCGAAGCACGGAATTTCGCTCATGTTTCGCACACAATCTACAAACAATCTTGCTGTTTTTCTTTTGCGAAATCTTTTGTCTGTCACCTCACGAGGGGAATTTGAGTTTTGCCAGAATGTCCTCACGTACTTCTCAAGACAGTGACCACAAACACCTTTGTTGGAACAAAAGACGACAGGCTTTGTTGTCACAACATTGTATCAACTCGCAAAGATCCTGGCAGAACGCGAAGTCCCCTCGTACTTGAATGGCTTGGTGCCAAATCTTATTGTCAAAAAACCCGGTTCTGAAGCGACTGGCTTTCGTCATACTGCTTTCTTGTCTCGAAACTTTCGTGAATTTCTCACCAATGACATCTTTCCTTCAAACCTCACAAGTTGCTGTGTCTGGGTTGAGAACTGCACCGTTTGTGTTTGTGTTTTGAACACGCAAGGAATCATTTTGTCAACAAGGACAAACAGTTGAAATTCTTTCTCTCAATCGGTTTGTCTGTTGTTGCATGTAGATTGCGGTGGCGGATCATCAGGGCGTCCTGCAAGTGTTTGGCATGAAGAAAGGAGAGCCTCAGGTTTGCATCTCGCTGTCAAGCTTTGTTCTTTTAATTCGAACAGAGATTGTTGAAGTCAGTGCCCACGAAAAACACCGACACAAAACTTTGTCCTCTCACAGCACGCGTTCAAGACGCTTCCAGGGCTAAAGTACTCGCGACTCGAACTGGGCGGACCGATTGGTCAGCCACGAGACAGAATATTCTGTACGGCCGGAGCCCAGGTGCGCGGCTTCTCCAAGAAGGGGAAGCAGTTCCTCAATTTTGAGACCAACCTCACCGAGAGTATTCAGTCCATGTGAGTTGCATTTAATTCTTGTTTCATTGAACAAAGTCTCACGGTGAGCTGCGTCGTCCGGGACTGGTAGGTCTTTTCTTTTGTCGCTGTTGTGAACATGAGAGACCTCGACTTCGTCAATGCACACACACACACACACACACACACACACACACACAAACACACACACACACACACACACACACACACACACACACATCAGAACGAGTTTTCTTGCTGCGCACGAAAGGCGAGACTTCCAGGTGCTTGCTCACAGGAGGTCAAAAATTTTCATTCCGTGTTGTTTTTGCAGGTACGTGGAGGGCGCGGACTTATTTATCTGTGGCAACTACATTTACAACCGGTACACGGACTGCAAGGATGCCAACTACTACCTGTCGGCAGACCAGATTTCGGACGTGCTGTGTCTGCCGACGGAGCGGATACCTGAAGTGACGCCCATCCTCGCGTGTCAGGACCGCGTGCTCCGCGTGTTGCAGGTGACGCCGCAGCTTCTCGTGCTGTTTTGACCAGCTGTATTCACAGATTCACAGCTATGAGTTGTCGTGTTTTCTCCGCAGGGTTCTGATTTGCTGTATGAGGTGGAAGTGCCTGGTCCGCCATCGTGTCTGTGTCTTTACGGGAACAATGGAGGTAAACGTTGTGGGCCAAATGTGTTGATTTTCAATCCGGCAGTTGCTGCTCAAAGCAACACCGTTTTGCTGTCGGGATGGAATAGAGCGCTTCAACTTTCACCACATGAATAGCTTTTGAATGATTCTGTCTGCGTGTTGTTTGCATAAAAAATATTGTTTCTTGTCCTTGTGCGCTTCTCTGTCAGGTGAGTTTGGAGATGAAGTTCTCTACGGCACAAACGATGGCAGAATTGGACTGGTCCAACTCAGCAGGTATCGTTGGTAACTTTGAGCTGCTTTACCTTCCAAAGGGTGGATTGCTGAATGTTGGACGACAAAACACAAATTGTTCGGTTTTAGGAGCGCGCCTTCACACCGATGGGAAGCGCACAACGACAAAACTGGCGGCGCCGGCGGTGGCGTCTTGTGCATCGATAACTACGACATCATTGGCGACGGCGTGCTGGACCTGGTGGTTGGGCGCGACGACGGCGTTGTTGAGGTGTACGGCTTCGACGAGATGGACGAGCCGCTGCTCAGACACACGCAGGTCCGACCGGGAGACAGCGTCGTGGGGTGGGGCGGGAGGGGGCGTGTTGACACACCATCAAACCTGTGCACCCGAGAGGAGTTGATTGAGGATTGAGCTTCAACTTCGCGAATGTCCACTGTGTGAATTTGCGTTGGTTTCAACTGCCAGTGTCTGACGAACTGTCCTCTCGCACGATTTCGTGACATCTGAGTGCGCTCGCGTGTATTTGTCAGGTTTGCAGTGAGAGTATAACGTCTGTGCAAGGAGGCCTGGTAGCTTCTCCAGAATACGATGAGATCGTCTGTTCCACTTACGCAGGTCAGTTCCGATTTTTAGTCTCCACGACGAAGGCACTTCTTGACAAGGATGGATAGCTGGGAGCGTTTTCCTCTCAACCGCTCTGCAAAACGCACTTTTGGCTTCTGTGCGGGCAGCTGCAGAATGTGATGAATCATTCAATTTCTTGACAGTCACAAACTTCGCGTGATGTTGTTGAATCTGATCTTCCACGTCAAACGTCGGAGTTCTGTTCTTTTCAATTTCAAATGTGCTTAAAATCGAACCACTGGTCAAGACTAACACCTGCTGGCTTTCAACACAAATGAGAGTAAGGGTCACTGTTTGTGGGTTGCACAGGTTGGCTGTTCACACTCACGTCGGCCACCGTGTTCAGGGAGCGCGGCCGGGACACGAGCTACGTGAGCGACGAGGCTAGAAATAAGATTCACACCATCAGGTTCGCCCGCGCCCGTCTTGCTTCCATTCAGTCGCTGGACTCGCACCTCCCGCTTTGCATACACAGCGCTGCTGTGTGAGTGTTTGCATGTCAGTGTCTGCTACCTCATCTTATTTTCCCTGGCCATTGGGTTGAGCACGACATTCCGCACCCGTCGTGTTGATGTGCCGCGACGCCTGGGATCAACCACATTTCTTGCACCTTTTGTTTGCAGCATGTTGATTGGGAGTGTCGAGAGTTTGCAAAGCACTGTGCATGTAGACGTCTACATTATGCTTCTGATGCGGAGCCGTCTGTGACATCGCAGGTCCTTGTTTTATTTCTCACCACTGCACGAAACAAACAGCACCTTTGCGATCTTGTTTTTCCTTGTCATGTTTTTCTGGACAAGAACAAACTTTTGAGTGATTGCATTTGGCGCTTCCTGTTTTTGTGCAGAGACAGGGAAATCCGTTGGGGACGTGCGTTGTCACTGATTGACTCTTGAAGTTCATTTACACTCTCTTCTGCACAAATGTACGCTGGTCACGTTGCACGCACGTAGGTTGGGTGTTGAGTTTCACTTCGGAGCGGCGCTCGAAAGCGTTTGGGTCGCACGGTGCTGTCCACTTCACCGGCCTCAAGACGTCGGCCGATGCTGTCGTCCGCCTCAGGTGCGTGCGCCGCTGCTTCACTGCTCCACCACCTGTTTCTCACTGTCAGCCGACGTGTCACCTCAGTCTCATTGCCAATGGCTCACTTCTGGTAAGTCGCTTTTCCTGATAAAATGGAACTGTCAGAGAAGGACGAAATGATTGGACTGAGACGCTGATCACTGAGGAAGGTACGTCAGGCTGACTGACCTCACGTCACGCGCTTGTGCTTGCTGAGGAGACACGGCTGTCACAGGCTTGCTGACTTCAAATGTTGCTTCAGGTATGAATTGGTTCGGTTCCTTGCTTCCAACTGTGTGCACACAGGTTGGATTTTCACGTTGACGACTGAACGCGCCGACAAAGGCTTCGACGCTCAGGCGGAGTATCAGCCGAATGAGCTCAACATGAAGAGAATCGACACTCTTTCGTGAGTCATTTTCTGGCAATTCTTGTGAGTTGTTCTGCTGGTGCAAATTTCTCTTTCACAATGCATGATTCTGCGCGCAAGTTGCTCGTGGCCTCGTGGTTGTTGAGTTTTGCGTGTTTGGAAAAATCCGAACCACTGTGCAGTTAACATCAGAGGCAACAGTGAGTTGCTGTGTTCATGCCGTTCTGTTGTTGATGGTTTTTTGCCAAAATGCGTTGAAGCAGTCGAAATGTTGGTGCCGGCCGCACACTGAGCAAGAGCAAGACGATTGTGCCACTTTGTTTTCTTGTTGGACGAGACGTGAGAATGAGAAACGCTGCAGCTCACGCGTGTTGTGTGTCGCGCAGACAGGAGATCGACGACCTGCAGAAGAAGGTGGTGTCGGAGCGCGAGAGCTACCAGGTGACGGCGCAGGACAAGAACGCCATCAGCGCCGTGCCGCACTTCAGCGTCAACGACAAGCTGGTGCTGAACCGCGACGACGCGTCCTACACGCTCAGTCTCGAGGTGCAGATGGCCCTCGACAACGTGCTGCTCCAGGTACCGTCCACTGTTGTTGTTGTTGACGCAGACACGTGCGGCTTTCCTCCAAACCCAGTGCGATGTGTAACGGCCGAACAACCTGCACGTTGGGTGCTCTGAGTTGGGTGCACAGGAAGCTTCAGTGCAGGAAAGATGAATTGACTAGAGACACGTCGCGTTCTCACCCAGAGCGACGTGCCCGTCGACCTGCTCGACGTTGAGAAGAACTCGGCCGTCGTCAGCTACAGCGCCTGCGACCCCGACGTGAGTCGAATCCACCGGGCCTGTTGCATTTGCAGGTCAAAATTCTTTGTTTCCAAATATCTGAAGAGTGTTCGTAAAGTTTGAGAAACTTCTTGCACAGCTTTCCACAGTTGCGTCGTGTTTTTCCACAGCAAGGCAACTTCCTGTTGGCGACGTATCGCTGTCAGGCGAACACGACGCGGCTCGAGCTCAAGATTCGCAGCATTGAGGGCCAGTACGGCACGCTGCAGGCCTACATCACGCCGCGCCTCCAGCCCAAGACGTGCCAGCTGCGCCAGTACCAAATCAAGCCGCTGTCGCTGCACCAGCGCACGCACGAGTTCGATGAGTCCAGGTGAGAGGCGTGCTGCTCACACGAGAATGCAGTGCAGTGCAGTGCACTGGTTTTCACAGCCTTGGTTCAAGCGCCTAATTTTGTTCAGTGTTCTGAACTTTTGACCTCATCTCGTCCCTGCAGGCCGTACAACACGCTGAAGCTGAGCGGACTCTTCAGTTTGGCGGAGGCACACTCGTGGGTGTCGCTGTGTCTGCCGGAGCTGCCGGACCGCACGCCCGCAGGCGACACCGTCACCTTCCACTTCTGCTCCACCTTCCTCAACACGATGCTCGAGTGCTGCTACAGGTCAGTGCTGCTCAAGTTCTGCAAACGCAAAGCAACGGGTACATGAACACCTGTCGGGTCTGGCCTTGAGCCAATTTTGTTTTGGGTGGGGTGGGGGTGGGGGTCCAGGACCCAGCCTCCAGCGAATTTTGCACCCGTGAGTGGTTCTGGCTGCCAACTATTTTTGTAACCTGGGGAGTCTCAAGGTTTCATCAACCTTCCATCTGGTTTGGGGATCTGACCTCCAGGTGTGGAGAGGCAGGCCAAAATCTGGATCATCACAACCCAGTCAATTCTTTGCCTTTGTGCAATCCAAGACAACTGCTCTTCAGGACAGGCGCGTGTCTACATGGACAAGTGTTCTTGTTTTTCTTTCCGCTCAGGAAGGGGGAATTGACATTCAGATCTGACAACATCTCAACAATCTCCATTTTGAAAGATGTCATCTCCAAGGAAGCCACGAAAAAGAAAATCCGACTGGAAATTTCCTACAGTGAGTGTGACATCAGTGTTTGTATTTCTTTGGAGAATTCCCATTTTCGTGTTGTCAAAAAAGATTGTGTTTTCGTCAATGACTTTTTTTGAGCGTGTGGTCCCGAAGGGTCGTAACCACACGCTTAGTGTAATCACCATCAGTCTGTATGTGTGTGTGTGTATGTATGTAAGAATGTTGAGTTAGGTGGGGGGTAACTCAACATTGTCAAAATCAGCCATGATCATTTTTAGGCCATTTTAAGCATTTTTGATTTTTTGGTATGTTGAGTTCCCCCATAACTTAATGTTACCAATAATTTTTTGGGGGGAAATTGGCTAAAAATGATCCTGGCAAATTTTCAAAGCATTGAGTTACCCCCCCCTTACTCAACATTGCCAATAAGTCAGTAGTGGTCGCCAGCACAGTGTCCAAACTTACAGGGTGAAGTAGTATGGTAGTCCCCCATACGCAAGAGTGATAGGCACTATGTAGATCATGCAGTTTGGCAGCCATATTGGATTTTGTAGTAACTCAATGTTGGCCATAACTTGCTTGTGCTTGCATGCAGCGTGTTCAAATTTGCAAGGTCAAGTAGTTTGGTGGTCCCCCACACACAGGTGCATCAGGTGCCATGTAAGTTGCATGGTTTGGTAGCTATCTTGGATTCTGCAGTAACTCAACAATAGCCATAACTCGCTTATGCTTGCCTGCAGTGTGTTCAAATTTGCATGGTCAAGTGGTCCCCCATGTACAAGTGTGTTGGGCACTATGTAGGTCATGTGGTTGGTGGCCATCTTGGATTTCCTGTCAACTTAACAAGGTGTTTGTGAACTGCGAACATTTCCATGGACCACACGCTTTTTATGCGTAGCATTCTTGCTCCTTTCGGTAGATGTGAACGATGAGTCGATCCCACACACGCTCAGGCTCATTCATCCAAGACTCGACCACCAGCTTCTGCTCGCCAAGAAAGTGCAGCTCATCGACGCCCTCAAGGTGACAACAGATCCTGAGTGCAACACGTGTGTATGTATGTGTGTGTGTGTGCTGAGCGCTATCAAAACTGCGTGTGCTGAGTTGTGCACTGCATAATTTGCAGACCGCGGCGCGCAACTGCTGCGTGTCACATTCTTTCGGGATCCACTGTTTGAAATTTTGCAGCGAATGCCTCATTCCACGGTGAAGTTCTATTCACACTTCCACACGTCATCATTTTTTGCGTGCGTCTCGCAGGAGCTGCAGGTGCACGAGCAGGACGTGAGCTTCATGTCGCCCGAGTACCGCCAGATCCTCGAAGACGCTGAGAAGCTGCGCACCGAGTACAAGTAGCAGCCGGGCCACCTCGAGCGCCTCTACGGTCCGTGCGGTCCGTCAGTTGATGACTCGGGAGGGGGGGGGGGGAAGCTCCAATCGCACAAAAGAGAATGTCTGGATGCTGTTCTTTGAGCGAAATCACAAAATAAAGTCGCGGGGAGAGGTCTGAATCGTCAGGGAAGCCAAACATTGGATGCAAGTCCAGATAGGGAGTGGGGGGAAGAAACTGTCTGCCGTAGAAGTCTTTGGCGGAGCCTGAAGATTTTTGAAGTCCAACCCACAAATTGTCTCTTTTTTTGGGGGGGGGGGAGGGTCCACACCAGGAAATCCGTTGAACAACTTTTTTTTTCTGACATCGTGTGTGGTCAGAAATAAGCAGAGAGACCCCTGGTGGAGCGGAACTGGTTGTTTTGAAAACTTTCCGAGGCGCGATTTCAGTTTCTTACATTATGAAGCTTCAATTCCATTCTTGTGTTTCAGGAATGATCACGGATCTCTTCATCGACAAGTTCAAGTTCAAAGGACAAAATGTGAAGAGCAAAGTGCCGACGTTACTGGAGAAACTCGACAATTACGACTTGGAAACTCTGATCGACTTCTTCACTCAACCCGTGTGAAACAACCACAAACTGTTGCAGAATACATTTTTGCAACCCGAGGAAACGCCTTTTTTCAATGACGTACAGTCGTTTTTGGCCGTCACGCTTGTTGTGTCATTTTGTTTTCATTCAAGCTGTCACCAAGGAGCGAAGTCAGGTCAAGATGAGACTCCTTCCGTCCTGTCGTATCTTGTCACAGAGTGTGCCATCCGTGAGTGTTTTGTCAGAAGTTATTTTTTCATGTTTCCGTCCACGAAGCGGTGTTGTTTTTGTTTGTCAACAAATAAAGGCGTGCTGTTTACGCTGAATGCAAGTTTGGTGTCGAATGGAATCGCATGTGCAGCGATACGTATCATCTGGTGCCAATGTTGAAAACCCAATGCTTCCGTACACTCTCGGTTGCAAAACACGAACATGACGAATCTTAGTGATGTTTATTGTGCAAATTGGTTCACGTTGTTGATGTGTGCAGCCAAACATGGTTGCTGGTTCAATCACGAAAATTCACGTCATTTTTGGTTCAATTTGACAAACATCCACTTGACCAGGCAATGGAGCACTGGACGCAAGCACCGCACTGCGAAATGGAATTGTTTTCGAATGCTCCCAACCAGACTGATTGAAAGAAACCCTTGTCACATGTACTATTCCTGGGAAGCTCACACGTCTGCGCTTGGAATAGCCAAGACCTACAAGAGACCTGGACAGACCAAACTTCAGGTTTAGCTGCACGGGACGCTGTCCGTTCATTTTTCGTAGCCATCAGACAAAGCGCAAGACACGTTTCCCTTCGTGCTTGATTTCGCATGAACGGAAACGCTCACGGATCACGATTAAAATGCAAACACGACGCACGTGTTGTGCACCGGTCCCACAGAGGCAATTTTTGGAACCCGAAGCTGTCACCCAGTCCCAATGCATGCGCAGATTCGAGAGCAGAAGATTCGAACCATTCGTGCTGAAGTTCGTAACAAGAAAATAACACAATGTAAAAGACCACGGTAATGCCCGTCGTACGCAAGCTCGCAACTTGTGTCAAACGAAGGCCTTTGCTGTCAAGTTTGACCTCGACTGAAAAGTACGGTCAGCGATGAGCCTCGCCCAGCGTGAACAGTGCAAAGACCTCAGACATCGCTCTCAAGAGTGTCAATTCGAACCCTCTGGGACAACAATCATCTCTGCAACAACCTGCCCATTTCGAAGAACTGGCATTCTACTGGCGCGCACGCTCGTGTGTGTGTGTGTGTGTGTGTGTGTGTGTGTGTGTGTGTGTGTGTGTGTACAATTCAACTTCCGGCAAAGCCAATCAGTTGTTCTGACAACAACAGAACAGCTCGATTTGTCTCGACTCGACCCGAATATCTTCCGAACTTCATGCCAGTTTCGCTAATGTGAGAAAATCATTGTCTCTCAACGAATGGACGAACAAAACAAATGAAAATCAATGAAGTGTTAACAAGTGATTTCAAGATGCAACAAATAACAAGTGGGACTTGCACGGTTCAAAGGAACTACAGAAGACAAGAGAATGTAAGTCTCTGTTGTGCTGGTTTTACCTGGATGTGCATTTCAGTCTTGACTTCGAGTCTCAACAAGAAAAACAGAGAATCTAGCGTGAAAACCAAATTTCCTTGGGAGCACTGAGAAAAGAAACCTGGCAGCCGAAGTGTGGTTCACATCCAGAACTTGTGTCACGGCGTGCTGCAGCAGGCAGTAGAGTCCACTGGTACCACTGAGCACTGGTTCAGCTGCTTTCGCTGCTTCAGCTGGGAAGCGATTCAGTCAGATGCTCCAACCACAGATCCTCTCGAGAACAACAAATTGATTGACGGGACTTGACTTCAAAATCTGTTACAATTCACCTATGTACACCAACATTTGTTTTTGCTTTTCCATTGCATGTAATATACGGTGTCAATGAATGGTTATGTACAACAGTAGCTGTTGTCTAATTACCACATGTACAGGCTTGATTAGCACCAAGGTAGGTCTGCAGCAACCCGCCTTTCATAACAGTGAAGCCTTGCTGCTGCGACTGACGACTAATTCAGAGAGATGAAAAGATGCACCAGGACAAATACGAGGTTGACGCCGCAGCGCCCCGTGACACTGGGAAACCTGGAGGAAGCGAGTGCCTGGTGTGTCCTCCTTCGACTGCAGTAAGGAAGTTTCGCACAACCAGACTGACGTCCTGCTCGTGCAAAGAAAACTTAGTTCTGTTTGTCCAGCTTTTCTTTGACTAGCGACACAACAGTAACTTCCCATTTCATTCATAAAAGTCGACCACCTCGCATGCAGAGACATGGCATTGCACATACAACCGGAGACTGAAACGTTTGTTCTGGTCTGAAAAGTACATCAGCAAAGGTTCAAGCTCGACCAGCCCGCAAAACACGTCGCACACCGCATAAAAATGATTTAGATCCTTGGCAGTGCTTCCTTGATCACTGCAGCGATGACGAATACAACTCGCGTATCAATGGCCTTTCTAGTGACTTGCACGTGGTGTGCAGCAGCCTCTTGACTTGCTCCGCTGCTGCGGCGGCGGCGCGTCAGTTGAGGTTGAGGTACTCCACGTAGTTGGCGGGGATGAGTCCCGTCTTGCCGTCCAGCGAACCCTCCAGCCACCCCGGCTCCCGCGACGGCTTCACTGTGAAGGGCACAACGCTTGTCAGCCCCGCGCAATTCAACCTCGCAGTTCCCACGCCACACAAAGCAAACTCCAACGCCAACCACGACTGCACACTCGAGAACAACTAAATCACACACAGGTTCTGAGCATGTGCCGAGAATAGACAGTACGCACCGTTGGAAATGATCTGGTTGGGCTCGAATGACAGCTCCGACTCATTCTCTGCGTCACACGCGTACAACGTCCGCACCTTCCTGTAATACAGCAGCAGCACCCGTGTCACTCATCTCCAAGGCCGCCATGAATACTCAGGGCAAACAATTTCTCAATTTCTAAAACGGACACACACATGGAGAGACGGTGGAAAGAACGCGAAGGGAAGCGGAACTGAGCCCCCAACCCAACCCAAAACGCTGAGCGAAGCTCTTCTGTTGGTTCCCAAACACAAGTGACCCAAGTTGTTCATCAGAGATGGCGCAGGCAACACTGCGCGCGTCGGAGTCACGGACCTGCGGCTCGTGTGCGCCGCTCCCGCCGCGAAGCCCGTCGCGCTAGAGATGCTCGACACGCTGCTCGTCGACGAACTTCTGCCAGAGAAAGACACCGCTATTGACACAACACTCGCAGCGACCGAGCCAATATACTAGCGCCAACTGTCTATCCTCCCCAACTACCGCTGACCTATGAATCTCAACTAGGCGAAGCCTGCGACTCCCACATGCCGAATTCCAGGCAAGTGATGAACTACACACGGCAGTGTTGCATTCCAACAACATTTCGCAAGAAAAATAATGAAGAAATAAGCAACAAAAAGGAGAACTAAGAGTCGTGAATAGCTCCAGTCAAAGCAGCTTCGAGCCACGTGACTCATGCAGCGCGATGTGAGAGCCCTCTACACATGTCGCCGAACGAGAACGACACTGGATTTCGGTCGATTGTTGCTCAGTGTCTCGCCAACTTCACACAGGTCGCACGACTCCAACGAGCACCAGGTAAACGCTTTCATTTTGATCTCAAACTGAACTCGCAAATTTTGACAGAAACAAAACTCCAATACCTTGTTTCAGACTGGTTTACAAAGCTGCAGTTTCGTAACGTTTTTTTTTTTTTTTGCGTGTTGGTTGTTTTTCGCATCAAATTATACCAAAAAAGATTCTCAACTGGTCCCAGTAAATTCCGATACACCAGGTACTTGCGCACTCATCTGCACGACGCTGGATTATCTGCCGCCTCCCATCTTCAGCGAGGAAACGACCGTTCTTCTTTGGGCACATGTACTGAAGGTCTCAACATGAAGTTGCTAGCACGAGGAAAGCGCGCGAGAGCGCAAGCATCCGAGCGAAGGAGCAGAGTGAGCAGAAGAGGGCTGGTGCTTACATGGAGAAAGTAATGGAGTCAGCAGACGGACGCTTCTTGTAGCCTCCGCCGTACAACATCGCCGCCGCCACGCCGCTGCCACCCACAACCAGCACACAGCGTTAGTTTCACCCACACGCCGCCCGCCCGCAGCCCATCCCGGGCCAGTGCCGCACACCGCGCACACCCCACACATGGCAACAACACTGAGCGGCACTGGCCCGGCTAAACTGCTTCTGTTATGTTTCTAGCATCGTCAGACCAGACCCATACTTGCAGGCCACGGAAAGCAGAAGAGGTGCCAACACAACAGTTACTTGACAGATTCACAGCGCGACAGTCGTGCGCCACAGCCAAAGTTCGTCTTGCAAAACTGAGTTCGTCTTGGGCACCTATTTGCGTTCAATGGTCCCAATAAAGTTTGGGTCGATCCGTTTTGCTCTATCCAATAAGTACAACCAAATGAAGTTGAAATTCAAGAGAAACAAAGCCAGGGCTAGGCAAATGAGACATTCAACATTGATGTGACATTGTTAGTTTTAGTTTGATGTACATTAGCTTTGAGTTAAAATGAGACGTTGCGGTGGTGAACCGACAGAGCTGCGTCTGGCTGGGAAGCGCGTCAACTGAGAAAGCCACACCTGTCGGCGAGGCTGTCATCCTCATGTTCACCTTATTTCTTGCTCGTGTTGCTCCCAGCGAGACACAGACAGCGACAGAGATAAGTCTGAAATCATTTTTTCCAGCAACGCCAATAATACTCACGCAGGGTCGTTCTTGTCCATGCGATTCTGATCGTAGGGGCTGCCGAAGCCTGTGGGTTGCTGACCTGCCGCGCTGCTGCTGCTTCCGCCGCCGGGGGGTCGCCCGCTAACCACTGCAAAACAGGCAACAAGTCGTGAAGGCAACTCGTTCGGATTCTCTGCACACAAACAACGTGCGACAACATTAACTTCTTTTTTTTTCTTGTCATTGCCCAAGCTTGATTGAACCGTTGTCCGTAGTATGAAGAGAGACTTGTTGAATGGACCCAGCACGGCGCACCTGGTGTGGGCGAGTAGGTGCTGTACGTCTGGCTGGGCCGCTGCGCCGCCGCCGCCGCCGGGCTGGCGACAGGAGGCGTCGACTCGTTGAGCGACTGCGACGACTGTGTGGTGGCGTTGGTGGCGCCTGCGTACTTGTTGGAGTTGAGCGACTCGGAGCTGCTGCTCGTGCTGCTCGGCTGATCTCCTGCAACACGCCGCGTCGTGAGAACACGCCGCGCTGAGCACCGCGCGACAACGGCTTCCTCCACCAGTGACAAGAACAACTCAGGGAGTCACATTCAGAACCGCCGAATGTGTTTCAATTTCGTGTCACGGAAGTTCATCTTGTCTTGTCTTCGTCCGGGCAGGACGTTCTTCGCTGCTTCAAAATCGTGTGGTGTCTAGACTGGAGAAATTCCAACGAAGAAAAAGTTCTGAGTTTGCTTTTCTTTTCACGCTTACGAACAGACCCGACTCGTATGAAGAACGTAATCGGCAAGCGAACATCAATTTTCTCTCTCCACTGTTTGGAAAAAGAAACCCAAAACAGGCTGCAGCACCACGCGAAGTTCCCACTGAAGTCAAAATTGTTGGTAAAATTTTGGAGAAAAATAGAATCACGACCGGCAAAAAAAAAAAAAAAAAAAAGTACCAAAGATGCGACACAAAAACTGACGACACCTCGATTATCAATGAGCAAAAGTGGAAATGTTCAACAGTCAAAACGTTCGCTTGTTTTCCAACTGTCCGTGCTCAGTGCCTTTGCAATGAGTCACAGTTTAGACGAGGTTCTTCCAACGTCACAGGAAACAATAATTCTCGCAGTTGTTTCATGAACTGGCGAAAAGTAGATCTTCACCAAAAGTGTTCGAATGGGAAAAAACGAAAAAGACAAAAACGGAAGGCCAGAAACAGGGAAACGTTGTCCCCCTCTTTCAAGAGCGGCTGCCTCCCGAGAAGCCCGTACAAATTTGCCGCAAAAACTCACTCAGTGTTTGTTGAAAGGTTCTGCCAGAGGTACAACGCAAGGGTACGAGTACCGCTGAAAGTATTGCCAACGAAAAACTCATGCTGGATGACTGGGTGCCTCAACAGTTGTCTACCACAGCACGGGAGAGGCCTCGTTCAAGGAAGTTTTTCCGCCACAGAACAGGAAGCAGACTGCGCGCCATGGCGTCCATCACGTCTTCACGGAGAAGCGAAGCCAGGTTCCGATGTACAACACTCTCCAGCACAACGCAGTGTATTTGTGTTTCACAACACAGAACTACGTACACAGTGCTACAGTCACTACGAGGTGTAAATAGAGGAGAAAGCGTCGTCAACACGACAAGAGACATACTTGAACCTGAGTAGGAGCTCCACACTACAGAGTAAATGTTAGCAATTAAGAGTCCGTATCAAGCCGCAAACGCACTCGGGTTAGTGTGGGGTTTGATCTCACGTTTGCAGGTGTCAAAACTTTCAGCACCCACCCCAGACAGAGAGATCGCTGAAACTATATTTGTTAACAGCGTTAGTAACATGGTTCGTCGTAGCCTTTTTTCGCGGATCCCCTCTTGCCGACAAAAGCCGGTTTCGCCTTCACCGAGAATGTACTGCACGTCACGTGGCGTTACCTGAGTACTGGCTGTAGAAGCCGGCGGTCGGGCGCAGCTTGGCGCGCACCTGCGCGTACGTCTGGTGGTTGTTGTTGGCCGTGTTTGCGTAGACGGGGCTCGAGCTGCCGCCTGGAGCTGACGTCGTCGACGAAATCATGACGCCACCGCCACCAGCACCACCGCCGCCAGACAGGAATGGCGACTCCTTGCGCGACGCCGACACCACGTTCTGGTTCTGTGGACGTGTTTTGAGTCCTTTGTATTGTTTTCTCGACGTCACAATGACGTGGACTTTGACTTGTTACAACTTTCCAGAAAACACGAAAGCCTGCAAAACTTTCTGCAATTTCTTCATCGGATGTGAGTTTTGGTGAACAACCGGTCTCGTGCTTGCAAAAGCGTTTGTGTGCGCGTGTTAGCGGGAGAGTGGCCACACGCACCTGGTTGTTCAGTGGCAGCGAGTTGATGTTGGGTTTGCCGACAGCAGGCGGCACGGGCGGCGCCGGTCCCTTGGCGTGCGACGGCGGCGGCTGCGCGTTGCTGAGCGCCTTCGTTTCAGGGGCGGCGGCGCCGTCCGGCTGCGTCGTGAAGATCTGCGCCACAAACACAAAGCAGGGACCAAATTAGCAGAGTGCAATCTGAGGTGTAAGAATTCCTCGTGACAGCGTGGACGCCTCTCTTCGTGATGAAACACGAGGAAACAACCTGCTCGTGGTTCTCGATGAGAATCTCAACGACGATGTTGCAGAACTTGATGTCCATGATGGCTGCGATCGTCTCCTCCTGAGGCCGCATCAGCGTCGGGCCGAAACACACGCCCAAGTTCGCCACGCCCATCAGATTCTTGGAGCTGTTCTTCGACACCCTGCAACACACAACCACTGATCTTGAATACAAACCTTTACATACGCGCGTGCATCAACCAATGGAAATCACTGTCCGTTGCAAACACAATTTGAGGCTGTGAACAACGTGTGGTGGTGTCTTCTCAACTGCAATATCTGCCAAGCGAGGCCTTTCTCTTTCTGACCGTGAAACACCATTTGCACTGCAGCTGTTCGTTGTGTCGTACCAAACATTCGTTCAACAAACTTAGAAGTGAAACGTCACTGACTTGTTGAGGTGAGCGCACAGAATATCGAGCATGTGGAAGTTTGCGTCTGGCAGCTGGTGCACCAGGTAGTGGATGCCGTCCACTCGTCGCGCCGGCTCCAACTCTACAGCGTCAGCAAATTTTGGAATCAGCCCAACACTTACGTTCACCTGCATCACGACTGGACTTGAAACTTACCCATGAGTTTGCTGGAACAGGGTGTACACATTCCTTCAGGCACATTTCTAGGGCATACAGCGTCACAAAGTTGCTCTCTCAACCGCACAACCCACAATGTGTGAAACACGGGTTTTGTTTGTGGTGTCCTTTGTTTTCCAAGTTTGGTTTCAAAAGTGTCACTTACTTGCAGCTTGAATGAAGTCGAAGTGCATGTCAAACGTCATCAGCGGTTGAGGTAATGATCTGAAAATTCAAGCGAAACATCGTGAACGCACAGCAGAGCGCATTTGTAGGACGGACCAAGATGACAGCATTTCACTGTGCTCTCACCTGAAGTAATTTTTAAGAGCACTGGTGACGGTTTTCACTTCCCACTCGCCTCCTGGATCATCCAGGTTCAGCTTATCACACTTTTTCCGGTCTGAAACGAACAAAACCAACCATGGTGGCTGCAGAGACGTGACAATTGGGTCAGGGTTTTCTTACTTGCCACAGCTGAGATGCTCGACACACAAGTAGTCTAAACATGAAACAATTCCTTTGTCCGCAAAATTGACGACCGCTTTCTCACAATTTACTGAGATCAGCACGGAAACTGGTTCTGTCTCCTTTGAGAACGTAAATGAGAGAAACTTACTCAGTCCCAAGTTGAGGAGCTTGTTGACTTTGGAGTTGACACCCACCACTCGGTAAATACCCTGGTCGTCTAATCCTGAAAGACACACACAGCTCCGTTCCGTCTGATTCCACCGAGAATGAGCTGCACAGCCGAGGTTCTGGGAGCAGCCCTGTAAGATTGCTTTTCAAACTTTCCGCGCAACTCACCCCGTCGCTCTATGGCGTGAATGCACTTGTGAATGAAGTTGAATCCGATATCGTCCAACAGCGAACCTGAAAACAGCAAAACAGCCCCTTCTGTCGACATGTTCACTGGTCAGATCCTTCTCGAATGTGTTGCAAAGGATTTTTCAGATACTTACTGTCCGAATCTGCGGAAGATGATGGTTGTTCGTAAATCTGCAAAACGGAAATATCAAACCAAGGGTTACATTTTAGCACTGCGCGTGTATGCTGACTCAGAATACCGGGAACAACCACTACGATGAAATGTCAAATCAAACGGCGCGAGGTACGATTCAGCAACACGACATCGGGACAGTTACCGGTTCCTTGCCGTCCATGGCGTCCAACCACAGCTGCATGTCCTCCTGTGACACGGCTTGAAACGTCAGTGGCTCCGGTCTGCAACATCACACATTCATCGGTCAGGCAAATGCACAGCGCAGCGCAGCGCAACACCTGGTAAACCACACGCGTGTCAACACGAGTCATTTGCGTGTGTTGCGGCACGCACCTCTCTGACACAGTGATGTCGAAGCAGAAGCGCTTTTCGATGGAGTCGGACGCGCGGCGCGTGCAGGACAGCAAGTTCATGTCCAGGGTCTCGATCGGGCCCTGCGCGCAGAAGAGAAACGTGCGTCAACAAATGAAAATCGATGGCACATCAGTGTCAAGACAGACTTCAAGTCCGTCATAAGGAGTTGCGTGAATGAGATAGTGCCAAAGCTGATTGAAAGAATAAAACCGTGAGATCAAACCCAATATACAATTGTGTTTCCGGGGTATATTTCGCTTCAGTTGTTTCTCCTGCACCAACACTCACCGGTTTCACTGGGTTGTACTGCATCAACTTCAGTTTCTTGCCCGTCTTGAAGTACTCGCAGTAATGTTTGTTCCACGATGTCGTGCCCAGAGTCTCTACAACATTTCAACAAATCACGTGAACCTGTGCTTGGTGCTTTCCTGTTTGCTGGTTCGCAGCACGAACGGAAACAGTGTCCCGATACTTACTCTTCTCCATCAAGTAGAGGTAACCTTCTTTCGTACTGCTCCGGCGAGCTCCAGTCGTGTCTGACTGCGGTTTCTGCAACACCAACCCATGGCCCGTGAACGATCACAAATCCATCTCAGTCCATCCCACCGAAAGAGACACGCTGCCGTTGCAGTTGCACAGCAGTTTCCTCAAGCAGGTTTCAATTCAACAAACCACGAGCCGATCCGAACAAGTAAGAATGAGAGACTGACCGTGCCGCGGACCTCGAGCATCCTGTTCATGAGCTGCTCCGCCTGTTCGTGCGCCGTCTTGAAGTTCTCGCGACACTGCAACACATACACCTCTCAGCTGTCTGTGACGCGGCACGAGAATCATGTTCACGTGGTTCGGTACATTGAGTAACGCTTCAAGATGGATTGGGGACGGAGGGGGGCGGGCGCAACATTGAACTTGCAAAAGGAACTGACAACTTCAAAGAAACCTGTCCCAGACGGACAAAAAGGACGCCGTACCTTCTGCAGCCGCACCTGCAGCTCGGTTGTGAAGGGTTTGAACTCGTTGTGCACTTCGTGACCTGAAAACGAGACAACAGCATGACCAAGACGCGCGCTCTACAGAATCTCAGTCCCCCAAATACTACGTGTGTGTGCGTGTGTCGCAACCAAGCCGAAAGCGCGACTTACCTTCATGATAGAATGTCAGCCACGAATACATGAATCCCAGCAACTGTAATATACAGGCAATTTCAAAGTAGGTACGGGTGGATGATGCAATGAAAGTGTCGCTCGACAGAAGTAAACCACAAAGAACAATTTGACCTTCTGTTCCATTCAGTGCAAACGAACGAACTGTACTATCCGAGAGGAGAAGCAACCCGTAAAGGTCCGAACCGCAGCGATACTCACGGTTTCAACGAACTCGAACTTCTTCCGCTCCTGCACCTCCTGCAGCAGCAGCACGTACTGCATGGACGCGCGGTAGAAAGCGCCGCGCTTCAGCACCAACTCGTTGTCATCCTGCAACACAGCGACCCGGTTGTGTCTTGTTTTCTTGTCTTTGGTGACCGTCAAAGACCCATCAGTGATGAACTGCGAGCTCACCTCCTTGACTGCATCGGTGTTGCTGTTCTTCGTCTTCAGGTTCAAATTTCTTTCCTGTGACTGGTAGAACTTGGCCGTCAATTTGTCGAACTTTTTTCTCTCTTCCTGAATGAAGAAATCAATCGATTTTACTCGCAGAAGCATGACACGTTTCTTTTCAGCACACTGCATTTGCACTGACAGCAACCATGAACATCTGACAGCAGTGACGTGGAGACGCGTTCCTCACCCTGGCTCCACCGATGTGCTCTTTCCTGAAGATTTCAAGCGGCGTGATGATCCGATCTTGCGCGCATGCCAACTGCAAACAAGTCATCAAATTTCCAATGAGCAGCCATCGCGGTCGTGCTTGCGCGCACCCGAAATGAGCAGAGGAAAATTCAGTGCCGTAGTCCAAACAAAACTTTGTATTTTGTCAAAATGTGTTGCCAGTCGGCCGTGTGCTCACCATGCGTCCTCTGGCCTCTTCTATTGTGGATATCAACTTCCCAAACTGCTTCAATGATCCCGCTGCAACACAACAAATAACCCGAGTCCTGCCACACGACGCATTCTGAAGTTCACAACACGTGTTCGCTGTCCATCAAAACATTGTTGCTGCGCCCGATACCGATAGCACAGTTATTCTGTTTCCCTTAGAGTGGCAGTGAGGCTTCACAACCAGCAATCGCAAAGAAATGGAAGCATTCCCATCAAGATCACCTTTTTGTCACCGTGCCCAGCATGTAGCACCCGCACGATAAGTGCAGCATAACGGCAAAGATCAATGTCTTTCCAATCCCAGCTGGGGTGATCCAAAAAGAACCCCACACAAATCAGTGTGGGTGTCATCTGGAGCACCATGCCAATGCTGAAGGACATCACAAGTTCACAAAGGATCCAACACAAACAAGAATGAAACACACCACATACCAATGACAATCTCATCTTCCGTCTGCTCTCCATCTATGCAGTTGAACTCAAACTTCTGCAAGGTGTCCGAAAACTTCTTCTGAGCTTCTGACAAATCTGGAAAGAAGCAACAGACTTCTGTGTCCCTTGGTCAACATTTGTTGCACAGTCTTGTTTTTGAGGTCCGACTGCATTCTGCTAATCAGTCGCTGGGGTGGATCTGGCACCATCAGTTTGTGCAGGGGAATGACCCCATCCAAGATCTCACCCCAACCAGTTGGTGTGGTGATCCAACCCCATCAGTTGGTGTGGTCATCAGTTGGTGTGGTAAATCTGGTGGGTCCCCCTTGAAACACACACACACACACACACACACACACACGGACGCGACAAGCGCTGCTGCCACCACTTTCTGGACGAGGGCTGCGCACAGTTTTAGCCTTTTCCTTGATTTTGCGTTGTTCGGCATGAAAGAATGTTGCACTTTCGAGCGATCAACTACACACTACGATTGTATCCACAGGTGACAAAGTGATATTTTTCCTTCAATGATGAGATCCCCTCCCTGGGCTGAGTCTGGATCTAGTCTTCTAAATTTTGGAACCGCGATCTTTTTCGTGCAGACAAAATTTCGACCCTGCAAACACAGATCTAGATTCTAGATCTACTTTGTAAGATTTCTGTGTGCATCAATGCCCTACAAATTTCGGCATCAAGAAAAGCATCAATTCGTGAATGATGAATGGACTCAAGTTTCATCTGAGGGGGCGGGTCGCAACAGTGATCTCAACCAGCTGCATTCCTGGCTGCCCCGTGGCCCCACTCTTGGATTTCACTATGATTGGAGATCTCATGACAACAAAGGCAAACCCAGTTCCTGGAAATCCCCGATATATCAGTCAATAAATCGAGAAATGCAGTATTTTACTCACTCTGTGCTGCCAGCAACAGTCCTTTACATTCGGCGACAAGACCTTTGATTGCTTTGCTCGTTCTTTCCAACTCTTTCTCATAAACATGAAGGTTTTCCCTAAAGTATGGGCTGTCAGAAAGGCAGTCTACGAACTCGAGTGGTTTTAGACCCATATTTCGAGTGAAAGGGGAGAAATTTTCTAATTTTGAACAGGTCTTCCTCCATCAATTGTCAACATGGCGGCCAGTGGGTTCCGTTCCGTTTCGACCAATCGGCCGTCAGTTCCTGTCCAGAAGAGTTTATTTGCGCCACAGCCATGTGCGGAACCGTGTGCTTTCAGTGAAAATTTGAAAAAAAAGATTTGTCGTCCAATTTCACTGAAATGTGCTTTATTAAGATTTGATTTGATTTGATTGAGCGCAGCAAAAATTTGCACTGTTGCAAATTATCTGACCGACTAAACGCGAATCAATTTTCCACACTTCCGTTTTAACAGCCGTCAGGTTTGTTCTCTCAATCCATTTCATACAATTGATTGATCAATTGTTCATCAGACCACACAAAGCAGGCACATAAGTTTCTAGGGCGCAGGTCAACTCATCAGTTGCCGCGAACTCTACGGACAAATATTTTTTCACCTCCTGGCCATCTCGAAGTCAATTCAAGATGAGCGGCAAAAAGACTTGGTTCATTCAATTCACTCAATCCGACCGCGATCCGTTGCCTCCTTCCTATGAATATCACAAGCACAGATGTGCGTGTAGAAAGTCTTGTCTGTCATGTCCGTTCAATTGTTGTTCTCAGTTGTACGTGTACGAGCACTGATATTTTCACTCGAAGACTGCTTCTCAACGAACCTCGACACATGACACATGTCTTATGGTTGATCAGAGAAAGTCGGTTGTGGTGACAAACTTCGGTGCACAACGGCTCTGCTCCTTTTTGGGAGTTTATCATCTTCAGCAAGCTTTTGTCTCTCGTCAAGGACTTGCCACTCTTCTTTTTCGTAACTCGGTCTGTGGCAAAAGAAAATCAAGAAGTTCTCCCCAAGAACCCGATGGTCGCTTCCTTCCGTCACTTTCCCGCCCATAGGGGGGGAGGGTTCTGACCCAGTGGGTGGGGGTCTGGCCCAGTGGGGGGGCCTGGCCCAGTGGGTGGGGGTCCAGCCCAGTGGGTGGGGGTCTGGCCCAGTGGGTGGGGGGTCTGGCCCAGTGGGTAGGGGAGGTTACATTCCAAAGTGTGGACAGACTCACAGATGAATGCTACTGGTTTTAAGCCATTGGTGGCACCCAGATGGCTGGCTATGCGACGATCAACAATGCTTCAGTTGTGCAGCTTTTCGCATTTTCCGCGCTTTCTGTGATGCCGCTGCAAGGATGCTACAGAGGAAAGGCAACTTCTGATCGTGGCTCGAACGGCGCGACCAACAAATTACACTCGAACCTCTTCTCGTCGAACACCCCTCCCCTTCCTCAAGTTGAAGAGGGAATGACCTTTTGTAGGCTGCGAACACAAACACGTGCATGCGTTTTTGTTCTTAGAATCCAAAGGGAGGAAGACCTGTTGTCAGTATGTTGGTGGGACCCTCCGTGTGTCTGTAGACCAGTTATAAGGGGACCCCGTGGTGCTAGAGCCACCACACCAAGTAGTGGCCACACTGACTGCAGCCACACCACACCTTACGAGGACGTTTCAAGTCAAAGTGGCACTCTGCATGATCAGCGATGTGCACAAAGTTGGACACAGATGAGAGCGTTCTTTGTTTGCTTTTGCTTTTTGCTTTGGCGAGAATATGCACAGTGCCACTTTGACTTGATACATCCTCGTACCCCGGTATGTTGAGTCCAGCAAGAGGTGTACATTTGGAAGACGCGAGATGTTCGATGCGTAACCGTTGGTTTTGTTGCCAGGTGAGGCGTACGAACGTAACCAACTGTTGGTTTCGTTGCTTCAGGGCAAAGCAACAAATCCAATGGTCATTTTGCCCCTCCCCCATACTGAAACCAATGGTTGGTTTGGGTAAAGCAACCATTCCAACAGGCTGGCGCCAGGGCCTGTTTTCTGGAACAATGCGTGTTGTGAGCACAATGGCTGCTGTTAGGAGCCTGGTTCGCTGATCTTTCCTCACTTGTCTGCTTCAAGAATGCCGAAGAAGAAAACTGGACAACGCAAGAAAGCCGAGAAGCAGCGGGAGAGACAGCGAGCCATCAGGACGGCGAATGCCGACCGGGATCTGGCAGACAGACCCTGCAACGCCACCATGGTGATGCGTTTTCCTTGTTTGTATTTCAAATAATTTCTTGAAGCATCTGGACAATCTGAGATTGTGCTGCTTCAAGGCAAACACGTTGTTTTGAGTTTATCTCGCAGAAGAGTCATAAAAATGAGGACAAATATCTTCTGTGAAGCTCCGACTTTGTGTTTCTTGAAAATTTGTCACTTCTTGACCTGCATATTTCCTTTGCAGGAGTGCGACCAGTGCAAGAGGTGAGTTAGGAACACACGAGAGCGAATCTCTGTCTGTCTGTCTGTCTGTCTGTCTGTCTGTCTGTCTGTCTGTAGACACGGACATGAATTCAGCACAATGAAAGGATAAACTGACTTTGTGTCCCTTTTCTGACCTCTCGTGTATTTTTGAATGACTGAACACTGTCCATTTTTGCAAGCTGTCAACAGAGACCTCACAGTCACATTTTTGCAGGCGTCAGAAGAACAGGGCATTTTGCTACTTCTGTTTGGCAGTTCAGCGACTTCCCGTATGTGCCCAGTGTGGTGAGTGCTGTCCTGGCCATCTCCGCAGCTTCAGAGAACACGACTTTTACAGTCTCACTCAACAAGAATCACAGTGAACGAATATCCTTCTGGATTTTTGGAGCGAGATAGTTCGAACAATTTTTGAAACCAATCGTGAGTCGGAGCGGGACAACTTGAGCAAATCAGCTGCCCCGTTTGTTCTGTTGTATCTGAGACACTTGTTTGAAAGAAGCCATTTTTGTGCAGGGAAAACGAAGTGCATGATGAAAACTGGCGACTGTGTGGTGAAGCACCCCGGCGTTTTCACCACTGGGCTGCAGATGGTTGTAAGTTACTCACTGCATTGTTTTGTTCGTGCGGGATTTGAACATGGTACTTACAAAATGGAAAACACCAAACAACTCTGGGCTTTCCCTGGTTTCCATCAAATTTGTGACCGGTGAATTGGGTCCAACATTTCAGGGCGCAGTCTGTGATTTCTGCGAGGCGTGGGTGTGTCACGGGCGGAAGTGCCTCACGACTCACGCATGCACGTGCCCGCTCACAGACGCTACGTGCTTCGAGTGCAACAGGGGCGTCTGGGAACATGGTGAGAACAGAGAAACGTCGGTAATTTTTCGAATGTGTCGTAATCCGGAGAAAGATCATCTCGTTTGGATGTTCACTGAGCATTTGTTGAGGATTTTTTTGTTGGGAGGGCAACTTCATGAATTGCACAAAAGCTACGGAATTGTGCTTGTTTGCGTTTTGTGCGACAAGGTTGAAATAACAGCACGCGAGGTACATCGGACATTTGTGCATGTTTTGCAGGAGGGCGAGTGTATCAGTGTTCGTTCTGTGCCAACTTCATGTGCGAGGATGATCAGTTTGAGCACCAGGCCAGTTGCCAGAAGCTCGAGGCAGAGTCCTACAAATGTGAGTCGCTTTTCTGCAGCGAAGCTCTGTGGAACGTTTTCGCAACATGACTGATGAACTGACATGAAGGCGAACCCTTGGTGTCAAGTGGAATCAGAAAGCTCCATTCTTTCACTCTGCCTTCTGCCTTGTGGTCGAACGATGAAACATGATTGCCTCTTTTCCACCTGTTGTCTTTGGCTATTTTCAGGCAGATCTTGCAACAAGTTGGGCCAATACTCTTGCCTGCGATGCAAGGTGAGTTTCAAGTCTGCTGAGCCCTGTCAGTTACACACGCAGTGAATTTTCACCAAACGCAAGAATTCTGTGAACTCAGGCCAAAAAATGGCGCCTGACGACGTGATTCGAACTATCCTGCTGCAGCCTCATTTGCATAATAGCCGTTGTTCCACATGACATCTCCAATACATCTCTCAAATATTGCATTATTCATACCCTCCAAGAAGAATCGGAACCAAAGTTGAAATTTGTCAAGAAATAAAAAAAAGTCAAAATTACTTTTGTGATTCTGAAAA
>JAAUXT010095507.1_pt1 | contig 27229 bp, 29 predicted proteins | sample 7278171 | NCBI WGS metagenome assembly JAAUXT01 (sample SAMN14350112, study PRJNA611818) | marine sediment metagenome | isolation source: surface marine sediment (1.8m) | place: French Polynesia: Moorea | collected 2018-08
CATTTTGTCCTATTGCTGCTCTTTCACCATGCAAAGTTCCAGGCAACTTGAATGTGTCAACCCTGAAAAACGTTGCCCAATCGGTTACTTAGATTGCATGCCTCGTACAACACAACTTACCGCAGGGCGCAACGGAACGAGCTGCGAGTGACAAAAACAAAACAAAAACATGAAAACTCCACTTTTCAATGGTGTCATGTGGAACATTCGCTCGCGTACAACGCAGATTTTCCCACTGACGTAATGTTTTGGTGACAACGGACAAAATAGAATGTGCGGTTGACGCATTTCGAAACGAATCACGTTCCCCAGTTGTCATGGCAGAATTTCCTTTTGCCCTCAGCTCTTTGACTCCACAAAAATGCATACCAACAAGACGAAAACATACCATACATCTGAGGAAGGTAGGAATATTTCGTCCAAGTTATGTCACAGTCATCAGAATCATCTGCATTGGTCGCACCAAAAAAACCTGCAATGGCCAACGTTGCGCTCCAGATCTTCACAATAATCTTCATTTGGTAAATTTGGCCCCTGGTTTCGTCTTGTGGGAAAATTTCTTCAAAACCACGGACAGTTGCAACCAACACTGTGAATCTCTTGCAGAACTTGCGTGTGTTCTTTCAGATGTGCTCATCACCCAGGAAACAAATTGAGTCTTCGCCTGTGTGTGCATAATCAGACACACTCCAGCAAACATGCATGGGTTTCAATTTTAACTTTGCGCAATTGTAGGCTGAAGTCCTCTTTCAGTTGATGGATCCCAATCGACCAGTTCAACAGAAAACATCAATCGCTCAACTTCGAGCCTCTCAGTGTGGAAAGGGAGCAAACAAACGCAAATCGACTGCCAACAAAGTTTTGTTTATTCACTTCCCAACAATGGAATCACTTGCCAACGGAAAACCGGAATCTGCGTTGAGTATGAGCCTTCCAGTCATTTCGTCTCCGTATTCTTGAGGGCTCCAACACACTGACTCCCCTGTCTTCCAGAGTCAAGCTCTCGGTTCTTCCACATAGATTCAGGTGAAGAAGGAATGTGACCAGATATGGGTTGTTTCGGCCCACCAGAAGTGAAAGCAGTCGCTTCAACTGGACAGGGTACAGGCTTGGTTTGTTCCGAACCACACAATGAGGCTGAGGCTGAGTCCGAATCCCAGGGGTCGGGCCCCCTTCACCAGTTCCTGGATCTCGCCCTGCCGGTTCACTGGAAGCCGTAGTTCTGGCAGTCGAGTCGTTGAGGTTGGAGAAAACGCAGACCGGATGATTACAGTCTCGTCACGCCAAGCAAGAAATGCTCTGGAGGGACAAAACAGGAAACGGAAGTCGGCTCAAACCCACCTGCCTCTCTTCACAATCTTCGAACACGTCCCAGAGGCTTTGACCGGTTTATATCCATGGCAAGCGTGTCACACAACAGAACCGGGACAAACAAATGACATGGAAGAAGCTTTGTCCCATTGGTTCAAGAACCGGTTTATCCGCTCGTGCACAAGAACAGCAACCGAGACCACAAGTCAAAAATACCATTCAACATTTGGACAAGAAAATACAAAGAACCACATCGAAAAAGCAGTGTGTCATCTGGATATTTTTCGCAAAGCCTCCTTTCTGCGTTGGAATGCTGCAGATCGAGCTCGGATCTCTGGAGTGGTCAGCTTCCCGGACGATGTCATCATTGGCAGACTCAACGAAGCCATCTTGTCGGCTTCACACTCCAGAATCTCATTCCTTTCCTTCAGATCATTGATTTCTTTCTTGATGTCAACAAACATTCTGAACTTTTTGTTGTTGTTTGCCTGACGTTTCAACCTTTGAACTTCCGTCTGAAGTTCTCTTGTGTGACGCCTTTGTTCAGCAATTGTCAAGTCCTTTTCATCCAGTTTTTCGCAAAGAAGGCGGACATGTTTCTTGAATTCATCAATGTCTCTTTCGGCCTTCGTCTTGCTTTCGGTAAGAAGTTCAGTTTTCTCTGCCATTTCCTCGATTAAATTTGCCATTTCTCCTTTCATGCTGTCCACTATTTCCTTTTGTTCTCTCACAAAATTCTTCTCTCTTGCAAGCTCTTCGTTCAAGTTTGTTGCGCTCTTCAATTGATCCTTTGTGGTTGAAAGTTGGTCGTGGAGATCTGTGTTGTCTTTCCTCAGTCGACTCAGCTCGATGGCTTCGTGAGCTAAGCGCTGTCTTGTCGCTGTCAATTGCTCCAAAAGGTCATCCCTGTCCTTCTTCAGAATTTCTATTTCTCCTTGCAGTCTCTGCAGAAAAGCAAGTTGAAATCTTGTGGACACATTTCTGAGAGAAGACCAGTTATGATTGTGTCTATTGGCCGCACAGTTCCCACCAAGGCCAACATTCCTCCAAATTGGTGCTTTTCAAGGTGAAAGAAGATACACGGTGCCTACCATTTTCTCCATTTTGTGCTTCTTCAAGTCCGCTATTGTTTCCTCGAGCTCTATTTGCTGGTGCCGTAGTCTTCTGAGCTCCGCCGACATCTAAACAATGACAAAAGTGCGTGTTGATGCAATGTTGTGGAATGAGAGAGCCGTGGACCTCTTTTGCACGCACCTGCCATCTCATCCACAAGGTGTGGTTGTTGAATCAGAGGACAGAGCCCGAAACTTACCACTATGTTTTCGTGATAAAGTTCTTTCTTGTCGTGTTGTATATCCTTCACTTTCTGTGACAACTGAAACAAAACAGGACATGTGTCTGGTTCTCAAAACAAACGAACAAACAAAAAGCCATCTCAAGTTATTGACTTTCGGAATCTTCCTAAAAGGAACAACAAACAAAAGTACCTCTGTGACTTGTTTCTGCAGCTGCTGCTTCTTGCGGGACATCTCTGTGATGCAGGTGAGATCAACCAGCCTTTGCTTCTTGTCCTCAGCGGGATCAAACGGACAAGGCACTGCTCCACAATGATAGCAGCAAATTTTGTTCTGCAATAAGATTGCATGCTTCGTCAAAAGCAAATGGCATGACACCTTGTTGATGCTTTGACATGCTCCAGTGCAATCTACAAACAAGGCTCGCTCACCCTCAGGTTGCTGTAGAGATTATCGTACGCAATGTGGATGTTTCCGCCCCATTCTGCAGGCTCCGACCTCCAATGCAGCTCGCACTGTTGCCTCGTCGGCACTTCATCCGCGTCTTTGGTGGCCGGCATTACCTCGGAAGTCTACTGTGTTCTGGTCTCACACGAACCGTCAGTTTTTCCCAACTGTCTCCCTGGATTTCAAGGCGTTTTTTCACTGAGCGAAATCAAATATCGACATGGTCTTCGCCAAAACGAGCTGAAGTGCATGTTTCTTCTCTGTTTCAATGTGAAACACTTGAGGTTTGAGATTCAATTGAACTCAGATTGAAGTGCTTTGATCGGGTCTCTTGCAGAATCAATATTTCCCAACAGTGCAGTCCGCCTCAAGCGCTTTCACTGGTTGGCTTCTTGAAAGATTAAGAATTACCTGTCACAGCTATTGCATTTATTACATGCAATTCGCAATAAAACGTCAATCAATAAATTGAATGTCGGTTTGCTATGGTTCAAGTCGTGTGTGTTTGCCCCTGAAGTGCTTGTAGGTGTCAGCATGAGGCGTGAACCAGTGTAAAACAAATCTGATATCTTATTCCGAACAGGGACTTTGATAGAATCCTGACAGTGACTGAACTCACTTCGAGAGCTTTTGTTGAAGCTGGAGAGATCACTTGTGTGGTTCCTACTAGAGAATATGGAATGAGCTTTTGCAGACATTCATACAATTTTTTGGCATTCGTCTTCTCATTCACAGCAAACCCCCGCAGGTTTCAAATGGACGATAGTTGGTTGTCCTGGTCGGAAAAGGACATCAAGAAATTGGACGAAAAGCTTAACTGTTCTGTTTCTGTTGCAAGGAGAGACCGGCATTGGAACTTCAGCTTGAAACAAGTGTCTTCATCGTGTGCCACTCTCCCGAGTCATAAAGTCATCGAGTGCTGGAAAAGGATGATAAATGTGCGTTCGGTGAGAGATTTGTCACGCAACGGTGAACATAAAACCTCTCACCAAAATCGTCAAAAACATTGTTTCACGCGCACCCGACCAAACACGCAACTCGATTGTGGTTGCCGAAGTGGGTGAAAGCAAAGATCGACCGACATCAAGGAAGACCTTTCGTGGCACCCCGAACAACAGATCTCATTGACAGACTTCGCAACGAAATTCACTCTTCATGTTTCTTTATGTTGCTTGCACCGTCTTCAACATCTTTTTATTGTTCAAAAGCAAGTTTACACACATCTTCTGGCAACAAAGCTGTTAGACTCCACATCGGACTGAAAAGGTCCGATCAGAGGCCCAAAAAAGAAACAAGACGCCAACGAAGAGCTGTACCGTACTTCCCCTGACCATTCAGATCACAACCTGGTGAGGACCAAGGTGTTCAAAGGCGAGTTTCTCTTTGCTTGAAGACAACTTCTACCCATATTTGATCTTTGGCTTGACTCCAGAAATCTTCGGGACAACGATGAGAGGTGTCCAGAAGGAAGAGAAACCCAACTTTGGACGTTCGGCTTTCGAACGCACCAAGAGGCAGCGGAAATTCAAGCACCTGCCCCAGCTTACATTGCACACTGTGTCTATGAAATACTGAACATCTACATTTCGACGTACATTTCTTGAATACGCACAGAAGCATTGATCCAGCAGCTCGATTGTGTTCACGGATTTGAAGAAAAACAGACCAACTGGAAGCTGTGAAACAGCAGACATGCAAGCATAGCACAACATAGCAGCTTGCTGTTGTTGTGAACACTGTCTCCAAAGTTTTTCACAAAAGTCCTTTTGGCGTGATTGATTCACAAAAAGAACAACACATTTCCGTTTCCACCCAACAACGGCAACTCCATCGCTTCAGTCTTTCAGTCACCTGAACCGTTTTTGATGCTACATGTTCGTCATTCTGCTGTCAACAAGAAGTTTGTCGTTGACGCCGCCCTTGCCGTTCTGCGCGTCTTTGTAGTTTTCATTCGCGTCGGCAGGTGGTCGATAAATCTGAAATTAACATGAAAAACCGTGAAAGACTCTCATTCCAGTTTGCAAACAGCATTGAATGAACCATTGCCGATTCAAAAGTCCGAAACCTACAAGATTTTTCTTCATCTGAGGCATCTCCTTCGACTCCTCGTGCTCGTCTTGATACGCGTATCTCTGACAGCAGCGAGCGAACGGTCGCACAAGCGGAAACAGCAGCTCCTTTGGAGTTCTGTTCGGCTGCCGCAAACCTGAGGAGAATCACTGCATCTGTTAACACCAGGGACCTGCACAACGCTGCTGCATGTGCCGTACAAGTGCGTCGTTCAGAGCTTCTTGTCAAGTTGTGCAGTGGAAAGTGAAGATAAGAAGATGAGGAAGACACTATTCTTGGCGAAAGGTCTCGGGGTCTTCTCCAACAGACTCGCGGTGAATGGCGACTGTTTCAGTTGAGGGCAGTGTAAAGCATATCAGATTGCGTTGGGCTGCCCTTCTCCCAAGAAAATTAAATTTTTGTGAACTTTTTGTCATTGAGTCTTGCCTGGAATACAGCTGGTGATGATGCCCATGATCATCACGAGGAGAATCCCCACCAGAGGGTACCAAAAGTACGACACTGCGTACATGTGCTCCACACCTTGCCTGCAAACAAACCGTTTGAATCGCTTGAGTCGCAGGATTATCATTGTCTGGCACCAGTGTCTTTGCCTTGACCAGTCAAAAATGGAGCCAGCACAACATACTTCCAACTGGTGTTGACTCACAGTTCAATGGGCGGCATCATCTGATCCATCATCCCTCGATACCACTCTTCCATACTTGGGACAGTCGCGTTGCCCATCACCGCGTACGTGGAATTTCCTGCCATCGTTCCTGAATGAGAAAACATGGTGGGTAATATACGCTCGTACTGCAAACTCGAACACACTCCCAGAACCTCGGCTGGAAAAGGCGTGTGAACTCACCATTTCCCATGACCACGTTGGTCCCGTTTCCGCTTCCTTGAGTCATCGTCGCGTACAATTGCTGCAAAAAGTCGAAAAGTCAATTATTACAACGGAGCTCTCTCCCTCTCCCTCTCTCTCTCTCCCTCTCTCTCTCTCTCTCTCTCTCTCTCTCTCTCTCTCTCTCTCTCTCTCTCTCTTTTCCACTAGTCAGCTGTCAAAAGCAAAATCATCTCGTGCGTAAACCCCAGACTCTACCTGTATGTTTACGCATCCTTCGTACGGAAGGGGCTTTGGTCTGGAGTGAAGCTTGTTGATGTAAGCGCCAACGGCCATCCATATGGAAATGGTCAGTCCGAGTACCACTCCCAACAGAGCTCCCTGAGGACAACGAACATTTTGTGTTTGACTGAACAACTCAGTTTGTCATCCCGCAAATGTTGTGACCACGGAGGTTTCCACCTCACACGCACAAACAGACAACGCATTGGGCGCTTCACCGCTCTCACTTACGATTGGCCCAGCTGCGGGAATGGTGGCTCCGAGAAAGTACATTCCAACGACGGGGCCGAGGGTCGTTCCGAGCACGCTGAAGATGATCTGCACGAAAGTGCCGCTCATTTCCTGCAGCGCGAAGCCCATCCCGAGACTGGCAACACCGTACAAAACAGCTGCAAGAGGAAGGTGGGTGCCTGGGTCAAGAGTCGTCTTTCACGTTTGTTCAATCAACTGTGTGCTCCGCGTCGTTACGAGAAAACTTTTTCCCGTTTCAGGCAGCACCCAAATGCACTAGACTGTTGTGGTTTTCTTTTTCTTACTTCAGATCTTACCAATGATTTTGAGAATGACCGTTTTCTTTTTTTCCGGAAGATAGTCCAACTTCCACTTCATGAGGTCCTCCCATGTTATGGCAGCCGCAGCGTTCAGTGAAGACGAAATCGTGCTGCATACACATGCAAGGAACGAATGAAACTGAAGTGCTGGCAAAGGAGACTCACCCATCAAAAGATGCCACGGAAACGTCAAGATTTGTACCTCAACGCTCCACTGTAAAGGCAGGCCACGAAAATTCCAGGCAATCCGGGATACCCAAGAACGTCCATGACGAAATACGGAAGAATCTGCCAATATGAAAAACAGGTTTGCAAACTGCAACTGCTTGTTCTCAATTCCTTTCCTGGCCAAGGCAGACCCCGTCTAACCGACATGTGCACTGAACTCACGTTCCCTCTCCAGTGGAAAGATTGAATCCGCGCAAACCTTGAGATCAAGAGCAAATCACGGAATGTCTGAGGAGTCTGTTCACCTGGTTGGGATTTGATATGTGTTTCCCTGTCATGGGGTCACAGTTAATTTTGGCGTAGTAGGCAAAGGCGATGACTCCACCAAGACAGGCAAGGACTCCAACGATCACAAAGCCCGGGATATTCAGCAGCACAGCACTAGAAATACATGTTGACAAAATGTTCACTCGATTGTGTTGAAAAGGGACAAACTCTGTACGCTTCAAAGGAAAAATACTCAGAGACTGAACTATAAAAATGACCCACCCCGTGTCTGTGTTTTGGACTGTGAGAGAATAATTGAGAAAGTGCTCACATCCTCGCTTTGGTCAAGGACGGCAGAGAGCAGTATCTCTGCACGGCGGGCTGCGCGACCGTCATGCACATCCAGAGGACGGACATCAGCACGACGATGCTCCAAAACGTGACCCGCTCACGCGGATCGGGATCAAAACTGAAACAAAACAAGTCCTGATCAAAGCCCTTGGCAGGCATTGGTTGGGGTTGCATTCAGATACCCAGCTGAGAGAAAGCAAGCAAACAACTTGGCACTGCCATACTTGAAAAATTCAATTCGATCCCATTTGTCGTTCAGGTCCCACACTTCTTGGAATCCACCAATTTTGATCACTCCCTGAAATTCGTGTCGAAGAAAAAAAAAACGTCAGTATGGAACGAATGTTGACAGAGCCTATCATTGAGAAATTCCCGAGCATCTTACCACGATGCAGACTGCTATCAATCCACCAAGAATTATGACGGACTGGAACACATCGGTCCATATTACAGCTTTCATGCCACCCTACGTGAATAAAACTAATTTTAATTTCACCAGAAAATCAGCTTGCTTGGCAACAGGTCAGCAAAACTACTTGAGTGGCAGGCAACAATCATAATTTTAATTCTTGGTTTCCCAGTTGTGGAAAAACAAAAAACTCACGATGGATGTGTACGTGGTTGTCACTATGCCACAAATGAGGATGGAAATCCAGATTGGAAAGCCTGTCACTGCAACAGAGAAAAAATTATTCTTTCATGTCTCCCTGACGAAAAGCCAAAGTGAACTTTTGAAGAATACAAACAACAATTTCTCACCTGCTTCAAGGGCCATGGAAGGTGCAAAGAGGCCTGTTCCATTCATGAAAATCTGTAAACACAGATCTAACACATTTTCAATCGTTGCTTCCAGGGTCTGACACACTCGTGACCTGTTGTTGCTTGGAGATAGATCTATGTTCGAAATTCTTTTCACAAAAGTGAAATTGATGGTGCATTTTCGCAGATTTTGAAGGCGAACAAGACCAAGTACTTCGCCAGGGCAAGGGCGCGTTTTATCCTTTTGCCTCCACGTGCGATTGTATCTAAAATGTTTTCTGAGGCATGGCAAGAAATTCAGACGACATTGAATTTACTTACAATGTTGAGGAGAGTGATAATGCTGCCGACTAGTTTGCAGGGAATAGACCTGAACCTCAGCTCAAAGTACTGAAAGGTCAAGATACACAAAATATTGAGACCAAGCTGGCACAGTACATCTGCGTGCACGTGCACACACACAAACACACACACACACACACACACACACACACACACACACACACACACACAGAAATGGCAGTGTCGGTGATTGAAAGTACTCCGCATGTCTCACCTCAAACGCGCTGGTGAGTTTCAGGGGATATAGCAGAGGAACGAAGAGAACGGCTCCGTAGATGCACCCCAGCGAAGCTGCGATGATGTGCATCACAAACTGCAACATCGAATCTTCAGATGTTCAAATGCATGATGCAGTGAGGACCATTCGCGATTGTGCTGACAACCTGTGTACATCGGGTCGACTCTCAATGTATTTATATTTTTCCCACCTGAGTACCGAAGGCGTACATTTCCGCTGGGGTGCCGAGCATGCCGACTGCTGTGACGAATGTCACCAGCATTGATATTGCCACTGGAACAGTGGCCAATCTGAAGCAAAACCACAGCAGAACTTGTCACAACCAAAAGCACGAAGATGCAAATGCTAAGACTTGAACAGAGAAGTCATTGTCGTTGTTTTCTGGCGCTTCGAGTGTCTTGGCTCTGGCGAACCCAAGGACGATGACCTGAGTCCCCAGGTGTGTGCCACGGGGGAAATTGATTGCAATCTTCACGTAACGTTCCCAGAAGCAAAGAATTGAAATGAGGGGTTTGATTGGGCAGAAAACATGGAATCAGGCTCCTTGATTGCACATTTGAGCCACCAGCCACAGAATGGATCCGAAAGACGAGTGATCTTTCTGGCTTGTGATAATTGTGACAGGACAAGCACCGGTACGAGGTTTGTATACTTTGAGATGAACATCGGAGGCGTTTCCTATGTCAAATTGTTCAAATTTTTTTGCGCTTTTTATGGTCGACAGACAAGACACTAAGGCATCTTTAAGTGAAGTAACAAGTGTATTGACCAACAGGAAACTGGTCTAAATCTTATCGGTAACAATACCGAAATTGGTCGACGGCCGCGATCGCGTGTGCGCAGAACACAACAAGTTCAGCACTTGTTTGTGCGATGATTTCTGCTCAAAACAAAGTCAAAAGTTTGTGGATAAGTCTTTGGTGATGTGACAGTCACTTCTCAAAATAACTGCCTTGTGCATCGACACAGCTTTGCAGTCTTTTGTCCCAACTTTCATGGAGTGCGTGAGCGAATTCCCACTGGCCAATCTGTCCGATTTCATAGTCAACACGCCTCTTCAGGGCATCCAGATTTGGGAAGACTTCCCCCCTCATGTTCTTCTTCATTCTGGCAAACAAGAAGAAGTCAGAGGAGGCCAAATCAGGGGAATAAGCGGGGTGGGGCAGGAGCTTGGTGTTTGTCTGCTGGAAAAAGCCCAGGACGTCATCATGCCTGTGCACTGGGGCCCCATCATGGTGCAACCAGAAATTCTGTCGCCTCCAAAGCTGTGGTCGTTTCCTTCTGATATGCTGTCTGAGTCTCTGCATCACTCCCAAATAAAATTCTCCATTAACTCCCCATCTGTTGGGCACAAATTCATGCATGATGATTCCTTTGGCATCCCAAAAAGCGATCAACATCACCTTGTGGATGTATCGATCTTTCACACATTTGGGTGGGCATGGTTGGTTTTTGGACAGCCAGGTGCATGTGCTCATGTTGGTTTTTGGCTCGTAACAGGAGAACCAGGATTCATCCCCTGTCACAATTCTGTCCTGCAGTGTTGGAGCACGCAGAAATCACCGCTTGGTTTCCCTGGCAAGGCGCAGTCTGTTTGCCTTTTGGTTGTCATTCAGCAAATGGGGGATCCACTTTGCGGGCCTCTTCTTGAGCTTCAGTTTGTTCCGGAGGATGTCATGAACTGTCCTCAAAGATAAGCCAGTCCTTCTGGAAATCACCCTGAGACACATGGTGTTATCCTCTTCCAATAAAGCATGGACTTTGTCCAAAACTGCAGGTGTCACCTTTGAAACTCGGCCTCCAGTGTGGCGCATCGTGATGTCATGTTCTCCGGCATCGAACTTGTGATACCAGCAGCGGACCATGCTGACGCTCAAGGCATTTCCTCCGTGCATTTGGAGCAGTTCCCTGTGAATTTCAGCGATGCTTTTGCCTTGAATCCGAAGGACTCTAACCTCAGCACGTTGTGTCAACTTGGTGTGTTCCATTCTTGGCCAAAACACTGTGAAAAAGCTCGACAAAGTCAGCAAAACACAGCAGCGCACATTCATAGTTCAACCGGTCAATGTGTCTGTCGCACCCCCATAAATTGGGTCAACACAAGTAACCCAATTCACAAATCGTGATGACACATTGTAGTTCGACAGGTGGGGATGAACTCACCCAAATTTGGTCAAAATCCATCGACACCTTCCCATTGTTTGCACCGGATGTTCATCTCAAAGTATACAAACCTCGTAAAAAGCTTCGAACAACAGACAGGACTCACCCTCTGTTTCCCATGAGGTATTCCTCGTTGGTTTGGTTTCGTCCTCCCACAGCGAAGTACACCCCAATGCCGAGGGAGACCAGCATTGTGAGGCCGAAAATTATGTAATCCACAATGTGAAAACCCATGATGCAGGTTTTTGTCAATCACTTTTTCTCAATCACGCACACACTGAATTAGTAACGTTGCAGCTTCTCCGAATTCCAGATAAATCCAGCGTCCATATATTTTGCATCGTTCTCAATCATCGTCCGGAAAATGGTCCTTCTGGTGGTTGAAGTGCTTGTCAGAGCGCGAGATGGCCTGTCATGTCGCAGGAGATCCGTCAACAAGGATTCACATTCTTGATTGTCCAGACAGGACAAATCTGGGTGATGTCCAATTTAAACTGCCCGGGGCTCTCCAACACGGTCTCCTCTTCTTGCGCCTCTGCATGAAATAGAAACAGTTTACACAATTTACACCTTCGACACAGGTAGAGACTGGGACCACATATGTCTTCTCACTGCGAAAATCTGGCATGACAAATTCCCTTGCTCCTGAACCACATGAAGGCGCACAATTTATCTTCAAAGTCATTCAAAATAAATCTCTCAAGCGTGTCATTCATGTCTTTGAGAATTTTAAAACTGTGACAGCGGGTAAAAATCGAAGCCACTTATTTCCAGTACCTTTTGATCTGTCTCACTATTTCTTATCGCCAGATGTGCTCGCAACGCACTGGACTCTCACCCAGCCTTGATCACAACACTCAAATGTTTGTGTTTTCGTTTGGACTAAGGTGAGTGACGTCGTTAGATCCACAAAAAAGTACCTCAACCACATCGCACGTGAACCCAGACAAGAAACTCTTCGGGTCAAAAATTCAGAACTTCGTGCGTGCACTTTTTCTTCACTTGCCGTTGAATTTTGCGACTTTTTTGACAGGTAGTCTACGAATGAATCTTTCTTCTGCAAAGAAAGGAGGGCTTGATGCTTTCAGTTTTGCTCCCCACAACTGAACCTCAAAAGTTTAAATATCAGCTCGTACGTACAAGTTGGGAAAGATCAAACTGTGTTCATTTTGTCGCGTAAGTGCTCGCATTACAAAACATCAAAAAGAGTGTGTTCTGTCTTCCCCCATTTTCAGAACACCCCCACCCGCTTTTTGGCGACTAGCCCCCTGCAAAGGTCTAGGCATAAATTTCTACCAACCAAACACCCCCGGTTGACCAAGGTCAACCTACAAGTGGAATGTCCTCCATGATTCAAACAGCCTCTGCTGCCAAAGACCCCTGCTGCCAATACCCCTTCCTCTTGGTGTTGTCTTGGTGTCTCCCGTTTTGGCCTCGGGATCAAACCCAGTCGACACATCAGGTGGTCGGGATGCAGTGAAACACTCCACCCCAGCAACAACCACCAAATACGTTGGGAGCCCAAGCCCATGGCAGGTGCAGCAGAAATCCTCCACCCCGCACCCGTGCGCGGCAGTGCCCAAATTCAAAGATTTGTTTCGGTAGCAGCTTGTTTGACAATCCACTGACAGAAAAAGGTCTGTTCACGAAGGCTTTCAACAATTTTTTCTTGATGGGAAAGAAAAGGAATCATTGTTCCCTCTTGAAAAAATACTTGCCGATTGCTCAGCTGAGGATTCCGGCAAGATTTTGGAAGCAAAACCGTGCATATGCAGGAGTGATAGTTGCTTCGTGAACGCCCCACGGAATGGATGAGTTGCTGTGTTACACTGGGTTGCAATGCGTGCATAGTTTCTGCATTCTGTCAGAAATTTTGATTTGTGCGATTGTATATTATATATAATGCGACAGTGCGAAATGAAATGTCCACAAAGCGTTGGCCAAAAGGTGACATGATGGCTTCGTTGTCAAAGAAAGAAGGCGATGAGTCTTGTTTGTGATGCTCTTCATTTTCTTTCAGAGCCCAACTATTTTGTGTCACCCACTCGAATTCCTGAAATGATTTGCCCGTCTTAGATCTTCACAACCTCACACAAGCACTTCTGACGACAAAAAAGTGCAGACAAGAAAGCGTTGCACTCAACCCGTATTTCAAGTCCTTTTTGATACATGTAAACCAAATGTGTTGACTTCATTTGGTGTTGCCTTTCATGGTTCCACTTCCATCACACAATCTGGAGCAAGGTTGGATTTTACCACGTCGCTCAGAAATGTGTTCACTGTGTTTGATCTCAAAAAGTACAACTCAGCTGACGGAGAGACTCCTTGCCAGACTTCAATCCAATTGTTCGCTTTGCGAACACGGTGCTCGCAGTTAATATTATTCCTTCATTTCCCAGCAAAGGCGATTTGCACAAAAGCTATGAGGTCGCTTTTGCCCTGCTGATTTCCATTGCAAAAAGTGAAAACACTCAAAAGCTAGAGGAGAGCACTTTCCACCCGAACGCAAGACGCGTGATCAACGGATTTTCCTGACATGAAAGCAAACAACTTTCGGCAAGCACTGACTTTCGGCAAGCATTGAACATCACTTCAAATTTGTGGGTTGAAGCAAAATTTGCATGTTATGCTTGAAGTTCCGATCTACATTTCTGGAGGAGTCACTGGCACGCATGCAAAAATGGTTATTCGGCACGCCAACAGGCACGCACGAAGAAAGCAGCTGCGGCAGAGATGAAAGCGAGCACCTCCTCATGATGGAAATCTTCAGCCGATCCAGAAAAATGGCAAGAGGCAAACGATGTTCCATCCCCAACACCTTCGGGTCGGGGGTACACATTTGAACGAAATTGTACTCGACAAAGCAAACTTATGTTCCTGGTAGCACAAAATGAACGAGTGCGTGAATTTATGAGAGTCGCGGGGGAGAGAATCCTTACATCTGCAGGAAGGGACACGCCGAAATATGAAGCAGTGCTCACACTCACACACGCACACGCACACGCACACGCACACGCACACACACACACACACACACACAATAAACCAATCAAATGAACATAAATACCTCTCAGACATGCACGCACTGAGTCGTCCACTTTCTGAATATATTCCCTACATGAGGCACGCACTAATTCTGCTTCTCTCGGCCTCAATTGCTCCGAAAAAAACTGCCTGTAAGAATTGAAGATAAACTAAATAGGATGAGGAGAAGTGTACTCACTCGAAGATAGTTGAGGTAAAGACACACAGACATGTACGGGCGCCAACAGACTGAAGATCTTTAAATCACTTGTGTTTGCACGCAAGTTTTGAGTCAAAATGTTGTCGCTCAACGAGGCAATTTTTTGTTCCTGCAGAAGTCACAGGAGTCTACAATTGGGCGATTCATGGCGACACACGTGCATCAAGATTTGGCATTGCCTTGCAAGAACGCTTTGAATCTGTGCATAAAACATCTGTACGTTCGAATTCCACTTTGCTGTTTTGTCTACACAACGGTACGGGGTTTGAGGTTTCCCCCGTGGCTGTGCACACAGCGATAGAAGAAGCCTCAGACGTGATCATTGTAAAGCCGTCAAATTTCAAGGAGAGGAGATGTCAAGGCCTAAAAAGAAACGCAACTGGTGCATGCGAAAAATCTCATATGTCATTTGCTTTTCACAAGAGATCGTACACAAGGGCCAGTTCGTGTTTCACAAAAGCTCACAGAACATGTTTTGTTCCACAAAGAGTGCAGGTCACTCAAACGAAAGGAAGTTAGTTGCTTTCCAAAAAACAAAGGTGTATTCCGTGGTTTTGTGAAGTGAATTTGTGCATTTGTATCTCGGAGACACCTGATTTATCAACTTATTTTCGTCCTTTCTTGAGCAGAAAGTGAGTGGGTCTTTACGTAAATCATACGAAAGACTCACTCATGGAGTCTTCCCATGCACACTTTTTACCTGCACACAATACGGGGTTGTCAAGTGGCAAAGTTGCTACATTCAGACCCAACGTGCAATTAACCCAGAATGGCAACAGCCCATCGACAACAGATCAACACATTCAGCGACAATTGACAAAAACTTGTTTCTCACATTTCACTCGTGAAATTTTTCGAGCCAAAAAAGTTTCAAGATTGAAGTGCAACACAAAATAGGTCCAACCCATCAGGGCACAGCGGGAGAAAGTCAAAGCAACGTGCGCTTGTTACGTGTTGGTCTCAGTGTGAAAATTTGCAGCTGGATTTGGATGTGGCGCTTTGTTGTGCGAAGTCCCTTTGGGGCGAAGCACCATGTGGTAATGCAGTATATGGCAAGGTGGATGAAATGTCCCCTGCCCCCCCCCCAACCGCCCCCCAACCCCCCCCCATCGATTGCTGCTGTTGGATTTGCACTGATGAAAGAGGAGGACAAGGAAGAATCAAAGACATTACTGGCAAGGGACTTCGCACTGCAGTTGCCTTGAGCACTGTTTCTTGTTTTGTTTTGCAGCCAAACAACTTGAAAAGAACACACAACAATATGTTTCTTCTACCTTTAGTTTGAACACCTGCGTTTTGCTGGACAACTTTACAGACCACTGACAAAGAAACCAATCTGTCACAATTTGCTGAGGTAAACATCAACAACAATGGGCATGGCACACATGCATCCTGCAGTCTTAAAATAGACATTTGTCAGTAACTCATCCACTAAAGCAACGCAACACCCAAAACATTCGAAGGCCAATTGAACAGAACATTTCTTCCCCGACGCAGAAAGACGAGTTTGTGGAATTCAATTGCCGTCAGTTTCATGATGTCGCCAACGTTTCCAAGAGGGATCAAGAATTTCCGATTCAGTCGATGAAATGGAATCTTCTATCAAATATGACAGTTTGTAGGTCGTTTTTTGTGCATCTCCCAAAAAGGACAAAATACTTCACACGTGTAGATGGTCTCAAAATTATTCCACGCACGTAGACTATTTGATCTGCATCCCTTGCAACGACAACTGAAAAGAACTGGCACACAATGCCATGATGTCCGATTTTGCAAAGGCACTGAGCAGAATGCCTCGCATCCAACGAAAAAGTTCTTCATGTTTAATTTCTTCGAGGTCTGGGATGATCATGGTAAAAGAGTGAAGTCCAATGCAAGCTTGAATTGTCACATGGTTGAGAAGAGACATCGGAAATACTTCCCCAACCTTCATGAACTGTACTGATTTTCCGTTGTGGAGTCCCAGGGTCCTGCTAGTTTGCAGCACCACCAGGCTTGTCGAAAACACAAAGTAAACAAACAGTCTCTCTCTCTCTCTCTTTGCACGTGGAAAAGTAAGTTATTCCTTCAATTTCCAAAACACACTTTGTAGTGTTCAAAACATTCTCCATTCACTTGATTCAGGAGTGCTGTCACCCAGTCACCCATCACGCAAACTGTACTGGTGAGACTCAAATTCTGATGTCGTTGTCCATTAGAAAGGGCAGTGTTTTTGCACCTGTAGCTCAAAATTAGAGCGCATACTGGGTAAAATTTTTCAGGGATCAGGGTCGTGCGACGCCTCTGGATCCACTCTTTCTCAGATACTGCTCTCGGACACGTCGACGAGTAGCTTCTCGCGGAAGTCTCCGAGCACGATCTCCTCGCCGTCTTCTCCTTGCCGCGCGTGTCCGTTGCTCTCGTCTCCTTCGGGCGGCGGGAAGCGCTTCACCTGAGAAAACAGGATCACAGTCATGAAAGCGGAATCAAGTGCTGACACACCGTAAAACAAGCACAGAACAAACTGTTCGGGGAGTCTGTGGTCCTGACCTCTCCTCGCAGGCTCAGTGTGTTGGTGTCCCCACGCTGCAGAGACAGCGCGGTGTAGTTGACGTCTTTCTCGCTGACGACGAAGGCGGAGAAGCACGAGCGGCCGCAGGAGCGCGCGCACGGGAAGAGCAGCGTGTCGGGGATGGGCTCCGACTGGCATAGCCCTGTGAGAGGAGTCGCACTTGTCAATGATGTGTGTGGTGTGGTGTGGTGTGTGTGGTGTGGTGTGTGTGTGTGTGTGTGTGCATGTGTGTGTGTGTGTGACTTTGACAGCAGGTACAGATGTCTTGGTATCCCCACTCCAATGATGACCGAAAAGGAAAAGAAAACCACTCCGCCGATGCAGCAAGACCTGAGCCGTTCACTTCCTTCAAACATGGCTCTCACGCACGGAAAGCTGCACTGACCTGGTATAAAACTGGTCAGGACGCCGATGACCAGAGTGACCACGATGCCGATGGACGGATACCACAGATACGTGATCGAGTACATGTAGTCCAAACCCGTCCTGCAGAATTGGACAAATAAGACACTTCATTCCTGAAGCCTCTTTCCCGGCAGAATCCAGAGGATGCAGACCAATCTCAACTGGTGCACATGTGACTTGTTGTACTCACGGTTCAGGAGGTGTTATCCACGCGCGAGCGTGGGGTCCCTGCCCGGCGCCAGGGGGCTTCCCCCCTCCTCCCTGTGTCCCTTCCTCCTCGCCCTGACCTGGAGGAGGTATCGTCACTTCCTCAGGAACCACAGCGTGCACCCCAACAGGCACACCCGTTGTCGTCGTTGTGCTTGAACTCTCTTGGGTTGTTCCTTCGGTCACACTTTTCAATTCCACAGTTGAAAAAGTGCCTGAACTGGTCGCTTCTGAACTTGGTGGCAGTTCTGTAATTATTCTGGACATGTTTTGGTCGATGCTGTTGTCATCCGTGTCTGCCGATATCAATGACAGGTTTCCTACAATCTGCCGGCGAATCCTCGAATGTGGTGTTGAGCTCTCCCAATCCACAGCGGAAAGATTTGCTGCAAGGAAAGAGATCAGAGGCAATTGGAACTGAGCTTTACAGCTTCTTCGTTGACCTCTCCATTGGACGCACAGATTTCCCTTTCTTTCTCAGCTTATCTTCTTTTGTCAAATTGGTGATCGCGCTCTGAGGGGCGGGGGAGGAGTGCCGAGACCAATTCTGAATCCGAACTTGACTGATCTGGTCGTTTCGATCATTTTGCTGACAAACTTCAAGCTGAAGTTTTCATCTGTCAAGAAAGCTTCTTGGTGTGCGATCTCACCTGCAAGGCAACAAAGGTTCATTCATGTACCTGAAGCAGTTTTGTTGACGAAGTTGAGAAACATGGGACACGACTCTCTCGGCATGGGAAGAGGTGTGGTGTGCAGACCATTGATGTACGCACCGAGGGCGATCCAACCTGTAAGGATCAGACCCAGCACTGATCCAATCATGGCTCCCTGAAACAGAAAGGGTGGTGGTTGTCGGCTGCTTGCAAGAGAATTACTGCAGTGGGAGAAAGAGAAACTTTGAAATCGTGTGTCACACCCTTGCTCCAGCTCTTGGCCACAATCCTCCGAGGAGGTACAGACCGACGAGAGGACCAGCCGTGGTTCCGAGAATGCTGAACACAATCTGAAAGCGAACACATTTCTCTGACCCCTCCGCAACCGGAATGTTCACAAAGGACGATTCTTGTTCAACACAGTGGGACAGTGGGAGATCTACCTGAACAAACGTCCCACCAATCAGCTGCACAATGAACCCCGTGGCAAGTCCCAAGGCACCGTACACCGCCACTGCAAAGTAGACATGGTGACATCGCATTTTGGCTTCTTTCTGACACTGCAGACTCAGAACGGTGCACAGACACTCGAGAAAACAGGTTTATGAGCTGAGCAGGGCTGAACACCACAATTGACTTGACCGGCGCACCAAGAACTTTGGTGATTTTGGCTTGATTTTCGTCCGACAGATGGCCCAATTTAATTTTGAAAATATCCTCCCAGGTAACAGCTGCCATCGCGTTCAGAGATGAAGAGGCCGTGCTGCAAAAAGGACACGTCACACTGAAGCACCATGCACGCAGATGGGAAAATCCGACTGTCTTTCCCAACAATTTCTGCTGACTCACACATACCTGAGGGCCCCACTGTACAAGCATGCCACAAAGAGCCCGGGTAAACCAGGATAGCCCAACACATCCATGACAAAATACGGCAAAATCTACAACACGAAAGAAGCACGTTCAAATGTGTACTTGCAATACCAGACATGACAGCAGAATCTTGCGTGTGTCTTTGCACAACTGACTTGATTAGGACTTCTGATTTTCCTCTCTGAGAGCGGGTCACACCCTTCTTTGGCGTAATAAGCGAAGACGACGATCCCGGCGAGCGACGTGAGGACGCCGAGGATCACCTGTCCGGGGATGTTCATCAGCACCGCCCTGCAACCGCAGCGCGCAGCTCAGCAAAACACAGTCAAATGCGTTGCCTTCTCCAGGCAGACTCTCTTTGTCTCAGTACAAACACACACTCACGATCTAGCAGCCCGCAGGTTGGGCAGCGCACAGTATCTCTGCACTGCAGGCTGCGACGCGGCGACGCACATCCACAGAACCGACATGACGACCACCACCGACCAGAACGTGGCGCGCTTCGTCGGGTCCGGACTGATGCTGCAGGTCAAAGGGCATAACAACCAGCAGTCAGTGTCAGGCACCTGGTCCGGCAGACATTCAGAATGTGAGGGAACCACGGGAAAGGATCAGGAGGCAGCGAATGTCGGCTGAGGGTGGATGGGCCCGACCGCAGGGGTGGGTGGGCCCGACTGGGGTCGGACTCAAAAGAACACCAAGCTTCGACTGTGAATGCCGAGTTTTAACTCACTCGAAGAAGTGAATTCTGTCGTACATCTCATTGTAGTGCCAGACCTCACCAAACCCACCAACAACAATTGTTCCCTGAAGGTAATTTCTTTGTCATAATTCTGTGTTTCGCATCACAATATCTTGCTTCGACCAAGAGATTAATTGTACATGTACCTGAATAACAACAACCAACAACCCCAGAAAAATAACAACAGACTGAAAGACATCGGTCCATATCACAGCTTTCATGCCACCCTGCCAAGAAGAAAACATAAAACACCTTTTCTTTACTTTCAGCACATGTGCAGAAGGATGTTTGTCTTTACGCCGACAAATGACAATCAAATGAATGCAAGTGGTGTCTGAAGGAAAAATGTGTGGACGCACCAAGGTGGTGTAGATTGCAGCAGTGACACCACAGAGAATCATAGACAGCCACACAGGAAATCCCGTCACAGCTTCGAGGGCCGAGGACGGCGCAAAGAACCCAGTTCCAATCGTGAATGTCTACAAATGAGCATACAGGAAGATGTTGGTATTTGCACGAAAACTCAAGCATTGCAAGGTGGACTATTGTGCAACCAAAGACCGACTAATCCAGTATGGGCCTTCAAATCTGACCTTCGTGTTTTCCGAATCATGCAGAGAGTTAAACACCAAAATGGCCTTCTTGGTTTGGCCTCAACGCTGCCTTAATTCGTGGTTTCAGTGAAAGGAAAGTTTCTAAACAGAATCTATTTGTTCCATTTTCAACGACAATAGTGCACGCTCGTACTACCTGTGTGAAGAGCGCGAGACATGTTCCGAACAGGCGCGGAAACTTCGAGTGATAACGCAGCTCCAGGTACTGAAACGGGAAGTTTTTGAGATCAAACAAAGCAAAACCGAAAATTGGATTCTAAAGGTACTGTGCTTGAGAACGTGCTTAATTTTGTCATGAAGGGGCAACACAAAGGTTGTACTTGAATGACTTGTCGTTCACCTCAAATGAGCTTGTGAGTTTCAATGGGTAGAAAAGCGGTACGAAGACCATGGCTCCCAGGAAGCATCCCAGACCTGCTGCCACCACTGAAAAAATCCCCATGGCACACAGAGTAAACACACGCAGCTGCTCAACAAATTGTCTTTCCGCTGGAGTGCAGCTCAAATTTTGAGACGCACTTCGGACGAAGAACAACCCAGGCAACGAAAGAACAAATCAAGTTCTTCGGGAACAACAAGAAGGCTGAACCAAGAACGCGCGCAGTTCCACAGGGCATTGTAACAATGTTATCCTTTTTGTGAGGGTGGGGGTCTGGTTGAATTGTGCCCATGCCAGACCCCTCTTTCTCCCCCGACAGCACAGGCCTCACCTAGCCATGCATGGGGAAGGTGTGCCCAGGCAGGAGTGCACATACACAAGCCTTCGGCAAACCGCGCGTGAAACAATCTGAACACGGTGGGTGAGGCCTGCACGGATTGCCATCAACTCACGCACCCGATAGCGAGTACTGCGTGCCGTAGGCGTACATCTCTGCAGGGCCGCCAAGGATGCCGACCGCCGACACGAAGCTGACGAGGATGGATAGCGCAACTGGCAGAATCTTTAGGTTCCTCCCGGCCATCAAGTACTCTCCTGTCAAACGTACGAAAAGTTCTGCGTTGTGGCCAAAGAAGTACTTTTCAGTACGCAGACCATGGGGCTGTTATCGCGAGCGATGCTCAAACCAAACCGCATAAATTTTTCCTTGTTGTACTGAACTTGGAAAGAAATTTGAATGAATACTTCAGCCTCCAATCAGATATGGTTCTTGGCGCACATTCACAGACGTGGCCTGTCATAACACACAAACACAACGCACGGACCTGTGGTTCCTTGGCGACTCTTGAAAGCGAAGTAGAGGCCGATGCCGAGCGAGATGATGAGAGTCGCGAGGAACACGATGTAGTCGACCACGTGGAAGGACTTCTCCGCCATCGTGCTGCAGAGGTGAGGCCGACAGATTCAAGAAAACTGAAAGGCACAGGCGCGAACTGAAAAGTGTGTAAGAACCTTCGGATCCGGCTCTGCAGTGGTTTCGCATCTGTCATCCGCCAACCACCGGAACAAGGAAAGTTGAAACGTTTGTTTCGTGCAGATGTATGAGATAAGCAGGTCAAAACAATTCAATGCCTCGTAACTTGAAACATGTTTCTGAGCACACAAACACTTCGTTATCAGAACTTCAAAGTGCTTGAACTTGAAATCACCAGTGTTCATTCATGAGGTGAAAACATTCTTGGGACAGGTCAAACCTCACACTTGCATACAGTGTAACCTTAAATTTTACACGTTCTGATAACAGATCTGCTGGCATTTTTATGCAGCCCATCTCTCGCCCGGACATCTCGGTGGAACAACAGACACAGACAGACGCCGAGGGGAAAACGAACATCATCGCTCGGACCAGAGACACGAGGACTTAATTTGAACACCGTTTTGGGTTTTCTGTCACTTTGCCGCGTATCACACTTGGGTGTGTCTCTTCAACGAAATCAAGGCTTTGTAGTGATGATCCTTTCACTGACACTCGAACTGACCCCCCTGATAGTTCTTTTTGTGGTTACGATGTTATACATGCATTCAGCTACCGTTTGAAATGTCCTCCCTCTCTTGAACAAGGGAGGGGCGGGGCCTGACGCCGCTTAAATGTGCCTTTGCAAGGCGAAAATCAAGAACCAAATTCATGAATCTTTGCTTTGCAAAGTCAGTACACCGCACTTCTCGTCAAACACGTAAAAACGCACGTTTGCTTCACTCACATATTTCGAATGTTCAGCTCCAATCAAGAGTTTTTGCTGCTCAAAGGATGAAAAGCCAGTTCGCGAGTTCCTGTCTGTTCAAAAGCCCGCGGTACTCTGCACAAAATTGTCCAGCTTCAATCTGTAATTGCCAAAGGTCCACAAACACCAAATTGCGACGCACGCTCTCTGCATACTCAAACAATATTTTGATCCAAGCTCTCGTGTAAACTTTAAATGTTTCCCCAAAGTATATTCCATCATAAAAAAGATAGTTCCTTTTGTCGTATCCTGATTAACACTAATCCTCAATCTTTCACATCCGTAACTTTATTTCGCTGACTACAACGGTGTCGCGCACCAAGTCCCCAAGAACAAGCTATTCCCTGTGCACGGGCACAAATGAAGTGACTCCACATTATCATTTATGCACACTTCAATGATTGGAAATCACTGACGCTTTTTCTTATCTCTGTCTCCCACGTAAAGATGCAAGCCAACGCCGGTGTGGCAGTCACCTCTGCTTGACTGTCGTACTCAAAACAAAACGACGTCCCTTTTGACGGCAACAATTCGTTTCATAGCCTCTTTGTACGGACTCCATAAGCCCGTGGATTGGAAGCCTTCTCTTCCCGTGTTCCCCACACACGCAATGTTCCATCCTCGACAGACAGACAGACAGACAGACAGACAGACAGACAGACAGACAGACACAGACACAGACACAGACACAGACACAGACACACACACACACCGGGACGTGCGCCTTCAAATTCTGTCGTTGTTTCCAGTCACGAAGTCCCACACGCGTCGAGAACAAAGTTGACACAATCATGCATGCTTAACAAACTGAGATTTGCCATTTTTAGTTCGATATTCCAGAACCAGAGTCATAAAGAGATAATGAACTCTTATCGCAGAATGACCTCCTTGGCACTTCGTCAAATAGCAAATACAACGTATCAATGCGAGAAGTCTCTGAGCTTTCTCAAGGTGAATAGCTGGGTCGAAAGTGCTCCTCTCCCCGCAGCAATAGCGCCCGTCCTCAGAACACACACTTCACAAGCCAGATTCCTGCGGGCATCACATTCTGTAACACGACATCCGCGGCACTGGGACTCTGACTAGGACTCTGAATTTCACAGAGGGACAATAGTTTTCGTTGGAAGACTATTCAACAAAATGAAAACATCAACGATCAACATTCTCACACACTTGAACATGACACCGAAAACGCCATTCGTCAAGTATCCTGACAAACTGCGTCAGTCCGTTTTGGTCATAAAGAACACAACGACATCTGGAAAACAAACGACTGCGCTTCGTCCGAAAATATCTATCTCAGCAGGTTCCACAATAGATTCCTGCGGGCATCACATTCTGTAACATTTCCTTGCGCGGGAGCTTGAACCTCACTCAAATCATCCAGTCTTGCTTCAGCACCTCAACAGCACTCATAAGCACTTGAATCCAAACAACAATGTTGGTGGCTTGTCTTGCCAGTTTCCTGTTGAGTTGCACTGCTTGTCGTCCACACACGCTATCACAGCAGGTGCACCCCACATTTCACACAGCAATGGCCATTGTAGCCAGTTCAGTGCCGTCGGTGTGACACCAACTGTCAGCTTTGAGTTCAAATCACCTGACGTCGGAGCATCAGACTGGACTAGAAGTTGATCATGCCGAACAGCGTCGGGATCATGCGCAGACCGTTGATCTGCGCCGTCAGCGCCGCCTCGGCCGCCTTCAGGTTCCCCACCTCCTGCTCAAGAGTCGTCTCCATGGCCTGAAATTACCAGGCGTCCCTGATTTGAAATTGTACGGGTTCTTGCGGAAGGTTTCCGCTTGTTGGCTCAGTTTAGCGCACAAACATTCGGAAACCCAGTTACGGCAGCCATATACAAACACACCCGACACTCTGCTCGTCCAAAGCGGGCAAACGCCAACATTTTAAGTGTTTTATCCAAAACAACTTGGGTGACCTTGCAAGAAAAAAAGTGCCTCATCACCAAAACGGAACATCACACGAACTACCCCAGACGATGTCAACGAACCTTCGTCTCCTCCATCTGCTGCAGTAGTTCCTGGTTTCGATTTCTCGCTGTCTTCATGCTCCGTCGTAAAGCAGCCATTTCTGCATCTCGCTCTGCAAAATGTCGCCATGTGACAACAAGTTTCCCAGCAGTCCATTTCACACGACAAGGAAAGCCAATGAACTTTCTCTGATGCATGTCGGAAGGTTTTGTGCCAAACCTTGATTTTTCTCCATGAAATATTGAACGAACGACGGAATATCCAGGGATCCGGGTGTCGGAGCAGAAACATCCCTGTCTTCTTCACTCTCTGAGGAGACACTGGCAAGTCTGAACTGCGTGCTCTCTGAATTTTCGTTTTGTCCTGAGGCCAGTTTTTGTTCAGACCTTTTCCTTTCTTGATCCTCGAACTCAGCTGAAAACAAAACATCGTGTCACATAACGCCGAAGAAAGACATGTTTCCTGCGTGTGCGTCTACAATTGCTGGGCAACACTTCGTTCATCAACGCCGAAGAGGGCAGCAGAACATCAGTAGTTTCACCAAAAAGTACTCACCAGTGATATTGCTGAGATGTTTACTCCCCAGAACATGTTCTTTCCTGTTGTGCACGGAGCTGAAGTACATGTTGCACACTCTGCAGTACAAGCCATCTTCCTGCATGAAAACAGCAGAACAGAACGGCTGAAATTGACATCCCAACCGACAAGCAGACGAACTTCTTGGCAATTTTGTGTGTGTACTCTTGTTTCCCAAACGAACCTCCAGATCAGCAAGGTAGCGAGGGTCTTCCAGTGAAGCAGACGCGCCTGGAAGAGACGAGACAAGTTTGACTTGCCGGTACCCAAAATGCCTCGGGTACAGTCCTTCGCGCGAAAATGACATTGTGTTCTCCAACAACAAGCGACACACCTGCATCAGCCGACTTCAACCTCTTCCTGTTCAGAAATTTTTGGTATTGGGTCGTTTGTTGGTATTCTGTCAACTCTTCCATGTAACGTTGCTTGTCTTGCTCAGCCAGTTCCAGAAATTTCTTCAAAAATAAAATTTGTGCAATGAAATGGTGCCAATTCCGTCTGACAGTAGGTGGACACGTCGTACCTCAGCAACTTTTGTGCTACAAGTTTCAAAATGTCCAAAAAACATTTGCACCGCGCTCTCACTTTTTTCTTGTTTGACGGCATGTTGGACCATTCGCTGCCAAGCAGTTTGGTGACTTCGGGAAATGACATATTTGGGAACAGTTGTTTGAGCTCCGGTCTCCTCTCCACTTGAAAAATCACGTACCTGCAAGCAGCAAACCACAGTGAGGCAAACGGTTGAAACTGTTGGGAGAAAACGACCAAACCTTATGGTAAGTTCGAAGCTCACGCTGTCATTGGAGGTTTTGGAATTGCTGTGACATTTTGTCTTTTTCGTCGCTTTCCCTTCGGCCAACCACCTCGCCTTTTCTGAAAGGACAAGCAGGCATTTTCAACCCGCCGAAGAAACCTCACGATCACTGAGTGCGATCTGTTGGAATGCCACTTCAACACGCCAAAGAAAATGCCATTTACCTGTTTTGGTTCTTCGGAAGCAGCTGCCAGCGCAGGCTGACCGGACAAACTGTTCGGCAAATTGTTGTGCGTTTCATCTTCTGTTGAAACCACAGGAAAAATCACACAATTCAACACACTGAAGAAAACAGCTCAATAACTCATCCGATGAACCCACCAAATATGAGATGCGCGCCGCGGTCGGTGTGCAAAGGAAAGTGTGAGGTGAGGTCCTTGGTTGTGATGAGCAGGTGCGATGGCTGAGTTCCACTGATCACATCCGGGTTCACAAACAACTGGGCTGCAACGAGCCAAGCAAACTGAAGTGAGTCTGCTGCGAACACGCGATATAAGCTCGAGAAGCTGTTCGAATCAGACTCAACAAAGTTCTGTTCACCGTTGGCTGGGAAGTCGGAGACTGAGAGACCGCTGAGAGTCACATGGCCTCCAGAGAGAATACCGGAAAGGCTGTTTAGGTTCACTGGACTTCCTTCAGAAGTTGACAAGGCTGACCTGAGAGAAGAAACATCAAGGGTCAAATATAAAATTGCTCCAGAAGCACTGGACTCTCAAGAGTTGTCTGCAACAAAAATCTCAGAAACCCAAAAATGTCGTGTTGACATTTCAGGCTATCCCCTAGAAATCTATTTGACACGAACTCCAACAGATGGAAAATAGTAGCACCCTGTAGCCAATCTGGAACTGGACTTCCTGCTCTCCTGTTGCTGCAGCATGATGATTTTTTTTTCAGTTTTTCCACTGCAACTTCGTGACACTAACTCTCCGACTCAAGACGCGGTTATTGCGCGCCAGCGTCACGTGATTCCCGCCGAAAACTTCAGCAACCGCACGTGCCATGGTTCAGTGATGAACTCCAATATTTCTCAGGCGCTGAAAAAGTCTTTGGAATCAAACTTCAAAATATGTGAAAGTAAAATCAGTGTTTCTGATCATCAGGTGGGAGTGCGTCTTGTGTGACTCTACATCCAGAGTGGAATTTTGTTTTCAATTTCCTGACATTCAGCCCTTTCGAAGCAACACATTTTTAGGTGATTTGAACCTTGAAGCATATATTATGTATAATGTATGGTGATGGTGAAAATCACCTATAGGCATCAAAAGGCTAAATCTGTGAACGTGAGTTTGAAAGTGTTCTATTTGTTCGATTTTGGTCATGTTTGG
>JAAUXT010044234.1_pt1 | contig 27218 bp, 25 predicted proteins | sample 7278171 | NCBI WGS metagenome assembly JAAUXT01 (sample SAMN14350112, study PRJNA611818) | marine sediment metagenome | isolation source: surface marine sediment (1.8m) | place: French Polynesia: Moorea | collected 2018-08
AATTAATTGGCTGAGGCCAGCCCCCCCTGGTGGGGGAGGAGTGTGGTGTGACACACCAGCTGTAAATTTGAACCACCGCAGTACAGGTGGCAGCACTGTTCATTCAATAAATATAGAGATTCGTGCCACCGTGGCCAGTCTCACTTGAGATACCCAACTGATCGTTTGTGATATCACTACAAAACTTCAAGCTGACCTGAGACACCACAAATGATTGAAATCTTGGAACTTACCAAGCACAAAATCGGGCAGTCGTGAGAGATGTCATCAGCAACCAAGGCTTTTGGGTCACTTCCGATTTGTATCGACAGCGGGCAAACTCTGACAAAGCTGTAAAAGCGTCTTGCAAGCTTTTCAGCTGGCCGCATTGTTGGTCTTCTAAAAACCTGTCGTGGCACAAGTGTATGCACATCTTTCGTGTTGTTGCAGAGACCACAGTCCGCGCAACCGGTGGTGACTGGTGATAGCGATGGATGTACGAGTGGATTCCCTCGCCCTGCAACAGCAGACAACGCCACCGTTTCCGCGGTGGGAGGTGACGGCGACAGCGACACAGGGCTTTCTTACCATTAACGTGCTGCAGTCGGGCAACGTGACTGTCCAACAAGGTGCGACACACGTGCGAGGGATTTTCGTTGCTCTGTCCCAGTGAGGAGTAACTTGTGGATGTAATGTACATCACCATTTGTCCTGACGCCCCCCCCTCTCCCAGTGATGGAACATATTTTTGTAACGCTCGCCTGTCTTTCAGAATGCCGACTGGGGAACGACACGTTGTTCAGGTCACTGCAAGCCATCAGCAGCTACGTCAAGCAGGAGCCGATCTCCGTTCTCCATTCTCCGAGCACGCCACCTGTCCCACCTCCAAGCGACACCGTTGCGCCCGCGCCTTCGCAGAACGACGTTCCCCACCCCTGCACGTCGTCCCGCCAGGAGGCGCTTCAGTCTTCCACACCCGACGCTTCCAGCACCTCCATACCAGATGTGGAACTCTCCACCTCTTCGGTTGTTGAACAACAGCAGGACGCAGCAATTCAACACAACTCAGGTGAGCAATTTTACTTCTGACGACTCGGTTCGACCTGACACTTCTTTGGGTTGAGAGCTTGTGACAGGGTGTTGGAATGCAATGGCTGATCGCGTGGTCTGGTTGAACCGGATTCGCGGTAGTCACAAAGGTTGGTGTGGTCAGCGGAACTGTGCTTTACTTGTCCCCAGATGCATGTGGTGCGCTTTGCTCTTGCGAAGAAACAACCAGCTGCGTTCTGGTGAAAAGCGTTTTTTCAAGACAAATGCATTTCACGAAGGTACTTGTGCGTCTTGTGAAGTACGATCTCACTGCTTTTGTGCTCAGGTTGGTTGTGGATTCACTGAACACAATGTTGCCGAGTCAGTGCAGTCAGCCGCGAATCTTTGCCACCAACACACAGAACCAATTGGTCTGACGTGTGTGCAGCTTCACTGCAGTCAGTATTCGTCCGCACGAGGACGTGTGCTTGTTGGAACAAAAGTTCGCGATTGCGCTCCGGTGCAACTCACTGTCACTCAGACCACTCCAGTGACTAAAGCTGGGTTACTGGTTCTTGCAATGCGGTTGGCTGAAGGCTTGGGATCTCTGCACTGAGTCTCGTTCATGAAGAGAGCACTCGAAACACAAAACCGTGTTGGTTTTTGCAGCCACTACTTGCTGTTGTCGGAAAGCTGTTCTTTTGTCACCAACAGTGTCTGTAGCTGTGTTGACCACCCTTCACAAAGGCGTCGACGCGTGTTCATTGCAATCACTCCATGCGGGAGCCCACTTGCAAAAATCGGACTGCTTTGGGACCCCCTCCCCCCTGGATACACACACAGCATTTACCCAGCAAAAATCATTCTGCCGTACACCTCCCCCGTGTGCTCTCTACAAAAATCAGAGTCCAGTGAAATTGACTGAAGCGATTTCAGAATGAGACAGGGCCCAAGCCCAAGCCCCGAAAATGAAACGAAGCAAAATTATTTCGTGTCAGAAATCAGGATTCTCCCCCCCCCCCCCCCGGCCCCCGTTTGCGTGGACGGGCGGGTTGCCAGCTCAGTTCGCGAGAGCGATGTTGCCGGTTCGGCGCGTGACTACGCCTCCTCGTGTTTTTGTTTGCGGAAGCGTCTCTGAAAAAGATTCACTCCACATGGGTGAGGAGAAGCTGTTGCACCCCTCACCCATGCTGTAGTAAAAAATCTACAACAATTGAAAATGTCTTTGCTCTCGCTCTTGCGCTTGCAACGTGGTGAAAGAGGCTGTTCAAACCTTGCTGTTGTGTCTGTGTCTGTTTGAAAGATCGTTTGAAAGATCAAGCCGCACGTCCAAAATTGATCACTTGGGAAGACGGTCCGAGAGAGATGATTTTCACACACGCGGTGAAGCGTCGGAGCGGTTCATTTTTCGCCACGCTTTCTGGATTCTGCACGCGGACACCCCTCCTTCGCCCGACCACCCACACGGCAGGATTTTTGTGATTTTTGTCACAGCCTTGGTGACAAATATCACTGTGTCAGCATTGCCTTTTGTGACACTTTTTGTGTGCGTGGGTCGGACCATCGGAGAACCCCCAGGGGTCACTCACTCACTCACTCACTCACTCACTCACTCACTCACTCACTCACTCACTCACTCACTCACTGTGTGTGTTTCTCGATCACCTTTTCACTCACTCGCACCTTCGGTCGCACTTGCTCGCTCTATCGCTCGGTGTCGGAAAGAAGCAAATGTGTCGTGGATTGTGTCGGAAAATATTGAAAATACGAGGGGGCAGTCACAACTAACTTTCCCTGTCGATTTTCAGCGAGAAAAAAAAGTCGCTCCACTCCGGTTTTTTGGCAGTGTCTTCTGCACTAATTGACCCATGCACTGATCCCATTTAGTCAAGTTGAGCGTGATCTAAGGCACACAAATTGATCGCCGATCTCAGTCAGTGTCTGAAAATCTTCGCTGAGAGATGTGTGCTTTCTGAGTATCCAGAATGTTTGTGATTCCGTGGCTGCTTCTGTCACTCGTTGGACTGCAATGTCGACTTGAACAGCGTGCAAACATCAAGTTCTGCAAGAACACTGGCCTGTCCCCGATCAACACATGGAGGAGCCTGCATGCTGTTTATGGAAATGACACCCTCAGCAAGGCTCAGGTCTGATTCTGGTTCAGGAGATTTGCTGCTGGTGATGACGACATCCATGACAAGAAACGGTCAGGCCAACCCAACACAAGGCACAAGAAGATCCAGGCAATCTCTGTGGCACTGGATGAGGACAGGAGGAAAACTACAAAGCAGTTGGCTCAAGAAGTGGATCTGCCTGAAGCATCTGTGAGGCGTGTTCTGCACAAGGATCTGGAAATGTCGAAGCTGTCCTGCAAATATGTTCCCCATGTCTTAACAAGAGAGCAGGAGCAACACCGGATGAAACTGTGCACTGACAACTTAGATTTGGTCCGTACTCAACCACGTTTCCTGGAGAAGATCATCACTTGTGATGAAACTTGGGTTTCAGTTTACGAGGAACAATCCAAAATTGAGTCATGTCAATGGCTCAAGAAAGGATCTGACCGACCACTGAAAGCCATCCGTGCATGCTCCACCAAAATGACAATGATGACAGTGTTTTTTGACGCATGTGGGATCTTGTTGGTCGACTTTCTGCCCAGAAATGAAACAATGGATTCCGAGTACTACTGTGCCCTCTTGAAAAAACTCAAGGATCGGATCAGACATCAACGACCTGGAATGTGGAAAGGTGGTGTCGATGGTGAAACAGACAGAGACTACTTTTTGCTGCAGGATAATGCAGGCGTCCACACCTCCACCATCACCTTGGCATTCTTCGGACAGCACAACATCGACCTCATTGCCCATCCCCAGTACTCTCCGGATTTATCACCATGTGATTTCTGGCTCTTTCCTTATGTCAAGAAGCATCTCAGAGGTTGGCGCTTCCCATCTCTGGTGGCCCTGCAGGCTGAGATCAAGCAGATTTTCAAGGGGATTATGGAAGACATGTTTGAAGAATGTTTCAGACAATTGGCAGTACGCTGGAAGAAATGTGTTGCTTCATATGGTACTTATTTTGAAGGCAAAGGGGTCGAGGTAGATCTAGTTTCAGAAGCCTCAGCCCCACCTACATCCTCGGACAGTTCCGACAATGATGATGACAACCAATGAACTGAGTACTTTGAACGAGCGATCCAGGATGATTCTTGACTTTATGCCCTCGGAAAATGCACTTGGAATGTACATAGAATCAAGTTTGTTGTGTGCAAAATATCTAAGAATATAGATCATCTGAATTGCCAAAATTGAGCCCGGAGTGATTTATTTTTCATCGCAAAATCTCGTCGGGAAAGTTAGTTGTGACTGCCCCCTCGTATTTTCACGCTGGGTGACGATCTGCAGAAGAGGAAACGACGGTTTGGAGAAGCTGCTGAAGTCGCAGAACGATGGACAGGCGAGGTGGAAAGAGAAAGCTTTTTCATGGGCAGAAACTGCTGCGAAGGATTGAGGACAAGACGAACAACCCGTGACCGCACACAGGGTTGGGAGAAACTACAGAATTGGTAGTTGTAGGCTTCAGCAATCAGCGGCTGAAGTGGGAAGAAAAATGTTCGCGGCACAACTTCAAGAACTAAGACTGGCTTGTTTCCTCTATTCCAGAAGATATCCGAATCCCAGACTTGATCCGAACCGACCGGGCATTGGAAACTAAAAAATGCCAGGACATTGTGGTTCAGCAGGTCAGAATCCGACTGGTCAAAGAGACACCAGGCAATGTGAATATTGCAAAGAAACGGAGGCGAAGAATGGTCACAGCTGCAACAAAAGACGAAGCCTCAACAAACGAAGTAACAGGACTGACTGAAGAGGACAGGGTCCATGCACAGATAGAAAGCGAAAGTGGAAATGCAGATTTTAGAGTTAAAAACGACCTGGATGAATTGAGCGACGTTGTTGTTTGTCATGAGGACAATTGCGATGTGGATGAGAAGTCAGAAACACGTGCAGAGGACCCCAGAGTGCAGACCGACGGTGTGGTCAAAGCGACCACGAGACGGGCGAAGGTCTCCAGACAAACACCGGCGTCAGCAAGCAACGACGATCCGTCTGTTATCAGAATGGTCTCAGGAAAACGTCGAAACGGAGCGAGGCGAAATCGTGGAGTTGAGGAGAACGAGGGTGGTACGTTTTGCTGCAAACAGTGTGAAAAGCAGTTCGGTTCGAGGCAAGCGCTCTCTCTGCACATGCGGTATCACGTGGACAGGTCACATGAGTGCGGCATCTGCGGTAAGAAGTTCAAAAACCAGTTTTCGCTGAACCTACACATGAAGAGCCACCTCAACATGCGCGAGTACGAATGTGAAAAATGCGGCAAGGCCTTCAACACGAAAAACGCGTACGTTGTGCACGTGAACAGACACGAAGACGTGAAGAGGCACTGCTGCCCGTACTGCCCCAAGTCCTTTGCGCAGAAATACCAGATGACTGTTCACATCCAGGGACATTTGAACAGACGTGAGTTTAAGTGTCCCGTTTGCGCCAAGGCATTCAACGCGAAAGTGATTTTGAACAAGCACTTAGAGACACATTCGAAGTCAAACGTCTTCACGTGTGAAACGTGCGGCAAAACCTTCAACAGGCAGTACAACTTGACACAGCACTTGAAGAGCCACATGGACCTCAAGGAGTACAAGTGCACAGAGTGTGGGCGAGGCTTCAACACGTCTGTGAGTCTTCAGAGCCACATGGTGACGCACCAGCCAGACATGAACTTTGCTTGTGAGATTTGTGGGAAAACGTTCAAGCGTCGTCAGAATATGCGGATGCACGTGTTGACACATTCCGATGAGAAACCGTACAAATGCTCAATCTGTGGCAAAGGTCACAACTCCACGTCTTCCCTGAGTTCTCACAAAAAGGTGCACATTGCCGTGAAAAGTATTCCATGTGATTTCTGTGATAGGATGTTCACAACGGAGAAGTACAAGAGGCGGCACATGGTGACCCATTCCGAGGTGAAGCCGCACCAGTGTCCCAACTGTGGCAAAGGGTTTTACTCGACGGCTGGTCTGTACGATCACAAAAAGTCTTGCACCAGTGAGGGGCTCCGCTGTTCAGTGTGTGGTGATGTCATCAAAGGTGGGAAGAAAGTTTTTTTGCAGCATATGCGCACGCATCCTGTTCAATTTGCGTGTGAATTCTGCAATCGAACCTTCACGACGAAGGAGCTGTGGAGAAGACACAGAGACATCCACCTGAACGAAAGGAGGTACAAATGCACCGAGTGTGACAAAGCATTCAACACGAGTTCACAGGTTTGGATGCACAAGAGTCGGGTGCACAAGAGTGAAGCGGAGCGAAAGAAAGAAGATGCTGCAGAAGGTGTGACAGACGTGGCCCAGTGTACAGCGCCGACACCAACAACGCAGCCGGTTCTGCAGCACGCTTTACAAGAAGCACAACACGTGGTCGCGCCACAACACGCAGTGCAGCAGCAGCAGCAGCTTTTGGTGCAGCAACACGTCGGTCCTCCGCTGCCGCTGAAAGATCTCGCGCACCATCTGACTCTCGCTCAGCATTCCCAGCAGCAACACACGCAGCAAGACCTGCCCCAGATGGAGTCCCGCCCACCCGCGCCTCAGGCGCCGGAGTTGCTTTCGCCTCGTCCGCAGCAGAGCTTTCAGCCGCCCGGTCCGCCCCTCCCAGTAAATCCCCAGAATCACCCCCAACCACCAGATCAGCTCACACTGACCACCACCCAGCAAACCGTTCCCATGTAAAATGTTACAAACGCGAAGAAGACCTCTGTTGACTTGTTTTGTGCGAGTGTCTGTTTGCGAAACGAAATAAATTCGTGTTTTCAACGCATTGATTCGTGTTGTGATTTCATGTTCCGTTTTCGAGGCACACAACCGGTGGTCGCGGTCTCGTGCCAAAACGTGAAGCAGCATCGAAGGTGCGAAACACGAACAGACGGAATCCTGCTGCAATGTGTTCAGGAGCCAACTCGGTCCTTTGTGAAGGATGGCAGTGTGAGAAGTTTGGACGCAGCGTTCAGGCAGGCGTCGTAGAGTCTGACTTTGCTGACTTGTCTTTTGATTTCACCACAATTTAGGAAATTTTTGAACAAACTGGTGGTTGCATTGAGTGAAAGGGAATTCAGAATTTAGTCCCTAAGTTTTGATTTTCTTTCACGAAACGTTACCTTGTACATCAGAAGACAATTCAGTGAAAGTCTGATTCTTGTGTTTTGCAGAAAACCTCACGCCAAGTCAAGAGTCTGCACTGAGTGACTTCAGTACAACAACACCAAAGGACACCATGGGGCTGATCCTTCACCAAATCAGAATTCGGCTCGTGAGGAAGAGAGACTTGGACACGGGCGACTCTGGGGAGGCAATTGGACCACGCCCGACCAGTAGACGGGTGTCACGTCACCGAAGTCCAGCGTCTCACTCAGCAGAGTCATCCGGGGTGTTGGAAGAGCCGCGGGAGACCTCGAGTGTCTTCACGTCCGACGTTCCACTCGCAGAAACCCTCAAGGTGGAACCCGTGTCCTCAGACGATGAAAGAGGCCCAGTGGATCTCAGCGAACGCGGGGAAGATGATCCTGATTACATTCCTGGACTGGATGTCACTGAGATGCCCACTAGAAAACGGAGTGGCCGCGTCTCGAAGAGATCCAGTTCCCCGCCACGAAGAGGGCCCAAAGGCAGAGCTGGGGATCCGGTCAATCTGTCGGCAAAACAGAAACATGAGGCAACCACAAAGAGGACGAAGAGACACAGCAAAGAAAGAAAGGCTGCTGTTGAAGGAAAAGATACGTCGTGGAATGGTGAGAAGAGTCCGGTTGATGACGGTTCGGTGGAGGAATCCTGTTCCGAGGACGTGAAGCTCGATTTGGCTGCGACTGATGGTGATGATCTGAACGTGATGGCAGCGGGAGAACCTGGAGAAAGGTCCGCAGAATTTGTCTGCCGTTTCTGCAAAAAGCGCTTCAAGAAACTGGGCTACCTGAACGAACACATGAAGAACCACCTGAACATGAGAGAGTACCAGTGCCCCCAGTGTGACAAAGCCTTCAACACGAAAAATATCCTCAAAATGCACATGCTGGTGCACGAGTCTGTCGGGCAGCATGTGTGTGAAATCTGCCACAAGTCCTTCAAGCGTTTGTCGACCATGAAAATTCACATCCAGGGTCATCTGAATCAGCGCGAGTTCAGGTGCACCGAGTGTGGTAAAGAGTTCAACGCGAGGACTCTGCTCACGATGCACATGAAGACGCATGAAAACACAGGAAAGTTCGCGTGTGCTCACTGCAAAAAGGTGTTTCGGCGAGAGTACACGATGAAAGTTCACAGCCACAAATGTTTGCAGCGGAAGCCGTACAAGTGTGGGACGTGTGGGGAAAAATTCACTCACGAAGCAGAGAAGAGAGAGCACTTGGTGCTGCACAGGGAGGAAAGGAACTTCGCGTGTGAGTACTGTGGCAAGATGTTCAAAGACAAGCACGGACTGAGCATGCACCTCATGATTCACCAGAACAAGCGGTCGCACGTCTGCAAACACTGCAGTAAGGGCTTCAACACGAGCTCTGCGCTCGCCATGCACCTGCGCTGCCACATCGAGACGAAACAGTTCGCGTGCGAGGTGTGCGGCAAGTTATTGAAGCACCGTGGCAGCCTCTACATACACATGCAGGTGCACCAGGAGGACAACCCGTTCGTTTGTGAATTCTGTGGCAGAGCCTTTCCGTCCACTTGGCGACTCGGGCAGCACAAGAAGGACTGCGCCAATGAGTGCAACATCTGCAAAGAAGTCATCAACGGTGGACGGGGCGCACTGCGCAAGCACAAAAAACTGCATCCAGTCGCATTTCAGTGCCCCACGTGCGACAAGAGATTCACGGCCAGCCACGGACTCAAACAACACATGAAATCTCACCTCAACGAACGCGCGTACCTGTGTTCCATTTGCGGCAAAGGATTTAACCGCAGAGACAACCGGGAGAACCACGTCCAGCGGGTGCACAAGGAGACCGGCGCTGGTGGAGTCGCGCTCAGTGCCGCAGCGCATGTGTCGTATTCAGGGGCTCCGGTGGCGGGTGGCGCGACGGACCCTTCTGTGCCCAGGGTCATCGCTCCTGCAGCCCCCGTCCCGCTCGCAAATTCCCCTGTGGTGGTCAGCGCTGTGCCCACCGTCATGTCTGTGCACCCTCATTCTGCGGCGGTGGCGGTCGCAGCGATGGCGCTTCCGATATCCACGGGTGCTGGGGACGTATGAGGGTCCGAAACCCGGCAGCATGTGTGGGTGTTTGTACGTGTGCAATTGAAAAGTCGTCATCCAAATTTTTGATTTTGAAAGTTGGCTGTCTGACATGACGCGTCAAATGTGATGGTGCTTTCATCATCAGCACACTCTGGCAAGTGTTCCATGCAGTCGGCATGCTCGTTCTGGTCAGCTTGTTATGCGTTTCAACAACTTCTACACCAAAAGTTTTCCAGCTGAAGATATGTGGGAAGGTTTTCAGTGAAGGTGAACACGTGTTTGAGTGGATTGTGGAGCCTGAAACGAATAAACTTACAAAAAACGCGTCATTCTTTGTGATTGCTTTCCATCACTTTGTCAAAGCAATCCTTTTTGGGGTTGGGGTGTCTCTCCTTGTTGCAACTGAGAACGGGCCAAGTCACTCACCAGTGTTTGCAGACAATCAGTGAAGTTATCCAAGCGCACTGAAGAAGTGGTGTTCGCGCTTTCGGAAATAGCACTCTTGGTGGCGCGTCTGTGTTCAACACGCATCACTCGTACGTAACTTGTTTGGAAAAGCGAATGCAGAGGTCGTTCCGACAACAGAGAAAACTACCGGTACCTGTGAGACTGACGGTGTCACGCGAACGAAGTCGTTTGATGCTCAGATATTCGGTTGCAGATATCGCCTGACAACAACAGTGCACGTGCAGAAGGAAAAGTTCTGGTGTCATTCGTTTTGTTACCAAACGTGCCGAAGAATGCTTTTTGACCAACTTGTTCGATGTTTTCGCTTTGTAGACCCAAGCGGGGAGGACGCGTTGCCGGTCGTGCTTCCTGGTGATTATGTCGGTGAACAGGAACATTCAGCCGGCGAGAACATCCTGCACCAGATCCACATCAAGCTCACACAGGTCAGCACAGCTCATCAGTCGAAATGACACTTTATCTCTCGACTCTTGACGAAAAGGTCGCGGTGCCACCATTTCTTTGGACTTCAATGTTGAATGTCAAAATGGGTGTGCCCTGCAATGAATTCTTTCCTGGTCTCTTCCAGGTTGTGGACCCTGTCGGCTTCCCTCAGGAGAAGGTCAGCTGTGAGGCGCCGCCCGGGGAGGCGACGTCGTCCGGAGGCGGGGACGAGGCGAGAGGCCACGTCACCCACCTGAAGCGAGAGCTGCAACTCTCTCCTGCCCAAGTGAGAAGAAGTTGAATTTGTCTCGAAAACAGTTTGTTCCTGGCGAAGAACTGTTCACGGAAAGAGGTGTTTCTGCAAACTGCAGTGAACGAGAATTGTGTCATTTGAGGTCTCCAGTCAGTTTTGTCGCGGCCGGTATTTCCAATTTGAGTCCAAATGGTGACGCTTTGTGTTTGCAGGAGAAGGAAACAAAATCTCTGAAGAAATCGCGAAGGATCGCGAGACGGAAACCGTCCAAAAGAGATGGCGCTGCTGTAGCGTTCACTGCGCAGGTCAGTGCGCGCAGGTCACAGAGGAAGCTAGCGGCGCCGTTCGCGTCAGCGAACACCGACTCTGGGCCAGACGGCGCTGATGACGTTGAAAATAGTTCGGTGGATGACGTCGAGAATGCTCCACAACTGAAATCTGAGGTTGAAGATTGGATGCCTCCGATGGATGTTTCGGCGATCGAGGACAGTGCATTTGAAGCTGTGGAGGTGGTGATGGAAAATGACGTGCCGCACGAGTGTGTTATTTGTGGACAAGTGTTCACCGGGGAAGATGCGCTGCGGGAACACGTGGCTGAGCACGAGGACGACGGGGACGAGTTCCGCTGCATCGTGTGCGACAAAACCTTCGACAACGTGACATCGCTGCAGAGACACAACAAGCGGCTGCATCACGTCAGATGCAGGTGCCCCAAGTGCGGCAAAGGGTTCGCGCAGAAATACTTGCTGAAAGAACACTTGAAAGTTCACGAAACGACGAAGGCGCACCACTGCGACTTCTGTGGCAAGGCATACAAACGACCTGAAAGTTTGCGGGTGCATAAAAAGAAGCACCTGAATCGTCGAGAGTACAAGTGCAGCGTGTGTGATTTGGAGTTCAATATTCTGGATGAGCTGAAATATCACGTGAGCACAAAACACCAATGCAGTGATTCTGCCCCCAAGCCCAAGGACAAACTTTGCCCCAACTGCGGACGGGCGTTTTCCCGCCGTGATACTCTCAACGCGCATTACGGGTCGTGCATGAATTTACTTCAGTTTCCATGCGAAGAGTGCGGCAAGCGCTTCAACACGCGACAGTCGAGGGACGCACACACGCACCTGCACAATCCGACGCGCAACTTCACCTGTGAAACTTGTGGCAAGATGTTCAAATGGTCGAGCAATCTCAGGGATCACAGGAAGATTCACATGGACGAAAAGAAATACAAATGTGCCCACTGCGACAAGGCTTTCAACACCAGCTCTGCTCGCAACATGCATGCCAAAATGCACAAAGACACCAAAGATTTCTCGTGTGAAATCTGTGGCAGAGTATTCAAATGGCAGCATGCGCTCAGGGATCACAGGCAGACGCATTCGGATGAGAAGCGTTTCGTGTGTTCCGTCTGTGGTAAAGGATTTCACACGAGCTCCATGCTGTCGAGTCACAGGAAGTACTGCAAGGCTGAAGGCCTCGAGTGCCCAATTTGTCACGTGGTGGTGCACGGAGGAAAACGCGTGCTGCAAAAACACACCAAAGCGCACAACGTTCAGTTTCGCTGTGAGGTGTGTGACAAGACGTTCGCGCGCCGCGAGGGGCTGAAGCGTCACACCGAGATCCACCTCAACGAGCGCAACTACCGCTGCGGCGCCTGCGACAAGACGTTCAACACGGGCTCTCAGCTCAGCATGCACATGACCCGGGTTCACAGGGCCGCGGGACACGAGACGGCGCCGCAACACACCGTGCAGCTCGCCTTGCAAATGCACATTGTCCAGCCGTAGCGAACAAAACCGTCTTCAGTGGGGACGAATCTCAAGAGATACCGATTTTAAGAGATATTTAGCAGCGGAAACGTGGAAGGAGCGCAAGTAAGATCAAACAAAGGAAAGGTTGACTTTTGCTACAGAAAAACAAACACTGCCGACCATTGACAGACTTTTGAAGTTATTTTCGTCGAAGTGTTCCTGATTTCAAAATGAAGTCACTCGAGGTCGCCTATCAGAAAGAAATGTCACAAGCATCAGTGCTCTGCAAATTGCAACTTTTAGAAATGACTAAGCCCTGTCGTGTTTTGCCCAAATCTACAAGCAGAGGTTGTTTTGATTACCGTTTATTGACAAAATAAATAGCGGACGAAGTAACACTGCTGCCTACTGAGTACGCATCGAGCATGTGTCGTGATCAAACGAGTGTGTGGAATGAGATGCGACCTGTTGATGTTGGGGAGAGGGAGGGTGGCCAAACGGAGCAGAATGCCGACCTCCAGATTCCCTTGGACGGGAGTCGTAGTGCGAGAAAAACAGTTCAAAACCTCTCACGCGGTCCCGACACGAAACGTCCAATAGTCACCAACTTGTCGGTTGGTTGTTTCCACACGCTTTTTTTCGCGCAATTTTTTGAGTGGGTTCCAGAAATCTCCTGCTGGCCTCCATGTAAAAAATGACGTTTGGAAGAAATCGGTGGGCGAATTACGAGATGTGGGCGTTTTGTAGTCATGCTGCGAGTATGAAATCATGATTTGCAAAATCGGCGTGAAGTTCACAATCTTCCTGAGAGTCTCGCATGGTCGCTGTGAATGGTTTACAGTATTTTGAGTTTCAAGCATTGCAGTTCTACAAGTTCCTAAAATAATATCACAGTCAGAATGTCCACTGTTGGAGGGAGTCAAATTAATATTTACAAATGTCTACACAAAAGAAACGATAAAGCTTGAACAGCAATCCACGCCGAAAAAGTCTGCAAGCAAAGTGGGTTTTTGCCCAGCAAAGGGGCTCAATGAGTCTTGTGTGGATCCAAAATTGGTTGCCCTGTCTGAGGAATTTTGAAAATTGCATCGCGAACTGCAAAATTGGTGTGAGAATGCTGTCGCACGTTGTGAATCCATGGATACACCACTGAAACAAACGTGCACGTTGTGTGCGTGTGTTGTAAGAACTTGTCGCCTCAAGGTTGGGCGTCGTCGTATCGTGCAACGCGTTGATAGTCATTTACTGCAGTCATTTTACACGTTCGTTTTTGTGGTCTTTGTGTATGATGCTCGCACTTTTCTCTCCATGTTGGTGAGACGGTGTAGCAGGCTTCACATCACGGGCAGGAACTGCTCGAACCTGAACGACTATGATTGGCAGTGGTCCACCCAGTGTCACCGTTTCCGCTTGACACGATGTGTGCGCGGAACGTTGTCCTTTGAGGTAGAACGTGTTGCGAAACGGTGCTGTTGGGTTCTTAACTCCAACACGAGGCGATGTGTAGATCGCTCTGCGGAGCACGCTGCTGAAGCCACTGCTCCCACGGAGGAGCCCCAGGCTGGACGGAGTATACGAGAGGTCGGGGCGACCGAGCCGGAGGGTCAGACGTCGATGCCCGGGAGGTGGGACGTGCTGCTGCTTCTGCGTCGCTCCAGCGGGTACAGGACGTTCTCGCTCTGAAGCACCCAACAAACCCAACGTTTGCCTTTGTCACATTCATCACGCGCAGTAACAGCTCAAAGCAGAAATTTATGAAAAATTGATCAAGTGGAAAAGAACAACTCACTGTCTTGAGTTCAGTGAGTTGGAAGGGCACGTGCATCGTGCCCCGCGCCAGTTGCACGATGAGGAAGCCTCGTTTTGACGAGACGCCGACCACCTTGATCTCCTGACCGCGACGCAGGAACGCCTCCGGAGCGTGCGGCGCCGCCGTGTACTCTGCACAGAACAAGGCGCTGTGATCTGGCGAGGGAATGGGACGGGTGGGTGCGTGTGGATAGACATTGATGTCTTTTTGTCTTTGCTTTGAAGCACACGGGGTTGAGAGGGTGTGACCGAACATACCTGGGTAGCTCTGCTTCATGACCCTGATCTGAGGGAATGTCTGTTTGACGTTGCCCTTCACCGTGTAGGTTCTGCTCTTGGGGACAGGGGGCGCCTGTTCCTGTAAAACAACGGTACGAGCGTTGCAAATGCCTGCAGCACACACGTCTGTCAGCGCGGACGAAAAGAAGTGAGAAATGCGCGTATCGGGGGTTGATTTTTCGACAATTCCCGCGTTTCTTCGCATTTCAGACGCGAAATCAAAAGGACGAAGAAAATTTGTCTGGAAAGAGACGACCACCCAGGGAAACCTTTTTGCATTCGGAATCCTGCGCTCAAACGGATCTGCGTACCATGTCGAGTCCGTAGAGGCTGCACGTCTGCTGCAGGGTGGACTGGTCGCACTTCTTCTCCAAGTCGCATTTGTTTTCCAGGGCTTCCTCCAGAGAGTTTTTCCTGCAAAAGACACAAAACATGCTGAACGAATTTTGGATCAGTTGGTCTTGTTCTGAACAAAGATACAGCCATGTACGCATCGATGGAAGCTGAACGTGTTTTGACAAAAACAAGTGGCGAGTTGCTGGTGACATTAGCCCCTCGACCCGGAGTCCTTACCTCACAGCAGGTTTTCTCTCCGCGGGACTTGTCCGCTGTTGCGCCGCGTCTCGCTGCAGATGGCGTCGCAACGCCGGCCAGCGCCGCTCACACACTCGGCGTCGCCACGCCGTCTGGACGCGCGTTGCCGCCGTGTCGCGCACCGCGTCCCGCTGCAGTTCCAGCTGCTGCCGCGCGCCCTCCCTGACCGTGCGAAATGTCTCTGGTATCACTTGGTGTTCTTGTGCATGCGAATGCGTGACAGCGCATGTCTGCGAACGTTGGTTTCCAAGTGCACATGTTCGCCCAAGTTTATTCTACGTGTGACATTCATCCCTGATACGTCATCCAACGTAAAGACGCTTTCAACGTGAAGGCAATCCGAGGGCGTACGTTTGCGAGACTCACGTGAGGAAAATGCACTTGCTGCCCAGCGCCCAGTGCGCACTCGCGTAGGGCAGCGGAGATTCGTCCATAGCGCGAAGGAAGTGGTCCAGGACCAGCTGCAACAGGATCATGTAGTGGTTTTCTTTCCTTTCTCGAACAGATCTTGGTTCGCTCGTTGCAACGAAATGGAAGTTCGAAGGGATTTCTATCGCATTGAATTGAAACGTACATTGCATGGGAGGGTTGAAAACAAATGTTGCTATTCACCTTGGTTTCTTCGATGGGCGGCTCTCCATTGCCGTGGTTCCTGTTGCTACGGGACACGCCCTTGACTAGTAACCGGTAGCGGCTGTTGAAGCCTTTGTACCGCATTCTGTGTGGGAAGCCTGAAACGAGGTGAGAGTGGTTGAAGAATCACACTGCGATCCGGCGTCTTGAGTCAAGCACGATATAGTTTCTCTTTGCGATGCATGTGTTTGGCTTCACACAAGAAGTCACCGCTCTGTGTGTGTGTGTGTGTGTGTGTGTGTGTGTGTGTGTGTGTGTGTGCCTCACCTCCCGCCATGAGATGCACCGTCTCGAGCAGCTGGAGGGAGCGGATCTGCTGCACGACTGTCTCCCGCTCGAACATCTCCCGGTGACACTCCGAGTTCGACTGCAACACAAAACTCGTACTGCAACATGCAGGTTGGCCCTCCGTGTGGTCGAACCATTTGTGCGAACAAGACACAAGCTGAGGAATGTGTGTGTGTGTGTGTGTGTGTGTGTGTGTGTGTGTGTGTGTGATGTCTGCGTGATGTGGTGCCTGTGTGCGTGTGCCTGCACGCCTTTACCTTGATACAGCGAATAAAGTGCGGTCTGCAGTGCACCAGAGTCTGCAGGAGTCCGTCGAGCCGCGTGTGGAAATCCTGACTCAGGGTCCCCGTCAGCGGACTCCGCTCTCTGTCAAGGAGAACACGACTCTTCACCCCAAAACTTTTCAGCAGGGGATTCGAATGTTGCTCTTGTTCGACTTGGACAAAGCCTCTCCACGTAGAAAAAATGTGAGGGCACCAGAGCACTTTGGCACACTGATGTCTCATTGAAAGGTCTGGCTCCTCCACTGTGAAACAGCACACATACCCGTATACGTCGGTGTGCGACGGGGAGATTCTGAAGGATGTGCCTGTGGGTCCACCGGCAGCTGCAACAAAGGAACGGTACATGTCAATCACACATGAATACAAGATCTATTTTGCAACGGGAATTGATGAACCACAAGCTGCTGATCACTCGATTTCTTACATTCATGTGAGGGATCGAACAATAAAGTCACTCACCGGCGATGGCCTTGAGTTCTGCACTGAAGAGGTGCGTGGCGAACCCGAACGTGCACGACGTCTTGGCGAAGACGGACACGACGTCGTCGGGCAGCAGGTCGCGGTTCGTCGTCACGAAGCAGTGCATGTCGTACACGACGCGCCGCGACGAGAAGTGCTCGATGCCAAAACTCTGCGCTGCGCTGCGCGCCGGCTCAAAGAAACTGCACGTGACAAGAGAAAGAGACATGAGAGACAAGGGCTGTTGGGGCGGGGCGCACGACAATGGTGTCTTGCAGTTTTTCATCACTTTTTTTGCGGCAACCAAGGTCACCATGTGTAACAATAAAAACAGACACACGGGCATTGTGACTGAGGTGAAGTCACTGCTTACTGCTGATTTTTCCTGTGCTGACAGTGTATGCGCTGGTAGAGCGCCTCCGGGTTGCCGTGCTGCAGACTGCACTCTGCGTCCAGCAGACTCAGGATCCCCGTGTACTGCAACGGAGAAGCAGGATCAGGCAGGCTGCACGCTTTGGCCACACACAACAGATTGAAATCCTGCTGAGCATAGTCGTGGAGTCGAAACACATGACTGGGGGACAGTGTGAATTGGAGAGAGTACTGAGAGTGTGAGTACCTGCGAAGAGACGAGTTGTATGAGTTCGGCGTTGTCTTGGTAGGCGGCGTGCACGTCGTTGTGGATGCGCTCCTCGGCGCACGCGTCCTGTGGCGTGCGGAATACGTGGCGCGTGTAGAAGTGCTGCAGCGTCTCCGAGGCGAGGTTCATGCACAGCTGCTCCAACTGGTTCACCTGCGCGTTCTCGAAGCCGAACATGTCGAGCAGTGCGATGAAGCCGTCCCGGCTCGGGTCCCTCGCGGCGGCCCCGCCTCCTGCCCCCGGAGACACCGCCCCACCGCTCGGAGCCGACGTCGTCTCTGCAGAACCCAGACAACCGCGTCAAATCTTGACACAGATCAACCAAACGAAAGACGGCCTTGGAATACCGTGCAGCTGGATTCAGCCACACCGTGGTGTTGGGCGGTGGGAGACGGGAACAGATCGCTGAATACAGCAGTGCACGGAGCAAATGGTGGAACAGAAATGGTCGGTGTGCTGCGTGTGTACAGGCGCGCGTACCGTGCGAGTCGTTGCTCGAGTTGTCGGTGGCGCCCCCTCCCGACGCCGAGGACGGCGTCGCGCGCTTGCAGCTGTTGGCGCGCTTCAGCACGGCGCTGAGTGCGCGGCAGTACAGCGACCGCGCCAACACGTCCCGCGTGTGGTTCGCCTGCAACAGAGTGCGTTCACATTGGTCTGGTTCTGTTAAGAACATTTTATTCGGCTTTGGAAAGAGCAAACCGATGCCAAGGTCCCGTCGATCTTTCCTTCTGTACAAGTGACTAGTTCTCCTTGATCCTTCAAGCCCCTAGAAAGTACCGGTATATGTTCGGCTGTCTGAAGACGCAGTTGACGTCACAACTCCCGATTCCCTGCGAAGTGTTTCGAACTCACCAGGACGGGGTCGGACAGCGCCTTGAAGCTCTGGCCCCTGGTGGACTTAGTGCGGGTGGTGCAGCCTCGGTAGAGTGAGACTCCCGAGATGCCGAGCAGCGCCGAAACCGCCTTGATCTCTGCAACACAGCAGCATCACTCAGCGTGAGACCATCATCGAACACTGACGGAGACAGGATTGGACAGCGCATTGAAGCGCTCACCAAGAATGATTTTCCACACTCAAGACAAAATATGGGGGTCCTGGCCCCGGGTCTCCCAGCATCTGACGCACCGTTGTTGCCGTGCACGTCGAGTTCGAGTCCGGCGCCCTCGACGAAGCGGACGTTCCCGAGCAGCAGCACGGAGCAGAGCACGCGCATGATGTCGGAGAACGGGATCCCCAGCACCGACAGCGAGTTCTGCAACGTGCAGCAACACACCCACTCAACTCGCTTCTCTGTGCGACACAACTCGTTTTGGTGTAGATCTACCTGGTGGCTTCACAAGTGGTGAATCGTGACACGCACAGCGGTATGAAACGTAACGAGCACAAGCGTGGCTTCACGACGCTTCCAGGGGCCTCACCTTCCAGGCGTCGAAGCGTGCCCTGTCGCCCGCCTCGTCCAGCGTCGTGTCGCCTCGGCTCAGCAGCAGCAAAGATTCGGCGCTCTGCCCCACCAGATGGTATTTCACTGCAATTGAGAAGAATATCTCTGATCGCTCAAATATTCCAGAGTCAAGGGCTCCAGACCAAAGCTTCTTGGTCTGACCCTGCATGTTTTGAAGTTCGTGCACAGATCCACCAGCCTACAATGCAGATCACTGCGCACACTGTACCTCTCTCCTCGTGTGTCAGTCCGGCGAGCATCTGATAGAAGATGTGGTAGTTCTTCTCACGGGGCTGCAGCTCTGTGATCCGAGCCTGAAATGCAAGAGTCGAGCAAATCAGTTGTCTCAGACATTTCTTTCAGTCACAATGACCACCACGACATGCAAATTGAGCTTCGTTCTGATGACCAAGATGAGGGAGTCTATTTTGGTGTCATTGTTCTTTTGGTTCACTTGGGAGATCTTCAATCCTCAATCTGAGGGAGACGCACCTGGTCGAGGAAGTAGCCGTGGATGCGCGACTTGTAGATGGCTCCGTCTGACACGTGGTTCTCGATGAACATGCCCTGCGAATAGAGACAGGAGCGGGTCAGACATCAGAGGATTTGCGTTCGACAATAAAAAAGCCTTTTGCTAAAAGCTTTTGATGCCTCGAACGTTCCTCGTGTTGGTGTACGGAGCTTTCGCCGTGGTGCACCTCAAAAATGCAAAAACTTTGTCCGATTGAATTCCCAGAGAAAAAGCTTGCAGCAGGGTCTCTATCGCTGCGCAGGATTTTGTGGGGACATCCTCGCTGGTGTCAGTTCTGCTTTGTCAGCTTTGACACTGGAATTATTTTTGTCACTCTGAGGATCCTGTTTCTTTGGGAAAAGTGATGAGATTGTGAGCGATTTTCTTTTGTAAAACCCCTCACAATCAAAAGAAATTTATGAGACCAAGTTGACAATGGGGGAAACGGGGTGGGACGGGGTTGGGTGGGGAGGGTCAGGCAGAACTAACGTCTCTATTTTTTCCCTTTGTGTTTCTGTCGGGGAGATTCTAACAATGTTTTTGTCAAGGAAGACAGCCGTGTGATTTGCAGGAACGGTTCCCCGGAGATCACCTTCTGCAGAAACGTTTCCTCCTTCACAACTTGCCCTGTAAGGGACACACAAATCTTTCATCTCACACTTGCTTTGTTCAAAACTAAAGACGTGTTGGATCCGCCCCTGGACAAAATTTGCTCAGAGGTTGTGTCGGGAAAGTTGAAGTGTGTCTTTTGTTTGCGTTTCGCATTCAGCGCGGAAGGATGAAATTTTGTCTTCTGGCTTGCAGAGAGAGAGAGAGAGAGAGAAGAGAGAGAGAAGAGAGAGAGAGAGAGAGAGAGAGAGAGGGGGGGGGGAGTTGCACATGCAGATCTTCGCGTTGGACAGTTTGACGAGAAACTCTTGCGGGCATACGCGTGCAGTTGTGTTTCTTTTGCTGTCAAAAATTATGAACCCCAGATGGGTCTCATTCACTATGCAACAGATCTGAGCGCCTTGATGACTGACCGAGTTCACACACGCGAGAGTAAATCGCTGGAGCTCCGCGTTTGAACACCTGCCTGGTGCGCTGTTCACTCTCACCCTTCAAATCACACGCAAATCCCCCATTCCAAGACCGTTATGAAAAGCAAATTAAAGTCTGTCGTTTAATAACAGGTTCTCTTCTGCAATTCACAAAGGACTCATTTCGTGCCACGAGTGACGCGACGTGAAACAGATTTGTGCAACGGAGATCTCAGAGCCGCGACCGAGCGCAAAATCACAGGTTGAGAGAAAGGTCTGAGGCGTAAAGCGTTTGATCTGCCGCAAGATTTGAAGAACTCCAGCGAGCAGAAGATCGTCTGGGAAACAACAATTCATCTTGGGAGGAAGCCAGAGGGTAATTTGCGACTTCAATCTTAAGAAACCACTGTTTGGTTCTTTTGGTGTTCGCCAGATTTTGTCAGTTCAGAACCAATTACCACAGTTCAAATAGTTTCTTTAGAAGACGAACTGTGCTTTTTGGGGGTTTTAACCCATTCCTGAGTGTTGCAGCGACGGATCTAGGAAATTGGTCAGTGGGAGGAGAGGATCCATCCTCACTGACAGAGTGACTCAAATACACAAAGGCGTGGGGTTTCTGACTACAGAAAGGTGTCGAAGGCCCTCACGGTCCATCCCCGAACGCGTCTTGAAAATAACGAAGGTGCCAGCTGAATTGAGCCAAAACGATCTTTCCTCCCGTGTTTTCTGCCAGTTCCCTGCAGGCAAACCTGGTGTCTCCACGCACCGCCACTCTCCAAAGCAAACAAACGTTGTCGTGGCGGTTCCCAGGGTTAATGTTGTTTGCTGAGCAACCGTGTTTCTTTTGCGAATCTATTGTGACTCTCTGACAGAAGCAAAGGTTCCTTCACTTTAGGATTTGTCAGCCTGCAGGCGACAAGTGCTGTTTTCAGATAAAGCCAACAAAAACCAAGTTTTCATGCTTCAAGTTTGCACTGTTTCACGACACTTTCAGGAAAACACAGCGAACCTTGCATCGTCAGTTTTTGGGGATGTTTGCAAGCATCTTGTCCGTGCAGACAAGGATGCTTGAGGTGACCAAGGAAGCCGTTCGTTGGTCTGCCAACGAAAGCAACTCCCTTCTTTTTGGAGTTGTGGTCTGACCCAGCCAACAAAATTTCTGCCTTTGTGTTGTCATTCGTGTCTTCAGCATCTCAAAATGCAACGCAAAAGTGTGCGTGCGCAGTGAGAAGCAACCTGACACACGAAGTATCGGTTTGATATGATCGTGAGAGGCGATCCCTTTCCAGATCGATGTCGCCGTGGGAATTGAATCTTCACTCTTTTCTGTTTGATTCTCACGAAGCCAGAGACACGAACCGTTCGATGTCTGTGGTTCATACAGGCAAGACAATTTTACTTTCTGTTGTTCGAAAAGTTGCAGTGTGTTTGCAGTAGGAATTGGGTAGGACGGAGATTTAAATTTTATTCGAGAGTCAACAGCACAAAAACACACGCGGTTCTCGACAAACCGGCAGAATAGTCGACCACGCCTCGGACAAACACTCACCATTCTCGAGGACTCCGGGTTGTTCCTGGTCGCGGCGCTGCCCATGGACCTGAGCACGGTGAGCGTGGCGCGCAGGTGTTTGAACATGTCCGTCTCGGGGCCGCCGCCCGCCGTGTCGTAGAGCTGCCGCAGCAGCCGCAGCCCCGTCACCGTCTTCCCGCTCCCGTTCTCACCGCTGCAGAACAGAACAAACAAGAACAACGTTCAGCGTCAAGCAGAAAACACGCTGCTCGATTTTGGAGTGCCAGTGAACAGAAGTCGCTGTGGCAAGTTCCTGCATTGCTCTTCTCGTCCATGTGTGTGCGAATGTGCATACGAGGGTTGGGGTCACATGTTCGTGAGTTCTGTTCGGGTCCGCTCAATCGAGTAAGTTTGAGACAGGTCTGGTGCATGTTGGGTGTGCATGGTAATCTAGCGATTTGCTACATTTCGTGGGGCGACGGTGGCGAGACCTGACCAAACACGGCAAGACGACAAGGTGAAGTGAATTCGGCTCACTTGAAAAGAGGACACACGTGAAGTTTGGAAGGATTTAATTTCAGAGGATTTCACCCCAGCAGTGTGAAGCGTGCAGTTCAACCAGTCTGATGGAACGAAACACGTTCAATTCAGTTTGGTAAACTAATAGGCCCCTCGGATTGGATTTGAAGAAGACTAAATTCCCTCCCGAGATCTGTACCAGCGATACAGTCTTTTCACTGAAGCTGAAAGAACAAGGATCCTTTTCCAGACCTGTCTCCCCGTTTGACAAATCCTTGCCAGCGTGGAGTCAAAAATGGCACCGGGACTCTGGTGAACCAAGATTGAGGTCAGGGGTAAGTTTTGGGAGAAAACACCACCTACAAAACTTTGACGTGGGAAAAGACAAAAGGCCTGCTTGTTGACACAAACTCAGGGCGAGAATGTTCTTTTCTTCAGACAACGTTCCCTGAACCCAGAAGAGTGGACTACGGCGGTGCAACACTGTTGTGACCCGTGTAGCCAACAACAAAAACGTTGCCTGCAATCGCTTTGGAAAATCTCTTCCTTGCAAATGGTCTGCAGATCAACGTGCACAATTGTGCAGTCTCTTGTTGTGCACCGGGCGCTCTGGTAATACGAAAACTTTCTCGTCTTTGACTTTGTCTGGCATGTGAAGAATGAGGAGTTGAAACTTCACTGTGATCCCTTTCCATTCTCGAAGATGGGGCGACTTTTTGTCAGAGGCGAACCCCAGTTCCCCACATTGTTGTAACATCTCTTTGTCAACAGGCTTTTCAGAAACACAGCACGACGATTGTGCTTTTTGAGTCTCGAGATCGTCTCACTCAAGAAGAGTTTGTTAACAGAAAGAAAACACTCTGTGAAAACGAAAAACAGAGGAAAACAGGCGTGGACCCCCAGGCTGCTCCTTTCCTCCTCTTCCCCTTGAAAGAATACACATATGATGAATTTGTGAGACCAGTGAATGCTTGTTGCATGCCAGCAAAGAAAGCATCAAAACTAAAATCAGATGCCACAGTGTACAAGGATCCTTCTCTACTTGCACCTAGGATCCTGTGAGAGAAAACCGTCGTTCTTATTGGTCGAATTGAAAATTCTCGGGTTGTTTTTTACTCGTGTGTTCTTTGAAAGAAATTCCCAGGCAAACGTGCACAAAATGCGCGTCTGTTCTGTGTGAGAACACAAAATGGCTTGGTTGCATTGAGCAGAGTGAGAAAGTTAAACACTCAACTTGCAAGTTCAAACAAGATTCTGACACTCTCAAAAAGGCCACAAAATATTTGCGAACTTCAGTCACAATTGTGTTGTGTTTCATCTGATGTCACTGCTGTGGGAGTGATGTGGCTCCTGCGGAAAGGTGCTCATCTACGTGGCCTGCACCGTTCGGCACGAATCTGGGATCCTTGTTGAAAAGCAAGTCCAGCGCACGAAATACGAGACCAGGTGCACTTGACCAATTGATCCACTTGAAAACTTCAAATAGATCTAGGTCCACAAACGCGCGCCCACGATGGTTTCAGCTTCAGAGCGTATGGGGATTCCAAAGAGGTGAGAAAGTGATAACCACATCTGAAGACTGTTTGTTCTGCAAAAGTATCTGCTCAGTTTGGACGCAATAGATCGCTTTCGCAAGGAAAACCCGAAAGAAAACAGTGCTAAAGCAAATATCATCTTCACATGAGACCACCTGTGTTGACCTATCTTCTGTGGACATTGAGAATTTTCCGGGATTGCAAGCAGTGAGGGAAAGGAGCGGTAAAAATATTTGAGGCTGGATTCCGTGCACGAATTCAATGTGAAAATGTCTTGATGAAAATTCAATAATCAGGAACCAAGAAATTACTGTTCACACCTTTCATCAGGACCACCTGTCAGAGAATTCTCTCCTTTGTCCAGTCACTGATCAGAATAATCCGTCATGAGACCCGGTCGCGTCAGTCCGCCAGATGAGGCGAAGCTGGGTGATTCTCGCGCGGGGAGGAGAGTCCCTCAAAACAATACTGGAGCGGCTTGTTTGAGGTTGGAAAGGGTGATATTTTGGAAGAAGACACACCATGCAAACAATTTTGGCACACATAGAAAGATTTTCACCCTTTTGTCTGGACAGGCTTTGGTTTTTTGACAGATTTCCAAAACTTTGATTGCAAGTCGGGGGCTCACCCTGAGTGAAGTGAAAGATGGTTGACAGAATTTGGGATGACTGGTTTGTGTCTTTTTCAGAAATATCACAAAGCTTGCGACACCAAAACTTTCCGGCCGAACCGCCCGTTTTCAAAGCCCGTCTGGTCTGACAAAACGAACCGCTCGGATTGAGAAGGAAAAACAGATTCGGTCTGGGAATGCAAGAAAGCTGTTGCAGCGTCGTGCACCGAGGTGCCATGCATAAAATGAAGCTCTTGCAGGGCCTCTGGATCCACCGCGGTCGCAATAAGTGTGCGCGCGGACCATGCCATCAGATAACGAGAAGTTTGAGTGGTGAGTACTCGAGCGTTGAGTGGGGTGCGTGTTGTGCCAAATCGTGAAACCGTGGAGAGACCGAGACACGCAACGTCGAGATATGGAGAGAATTACTCAGTTTTCTCTCACCAAAAAAAAATTAAATCAATATTTTGAGTGGTTTGGACATGTCAGTTCTATTCAAAGTGTGTCAAACAAATTGAAGCGATTTTGTCTGGCTTGCGTGAGAATGTTCCGTACACCAGAGAAGGTTTCAAGACCCTTGTGCGGTGCCGCAGGCAGCAAATCTACAAGCTAACTGCGAATACGCGACAGGTCGATGTTGTTGTTTGCGTGTTGCGTTGGGACTCACTTGAGCAGAATGGCCTGGGAGTGTCCGGACTCGAGCTGGGCCCGCACAGCGCTGCGCACCACGTGGTCCAGAGGCGTCTCGCTCGGCGTCGCTCCTCCGGCAGCGTCGGCGTCGCGGGGGCGGCGCACGTCACTCAGCGCCCAAGGTCCCGGAACGCTGGTGTGCGGGTTCACAGCGACGACGATGGGTCCGATGTTTGTCTGTGAGCACACGAGAAAGCAAAGTCTGAGTGAACAGAGTCGGCCACTTGTTTGGACCATTTAAGTTTTTGATCTTCCCCCAAAAGATAAAACGAACAAAGTATGCCAGGCCCAGTACAATTTGCTCTAACGAGTGTCTCGTATGTTTGGCAACTCTGCAATTTGGGGGGATCGAGTTCTGACATTTAATCCGCCACTTTCCCGCATGCCGCTGCCTCACCACGATGGGGCTGTTTGACATCATGTTAGGTTGGTCAGAAAGACCTGTTAGATCCCAGCGAGGGAAAGGCATTTTCAAACGCACAGAGCAATTTTTTGTCGTTTGCTAAAATGCCACACAGAATCTTCCGTCTTGATGCGAGAAAATGGCACCAGGATGCACCAAGATCTCCTGAAATGCTTCTTGGTACGCCAGGTTGGGTTGATGCTGGCCTCTTGGCTCATCACCCCGACGTCAAATGAAACAGAGTTTGGGTACCAAGGTCTGGTGCGCCAGAATCCAGGAGACGTGGGCCCACCAGATTGAAACTTCCCGCATCAAAACAGGACACAAAGAATATTGTCACCTTTTCCAACTTCAATGCAGTATCCTTGGAAATGCACGAGGTTCCCAAGTGACATTCTTTTGGAAACAAAAATGTGTGATATCATCTTGCAACACCAATATACGAGTGTGTTGTTCCAGACCATGCACTGCATTCTCCTTTTCAATGGCGGAAATCTGACAAAAGAAGCGTATCATCAAAACGTCACTTGTGCGGTGCGCGGCGATCCACCTGATGTGCCTGCACTCAACTCAGCAGAACCTCCAACAACAAAGTGGCATCATTAAACGGCCGTAAACGTCAAACAGGAATTCCTGCGTTGTGGGGACTGTGACCTCCCTCTTCGCGTGGTCACATTCAAGGTTAATCTTCCTTCTTGGATCTCAGCGGTGTCCTGTGGAACGCGCGTTCCAGTGCCCAGCATTTCTGTCGAGTGAGAACAGTGCGTGTTCTCGCCCTCACTTTCACTCACTCGTGCAGGCAGTTGACAAGGCTTTGCACAACGAAAGACAACAGTTCAGATATCTTCACTCGTCTGTGGTGCGTGAAGAGAGTTAGGTGCACGTTCCCCCCAACACACACACACACACACACACACACACACACACACTGGTGTCTCGTGTTGTCCATCCCGAATTGAGAACTGCAGAGTGAACGTGCAGGACGCTCCTGCAAACACAATGAAATGCTCAGCGACACGGACTGACGTGAGGCGTCCCCGACTCTCTGGGTCAGTCAGGAACAGAAATACGAAAAGGTCCGAAGCCGTTGGATCAGTCTTGCAGTCTGAAACAAGAAATGAACGTCACAAATTTTCAAGGCACTATTTTCCACAGTGAAGAAAACTTGATCATTTCCTTGTTGAGATCCAAAACCACAGTCAGTTGCTTCAACTCCTTCACAGAAAGCTTATCAAAACATTTCACACCAACTCGTCAGATTTCGTATGACACCACAGTACAACATTGCACAGGTCGTTGAGCGAGTCTTTTGAATTTGTCGTGACAGCTGGGTTCTCCACAAAAAGACACCAGTGGATCATGCAGATGAGAGACTGATAATGTTCAGAGACATAGAGCCTTGGCGGAAAGATGAAGATATCTTTTGCAATCTTTAGATCATCACCCGGCATTGTTCAATTTGTCAGAGCAAATTTGAAGCTCAGCGGACATGGCATTTGTTGAATATCTCGAGTTTCACTGCCGAGGAGGTTTCTTTCCAGAAGAGGATCCTCGAGATTCACGAATAAGACACATTTTGTCTGGAATCATTCCTCATGCATCCTGTTGCCGATTTGTGGCCACAAACAATCGGGTACAGTGCTGTCTCTGATCCATCTTTCACGACGGAACACTTCGTGAGTGGAGCGTGATGTTATCAAATCTCATATAACACAAGGATTTGTTCTTGAACGCCACAACCATTGTTCTCGAGACCCATTACCATTTTGTAATGAATGCTTGTTGAAGACTGACAAAGTTAATGAGGCATAAAA